>Ga0316204_10007878_pt1 | contig 15235 bp, 19 predicted proteins | sample 6monrhotite_MG_2_FD_205661 | JGI IMG/M metagenome (GOLD analysis project Ga0316204, IMG submission 205661) | Microbial mat bacterial communities from mineral coupon in-situ incubated in ocean water Damariscotta River, Maine, United States -... | ecosystem: Environmental > Aquatic > Marine >...
AATAGTAATGACAGTCGGTATTGGGGTGTTGTACCAGAAAAATATTTAGTCGGTAAGGCATTTATGATCTGGATGCACTGGGATAGCGGTATTAGCTTTGATCGAATAGGGCAAATAATAAAGTAGGGGATGGTGATAATGAAAAAGCAGTCAGGTTTAACAATGATATCCTGGATAGTGATCCTTGGCCTTGTTGCAGTACAGGCAGTAATGGCATTAAGAATTGTTCCGGTATATTTGAATTATAATTCCGTTAGAAGTGTAATGGATGAATTGCCACTAGATTCTGAAGTTAAAGGTATGACTGTTAAAAAGTTGAATGAACTTTTTCGTAAGCGCCTAAAAATTAATAACTTATATGCATTGGCAAAAAATAAAGAGGCTTTCAAGTTTAAAAAAATGCAGGGTGGTTATGTTTTAGTAGCAAATTATGAAGAGAGGGGGCCAATCGTAGGTAACCTTGAATTCCTGGCCACTTTCAGTCATAAAGTCGAAATTCTTACGAAATAAATTATATGCCCAAGCTTGCAGATTATTCTAAGCTCGAGAAGCTGTTAAATTATCAGTTTCAGAATATTAATCTATTAACAAATGCGTTAACTCATAGAAGTGCTAGTTCAAAAAATAATGAAAGGCTTGAGTTTCTTGGCGACAGTATCCTAAATTTTGTTATTGCTGATGAACTATACAAGTTATATCCCGGATCTACGGAAGGTGATTTAAGCCGTTTACGTGCAAATCTGGTTGATAAGTCAGGTTTGTATGAAATATCTAAAATACTTAATTTTGGTGAATATCTGATTTTAGGTAGTGGTGAATTGAAGAGTGGTGGACACCGTAGAAATTCCATACTTGCCGATACGGTGGAAGCGATTTTTGGTGCAGTTTACTTAGATAGTAACTTTGAACAATGCCAAACATTAATATTGTTTTTATATAAAGACCTTATCAAAAACATACCAGATGCCAGTGACCTCAAGGATCCTAAAACCAAGTTACAAGAATTGTTGCAGTCAAGAAGGCTGGGATTGCCTAAGTATGCGGTTATTGAGGTAACGGGGCAGGCACATAATCAGCAATTTAAAGTCGATTGTGAAATTGTACAGCTAGGCTTGAGGACTCAAGGTCAGGCGACTAATCGTCGTAAGGCAGAGCAGCAAGCAGCAGAAGAAATTATAACTCTTGTTCAAGAGCAGTTTACAAAGAAGACTAAATAATGTCAGAAGAAAATTTTCGATGTGGGTATGTAGCGATCATTGGTCGTCCCAATATGGGCAAATCAACGCTACTTAATCATATGCTTGGATTAAAGCTAAGTATTACATCGCGTAAGCCACAAACAACTCGCCACCAGATCATGGGTGTTAAAACAGTTGAAAATGGTCAGTTGATATTTGTTGATACTCCGGGTATTCACAGTGGTGGAGGTAAAGCGATTAACCGCTATATGAATCGCGCGGCAAGTTCCGTGATTCATGATGTTGATGTGGTTTTATTTATCGTACAGTCGTTAAAGTGGACAGATGAAGATGAACTGGTTCTCAATAAATTAAAAGGCGTTGAAGCACCTGTTGTTTTGTTGGTTAATAAAGTTGACCAGGTTGCTGATAAAGATCAGCTGTTACCTTACATTCAGAAAATTAGTGAAAAATATGATTTCAAGAATGTTATGCCTATTTCAGCAATGAAGGGTGATAACTTACCACAGCTAGAAAAATATATATTAGGTCTGCTTCCGAAAGGTCCGGCCGTCTTTGAAGAAGATCAAATTACAGATAGAAGTACGCGTTTTTTAGTGGCAGAAATTATTCGTGAAAAGTTGGTGCGTGAGCTTGGTAATGAGCTTCCCTATCAAACGACGGTTGAAATTGAACGCTATAAAGATGAAGAAAAAATTACCCGAATTCATGCATTGATTTTAGTGGAAACCAAAGGGCAAAAAGTGATTGTTATTGGTGATAAAGGGGCGAAACTTAAAAGTATCGGTACCAATGCACGTAAAGATATTGAAGCACTGATTGATCGTAAAGTTTTTTTACAATTATGGGTGAAGGTTAAATCAGGATGGTCGGATAGTGAGACTTCATTGAAAAATCTTGGTTATGACACACAGTAAATTTGATTAAGTCGGTTTTATGCGTATTCAGGAACAGCCGGCTTACATTCTTCATCATCGACCTTTCCGTGATACTAGCCAGATAATAGATGTATTGACGCGTGATCATGGTCGATTGTCATTAATGAGTCGGGGAAGTCGTAGCGCAAAGTCACGGCAGAAAAGTATTCTCCAACCATTTAATTCATTACTTATAAGTTGGTCTGGCAAGGGTGAATTACCCACTTTAACCTCAGTAGAAACACAAGCATCGAATGCGTTTAAGCTTTCTGGAAAATCACTTTTAAGTGCTTTTTATGTTAATGAACTGTTAGTAAAGCTACTGCATAAGCATGATGTTCATGCTGGTATTTATTATTTATATGAATCCGTTTTAAATTTATTGGCAGAAAATGGCGAAATAGAGCCGGTACTACGTCTGTTTGAAAAACAATTATTAGAAGAATTAGGTTTTGGTTTGAACTTATCGCAACATGCGGAAACTGGTGTGGCTGTGGTGGCTGATGACCTATACGCTTATTATTTAGAGCATGGTCCTGTTGATGTGGCCTCAATACATGATGATCAGTATGTGGCTAAACTATCCGGTGCAAGTTTATTGGCGCTTCACGAAAATAACCTGAGCAGTGAACAAGCGCTGAAAGACGCAAAAAGATTAATGCGTTCAATATTAAATTATTATTTACAGGGAAAGCCTATAAAAAGTCGAGAGCTATTTCGTTAGGCTTCAATATTGTTAAGTATGGAGTTGTTATTGCTCTGATTACCCTGTGCATTATAGGTCTGTCCAGACTGCTGCTGATTTCCAGTTAACAGGGTGAGTATGTCCTGATTCATGATGCTGTGTTTATGAATTATCAGGCCATTGATCTCGTTTGATTTACGGCAGTCTTGCAGCAATTTTTGTGTGCTGTCCCAGATTGTCTGTAGAGACCTTTTACCAGAGTCTTTAATATATTTGTTAATGTCATGGCCTGAACAAGCTTCGATGCATTGTTGTTCTATGCTGTGAAGCTTATCAATAATTAATTGCTTGTTCGGCGCGAGCTCTGAAAGTTCATCGTAAGCCTGGTTGTCCAGGGCATTCTTTTCTTCATTCAAGCAGGCAATTAGTTGTTGGCTGTGTTCATGCATTGTACTGATGAGAGAGAGTAGAGCAGTCATAAGTCGTACCTATTCGATTAAAGATTTCTCAAGGCTTATCAAGTTCTCAGCAATTTTTTGCGGATCTAGAGGATAGTTGCCTTTAGCAATTTCTTGTTTAAGTGCTTCAACCTTTGCGCTATCAACTTCAGAGGCGTTATTAAGGTGTAGTTTTAGCTCGGACTGAGACGATAAGTTTACGGTTTCCTGCGAGCTTGCGCTGTTATTTGCGCTACTTTCAGTGTTCTCTTTAGATTCTTGTGCCTTGCCCGTGCCCGTGTTTATTGGGCTGGCTGGCGAACGGTTAATCGGGTTGATTGGGTTATTCATTACGTGCTCCAAGCGATGTACGCTTCAAAAATTTTCTCTCACAAGCTATATCGGCCATTATAGGAATACCTTTAGTAATTAGTTAATACTAACAACACCGGTTTCAATAACGGTACCTTCAATAACCCTCTTTGAAGAAAGGTTTTTGACCTGAACGCGGTCGCCTTTAGCGCCGTTAGACATGGCTGTTCCCGACATTTTTACAGAATATCCCGAATTTTCGGCTACGATGTTTACTATTTCGCCTCTTTTAACGAGTGTTTGGGCTTTAACGTAATTAACCCTGATAATTTTATTTTGCGATAAACGTCGTTTTAGTTGCTTACCGATCAGGCTCTCTGTATTGGTAAAATAACCGTATCTGACACGATTTAAATTTATTTCAGATGAAATTAGGTCGGACTTAGACAGGATATGCCCTTTTTCTAGAGGTTCTGCGCTGTGTATGACGTGTGTGTACAGGTGGATATTGCCATTAATATAAATAGTCCACTTGGTTTCACTATTGCACTTTACATGTACCGTTGTTTTTCCAGAAAATTTACTGCCAGGTGCCAGGCTTGTAAGGAGTGGGGAGTTACATTGGGCTAGTTTTAGTCTGGAATCGAGCTTGCCCATCTCTATTTCGGTACGAGAGTACCTGTTGGTGTCTATATTTTGACTTAGGAATTGCTTCGCGGTTTGAGTGATATCAGTGTGATCGTGATTTTCATTCTGTTTAACTGAGCCTGTGGCATTGGCTGAAAGGCTGAAAATGTAGATTAATAGGCCGCCAATAGCGCATTTGCTCAGCTTAACAGAATTGTTTTTCACGACGAGTTGACCTCACTTAATAATTTATCGATGTGTACACCCAGCTGTTGACTGTAGTTGTCCATTTCATCAATTTTTTGACAGGCAGCACTTGTTTGCCCTTGTGAAGCTAATGCTGCAATATCTTTGCCAAGTTCGTGAATTCTTGCATGTGGGTGTTCCATCTGTTGGAAAGCCTCGAAATCACCCAGCTGCTCTTCGCCTCGACTGTAATACCATTTACCCAAACGGCATTGAGTGTGGTCAACCAGCTCGTTATCGGGGATAGATTCAACGCCCATTGCCATTGAAGTCAGGCGAATCTTCCAGTTTATGTGGTCAGCTTTTGCTGTGTGTAAGAGTGTTTCATCATGGCCGAAATCAGCTAAATGTGAAAATTGACTTACAATTGAGCTGCTCAAAGCTTTGGTGTGCAGGGCTATATCGTTAACTTGCTGATTTTCGTGTTGCACGGCCAATGTTATTTCGTTTAGTTTCGAAGCCATTTCAGCGGAGACAGATTGCTGCTCATTGGCCGAAGTAGAAATTGTCTGTACTTGTGCGGTTACATCATTCACCACGGCTGTTACTTCGCCTAGAGCTATAGCGACGGTTTCAAGGCTGTCTAAGCTAGTGCCCAGGCTGTCTTTACTAGCGGTCATGGAGCTGCCTACTTCATCCATAATGGTATGCATTGTATTGGTAACTGTTTCAATCTCTACAGTTGCCTTTTCAGTTTTCGAGGCGAGCTGTTTTACTTCGTCGGCAACAACGGCAAATCCACGACCAGCTTCACCCGCACGAGCAGCTTCTATTGCGGCATTTAATGCGAGTAAATTTGTCTGGTTAGCAATATCGCGAACGATGCCAGTTAAATTATTGATCTCTTCAGTAAAGCCAGCAAATTTTTGAACTTCATTAAACATTGAAGTAAGGGCGTTCTCCAGAGAATCCATATCTCCCATCATTGAGGCGATTGCCAGATTTCCCGATTCCGTTTTTTCATAGCTTTCATTGGCGCGATTTGCTGTTGCATTGGCGCCTTGGGAAATTTCAGAAGCTGATGCGGCCATTTCCTCTGTGGCCGTAGCCACACTGTCTATGGCATCACTAATGTTTGTGGCTTCTTGTTGTAGTTGAATGTTTTTAGCAATAATGTGGTAAGTTTCGGCTAAAGATTCAACACCAGCGGCAGCTACATTAGAGATATTGTCGTTTTGGCTTGCAATAATGCCTGTAATATCCGCTAATGCTGAAGCGGATTTTGGGCTACTGGATGTGAGTGAGGTAAGCTGTTTGATATCTGCTTTCAAAGCTGCTTGTAAAATAGGTAATGCTAGCTTGGTTAAAATAAATGGGCTGGGCATATATGATCCCTGTCTCTCTAGTTTATTTAGTTATTTAGTTACTTAATTGTTATCGTTTTTGTGATCATCTGGTAATTAAAATTATTACTAGCGATTCATTACATATAGGCTAGTATATTTATTAAACTAAATGCAAGTTTCATATGAATAAATGACCAGACGTTCCGAGTATAGTAGAGTTTTTTAAAACGCAGTACTTATACCTATAGAAAATCGTATTTTTATGTAAACTTATTTGCATAGATATAAATTGATAGAAGCCTAGTATTTCAGGAGTTTAAAATGGCAAGTGTATTAGATAGTGTTGATAGTCGTACCCAGCTTGCAGGGCATAATCGACTGGAACTATTGCTGTTCAGGCTTCAGGGTAAGCAACGTTATGGAATTAATGTATTTAAAGTACAGGAAGTGATTCGTTGCCCAAAACTTACACATATGCCTAAAGCTGACAGAAGAGTTGTGGGTATAGCGCACTTAAGAAATAAAACAATACCCGTAATAGACTTAGGTCTGGCGATTAGTAGTCAGCCAATTCAGGATATTGAAAACAGTTTTGTGATTGTTACTGAGTACAATCGATTTACTCAGGGCTTTTTAGTATCCGCGGTCGACCGTATAACCAATATGAACTGGAAGGATATTTTACCGCCACCAACTGGTAGTGGCTCTTCAAGTTACCTAACGGCTGTTACTCATGTTGATAAAGAAATGGTATCTATTATTGATGTAGAACGAGTTTTTGCCGATATCATGGACTTAAACGAAGAGGTCTCCGACGATGTGCTGAAAGGCGCAGTAGATATGGAAACTGAAAAACCTAAACATGTGCTCGTGGTGGATGACTCATCGGTGGCGCGTAATCAGGTGAAAAGGGTGCTGGAGAAGGTAGGCATTCAATGTACACTGGCAAACGATGGTCAGGCAGGCCTTGAGGTTTTGGAATCGTGGGTTGCCAACGGCGAAAATATAGATGAAAAAATTGCATTGGTTATTTCAGATATAGAAATGCCCCGTATGGACGGTTATACACTGACGACTAAAATCCGCAAAGATCCCCGTTTACAAGGCTTATACGTTATGCTGCACACCTCTTTAAGCGGCGTGTTTAATAACAGTATGGTTGAGAAAGTAGGTGCAAACTACTTTATCCCGAAGTTTAAGCCTAATGAGCTGGCCAATACTGTTATGAACCTTGTCAATAACAGGGAGCCATCGGAAGGTATGGATGCTATTTCTGATGAGTAATCCATACTGATAATAACTATTAATAAATGTTATTATCAGTACTCTTAATTAACAGATTGCGTATCTCGTAACCGGGCTGCTTAAAATCTTATTTCCACAGTTGATCCTATGAGCGTTAGTTTTTCGCCTGACGAATATAAAAGTTTTCAGATTTTTCTGGAAAAAGCATGCGGTATTGTTTTAGGTGAAAACAAACACTATTTAGTGTCGAGCCGCCTAAATAGATTAATGAAGGAAAACAACATACCTTCATTACAGGTACTGGTTGATACTTTAACTAAAACGCTTAGTTCAACACTTCGTACCAAAGTTATTGAAGCAATGACGACTAACGAGACATTATGGTTTCGTGATACCTATCCCTTCCAGGTGCTCAGCCAAACAATATTTGAAGAATACAAAGAGCAGCGTAAATCGACGGTAAGAATTTGGTCTGCCGCCTGTTCAAGTGGCCAGGAGCCTTATTCTATCAGTATGACGGCGGATGAGTTTTCTAAAAAGAACGCCGGATTTAAGGTAGATGTGGTTGCGACGGATATCTCTCAGGCCATTCTTAATGAGGCCAAACAAGCCAAGTATGATGCTTTAGCATTAGCACGTGGTCTGTCGGAAGAGCGCAAGAGGCAATATTTTTCCCCTGTGGGGGATCAATGGCAAGTGAATGCCAATATTCGTTCGCGTATTAACTTTCGTGAAGTCAATTTGTTGCAAAGTTATGCCTCAATGGGCAAGTTCGATGCAATTTTCTGTAGAAATGTTTTGATCTATTTTTCCGCTGAATCAAAGAAAGATATATTGGAGCGCATGGCTGCATCATTAAACCCCAGGGGCTTTCTGATGTTAGGTGCATCTGAATCGATTGCTCAGTATTCAGATAAATTTGAAATGGTGCGTGCTAGCACTGGTGTAGTTTATCGACTTAAGCATTCTTAATTTTAATTATTTGTCTATTTTGAATGCCCGTACTTCCTTGAAGTGCGGGCATTTTTATTTTTTTCTAATGTAAATTTACTTTGCCGCACGGCAAAACTAGCTGGCAACTCTTGCCGCTTTGTTCCCTGCATAATGGCTTCTTCTATCCTAACTTATTGATTATACGTAAATAAAAAAACTGGCATCGCCTTTGCAGTAACTCCTGCAAGAGGGAAAAAGAATGACAGTAAATTTCGATAAAGCTTTTGGTGTACACGATAACGCGCTTTTATTATTTGAGCGGCGTACGCAGCTTTTATCAGAGAATATTGCAAATGTAGATACACCTGGCTTTAAGGCTAAAGATATTAACTTTAATCAGGTGTTACAAAATCAGCAGGAGCAATCTGTAAAACTTAATGCGACTCATAAAGGGCACATCGATTTATCGCAGGATGCCTTTTCAGAAAATATAGAGTTTCGTCAGGTGGACCAGAGCTCAGCAGATGGAAATACAGTTGACATGCAAAAAGAAAAAGCGGCCTTTGCAGAAAATACAGTCCGTTATCAAACTACTTTGCACGTCTTATCAAAAAGAATCTCAGGCCTTAAAGCGGCCTTTAGAGGTGAGTAACAATGTCAGTATTTAAAGTATTTGATGTCGCGGGTTCGGGTATGAGTGCACAGATGTTGCGTCTGAACACGGTTGCCTCAAATTTGGCAAATGCCGAAACCATGGCAAGTAATAAACAGGATGTTTATAAAGCTCGTCATCCTGTTTTTGAATCTGTATTGCAGGACGTTGCGAATATGGATGATGTTGCAACGGTAAAAGTGAGTGGTGTAATGGAAGAAGAAACGGCTGCTATTCCACATTACCGCCCAAATCATCCATTAGCAAATGAAGAAGGTTATGTGTATAGCCCAAACATTGATGCGGTTGCAGAAATGGCGGATATGATTTCTGCGTCCAGAAGTTATCAGAACAATGTTGAAGTTCTCAGTACTACAAAAGAACTTTTGCTTCGTACATTACAAATGGGTCAAGGCTAATTAAGCAGGCTTACAGAGGATTAAAAAATGGAAGTGAATAGTTTTGAAAACCTGCCTGGCTTACGCAGTATTTTTGATGAGTCAGCAGAGCAAAAAAAAGATAAAGAAGAACTGGGCCAGAATGAGTTTTTACAGTTGATGACAACACAGCTTGCCAATCAGGATCCTTTTGCACCTATGGATAATGGTGAGTTCATGGGGCAAATTGCTCAATTTGGTACGGTAAATGGTGTAACAGATTTGTTAACTGAATTTCAAAATCTATCTACCAATTTGCAATCGTCTCAGGCATTGCAAGCTTCTAATTTAATTGGCCGTCAAGTGTTGGTTAACCATGATCAGGGGCACTTGCCTGAAGGTGGATCTTTACTAGGTGCAGTGGATTTAAAATCAGGTTCTTCTGATGTTGCGGTTAATGTACTGGATGATAGTGGAGAATTAATTGCCCGTGTTGAGTTAGGTACTCGGCCACAAGGTGTAGTGCCATTTAGTTGGGATGGCACGATGTTTGATGGGCAACGTGCACCGAATGGCCGTTATCGAATAGAGGTTGAAGCTGTTTATGGCAGCACAACAGAGTCACTTACGCCGCAAGTTGTTGATCAGGTTAGTAGTTTGACATTAGGTAGTGCTGGTAAAGAAATGTTAGTTGAATTAGAAAATCTTGGAACGGTAAGTTTCAATCAAGTAAATCAAATACAGTAAATCCATTAAGCAATATTCAGGTTTTAAGGCGAGGAATTAAGTATGTCATTTAATATTTCACTCAGTGGTTTGAACGCGGCATCCGCAGATTTGGATGTTACCAGTAATAATGTTGCCAACGTGGCGACTACTGGTTTTAAAGGTTCAAGGGCGGAATTTTCAGATATTTTCGCCTCTTCAGCATTAGGTACAACAGCCAATGCAATTGGTGCCGGTGTTCAGTTGTCATCAGTGTCTCAGCAGTTTGGACAGGGTAATCTTGAATTTACTGAAAATACATTAGATATGTCGGTGAGTGGTGAGGGCTTTTTTGTAATGCGTCCGAATCAAACCAGCAGTGATTTATTATATACACGAGCCGGAGCTTTTCAGGTAAATAAAGACGGATTTATCGCAAATAGTGCAGGGCAAATATTACAGGCCTTTCCAGTTAACTCTACAACAGGGGTAGTTGGATCAACGAGTTTGTCAAGTACAGTTCCTCTGGCGGTACCAAATACGGTGGGTAGCCCCCAAGCAACTACGACAGTTAACATTAACTTGAATTTACCCGCAGGTATTTCACAGCTTGCATCAGGCGGTATTGATGCGGAATTTAATGCTGCTCTTGCTACCGTTCCTGTATCTACGGTTAATCCAGCAGTGTCTAATTATCACAATTCCACATCGGCAACGGTTTTCGATTCTCAGGGTAATTCGCATATTTTAACCATGTATTTTGTAATGACTGATGACTTAAATAATATATGGGAGACACGTGCTACTGTGGATGGTATCCCAATGACATCTGGTACACCTGCAACATTGACTGGCGCAGCTCCAAATGCATCTGGGCTAGAATTTGATCAAGCAGGTCAGTTAGATACTGCCTCTCCAACTTATTCGGGCGTGATTACATTTAATAGTTATGACCCACTAAACGGCTCAGCTCCTCTTAACATCTCTGTTGATTTTAATAGCGTAGGTAATACATTGACTCAGGAAGCTCAGGGTGGGTTTACCGTACAGTCTTTAAGTCAGAATGGTTTTGCAACAGGTAATTTAAGTGGTATCGAAATAGCCGACAATGGTTTGGTTAGGGCCAGTTTTACTAATGGGCAAACCACAGCACTAGGTAAAATTGCACTGGCACGTTTTGATAATCCGCAGGGTTTACGTCAGGTGGGTAATACCTCATGGGTAGAAACGGTTGAATCAGGTACGGTATTGGGTGGTGAGCCTGGTACGGGTAATCTGGGTTTAATACAATCCGGTGCACTGGAAACATCCAATATCGATTTAACCGGTGAGCTGGTGAACTTAATAACCGCACAGCGTAATTTCCAGGCAAATTCAAAGGCCATTGAAACGGCTAACACGATTACACAAACCATTATTAACATCACATAATTGAATGTTAATTAGGGTTTATAAATTAGGTATTCGTAATGGATAAAATGTTATACACCGCTGCCAATGGTGCAAGGCAGGCAATGCAGGCACAGACAGCTGTGTCGCATAATTTGTCTAACACTAGTACGGTAGGATTTAAATCGCATTTCAATACATTTACTAGTTGGAATGTTGAGGGCCCCGGATTCAACACTCGTGTAATGAATCAACAACAGGCAGATGATATTGATCTTTCATCTGGCTCTATTGTTTCGACAGATCGAGAACTGGATGTTGCGGTTAATGGTGACGGCTTTATTACCGTTCTAAACGAACAGGGCGTAGAGGCATTTACGCGAGCAGGTGATTTACGATTAGATAGTGTCGGTCGCCTAACAACCGGAGCTGGTTTTTCGGTGATGGGAAATGCCGGTCCCATTGCAATTCCACCCGCTGAGAAAATAGAAATTGGTCAGGATGGCTCAATTAGTATAAGACCTGTCGGGCAGTCAGCAGATGCAATGGTTATTGCAGACAGAATAAAACTGGTTAAGCCAAACCTAGATGAATTATATAAAAATGCGGATGGTTTACTGCAGGTTAGAAGTGGGTTAATAGAGCCGTCTTCACCCGATGTACAGCTAGAGTCGGGTGTGATTGAACAGAGTAACGTAAATGCAGTTGGTCAGATGATTGAGTTAATTACCAATGCACGTCAATTTGAAACCAACGTTAAATTAATGCAAGAAGCAAAATCTAATGATGAAGCATCAGCTAGATTGTTACGTAACAGTTAAGCACATGAGTGATTTGGAGAAGCAGATATGAATCCAGCATTATGGATTTCAAAAACCGGATTAGACGCACAGCAAACTCGTTTGTCTGTTATTTCAAATAATCTGGCCAATGTAAATACCACGGGATTTAAACGTGATCAGGCCATTTTTCAGGATTTAATTTATCAAAACAAACGTCAGTCAGGCGGACAAAATACCGAAGATAGTCGACTACCTTCAGGCCTGTCTGTAGGTACGGGTGTGCGTGTTGTTGCGACTGAGAAGTTACATACTCAGGGCAATGTGACACAAACTGGAAAACCATTAGATATGGCTATCTTAGGCCGTGGATTTTTTCAAATACAACAAGCCGATGGTTCCATATCATATACGCGTGATGGAACATTTCAGATGGATGCCGATGGTCAGGTTGTAACATCGCAGGGTTTATTGTTAACGCCATCTTTAACCATTCCAGCGGATGCGCAAAGTATTACGATTGGTGATGATGGTACAGTCACTGTTTTAGCGGGTAATGCTACAACACCTACGCAGGTCGGTAGTGTTCAGTTAGCCGACTTTGTGAATCCTTCTGGCTTGCAGCCAGAAGGAAATAACCTGTTTGCAGAAACTGCATCGAGTGGTTCACCTACGACAGGTACACCGGGTTTAACGGGGCTGGGTAATTTACAAAACGGTGCTGTTGAAACATCAAATGTAAATGTCGTGGAAGAGTTGGTAAATATGATAGAAACACAACGTGCTTATGAAATGAATTCAAAAGTAATTTCAACCACAGATCAAATGCTACAGTACGTTAGCAATAACTTGTAAGCTTGTTCGTATAGGTGGATCATGACGTTAATTAATTTAACAAAAATAATTGCAACGGCCTCTTTTTTTATTTTGACAGGCTGTGCAACTACACAGCATGAGTTAGCGGACTTTGAACCTATTGTTAGACCCATCGCCCCAAAACCGCCCACATACAATAATGGCTCATTGTTTCAGGGCAATAGCCTGTCGATGTTTCAAGATCCTAAGCCTTATCGTATAGGCGATATCATTACTATTAAGTTGCAGGAAAGTACAAGTGCGAGTAAGTCTGCTGGAACGAATAGTAGTAAAGAAGATTCACTTGTTCTTGCAACACCTACTATTTTTGGTGTAAATCCTACTCACAATGGTCAGGATATATTATCTATGAATATAGAGCCTGAGCGTGAATTTGCCGGGGCTGGAGATAGTTCGCAAAGTAATAGTTTAACAGGTGAAATTACAGTAACCGTTGTGGATATTTTGCCAAATAATAATTTAGTCGTGCAGGGTGAAAAATGGTTTACCTTGAATCAGGGTAAAGAATATATACGTATAGCAGGTGTTGTTAGACCACAGGATGTGGCACCCAATAATACTTTGGCATCATCGAAATTAGCCGATGCACAAATTGCTTATAGTGGTGAAGGTTTTATTGCAGATGCAAATAATCAAGGTTGGTTAGGGCAATTCTTTAACGGCAAATGGTGGCCATTTTAGTGGTTATGAATCGAAAGTTTCTTGTAGCAGCAGACGTCAGGGAAGACTCTTTTTAATTTTTATTTTGCAGGTTTATGGTTTTATGTACGCGTAGCCAGCCTGCTGGAGTTTAACTATTTTAGTGACGCCACCATCTTCTAAATAGGTTGTCCCCTCTAGTAAGTTCACTTTTAACAGGCTTCTATTTTTTAGTGCAAATGAGCATATAGAAATATTTGCATTTAATTCCAGCATTTCGTCTAGTTGAGATCTTGATGTAGCCAGGTTAGTAAAGCGACTGACTGCAGGGCCATTAACGACGACGACAATATCTGCCTGCTTTCCCAGTTTATCCCTTAGATTCTTTACATTATTAACCAGCATTGTCATTTTTCCTGGCGTATTTAAATGCAGTACGACGTTGTCGTTAGATTCCGCAGTTAGCGTTTGACTGAAGGTAATGGAAAGTAATAAAAGGACAAAAGAAGAAAGCAAGGATTTCATAGGGCCTGACTGTGGTGTTATTCGTATAGTTTTATCATAGCAGCTCAGATTTAAATAAGATAAATGATTAGCAAATTTTCTGAGAAATTGATTACAAATTTATAACTCTATTGTTTAAAAGATAACCTGTAAGTTGGCCTTAGACTTGCATTTCTAAGTTTAGAACACGTATTTAATCTGGAGAGTGCCAATGCTTTGGCGACGACTTATCGTCCTATTTGTTATCCTTTTACTGGCTTTTACTAGTGCATATGCCGAGCGTATTAAGGATATTGCGTCTGTTGCAGGGGTAAGAGATAACCACCTGGTAGGTTATGGACTGGTTGTTGGGCTGGATGGCAGCGGTGACCAGACATCGCAAACACCTTTCATGACACAGAGTTTCAAAAATATGTTGCAGCAGTACGGCATAGTTTTGCCGGAAGGTGTCACGCCGCAGCTGAAAAATGTTGCCGCTGTTGCCATTCATGCAGACCTGCCACCCTTTAGTAAGCCGGGTCAAAAAATAGATATTACGGTTTCATCACTGGGTAATGCTAAAAGCCTGCGTGGTGGCAGCCTGCTAATGACGCCATTAAAAGGTGCCGATAGTAAAATATATGCGGTAGCGCAGGGCAACCTAATTGTTGGTGGATTTGGTATTTCAGGGAGTGATGGCTCAAAGGTAACGGTGAATATTCCAAGCGTTGGTCGTATCCCTAATGGTGCAACGATAGAGCGTGAAGTACCTAACCCATTTACCAATATGGAAAATATCGTCCTAAACCTGAATCACAGTGACTTCACCACGGCTAAACGTGTAGTGAATGCAATTAATAATATACTTGGCCCAGACAGTGCGCATGCTCTGGATGGTGTATCTGTTCAAGTGTTGACTCCGCCTACAACGACGCAAAAAGTTGAATTCATTTCATTCCTGGAAAATCTTCAGGTATCTCCTGACAATGGCCCGGCAAGAATTATTATTAATTCTCGTACCGGCACCATTGTTATTACTGATGATGTACGAGTTAAACGTGCGGCTGTTGCGCATGGTAGTTTGGTTGTCAGCGTTGTATCCGATCCCATTGTAAGTCAGCCTAATCCATTGAGTGGTGGATCTACCGCGATCGTTGGGCGGAGTGAAATTAATGTTGAACAGGAAGATGCACGGATGTTCCTGTTCCGTCCAGGCGTAAGCTTAAGAGAGCTGGTTGATGCGGTAAATCGAGTCGGTGCCGCACCGGGTGATCTGGTTGCCATGCTTGAGGCATTAAAGCAGTCGGGCTCATTAACCGCAGAGTTGATTGTGATTTAAAATGCAAGTCGATCCCTCCACTTATACAGAGCAGTCATCACTAACTCACCTTAAAAAAGGTGCGCGTGAAAATAGCCCCGATGCTATTAAGCAGGTTGCTAAACAGTTT
>Ga0316204_10007879_pt1 | contig 15235 bp, 10 predicted proteins | sample 6monrhotite_MG_2_FD_205661 | JGI IMG/M metagenome (GOLD analysis project Ga0316204, IMG submission 205661) | Microbial mat bacterial communities from mineral coupon in-situ incubated in ocean water Damariscotta River, Maine, United States -... | ecosystem: Environmental > Aquatic > Marine >...
GCAACAGAATGAGTGCGAGGCGGCCACGCGGATCGTGTGCCCAATGATCCAGCTTGCCATCGCTGGCCGCTTCGACGTCGTTCGCAAAGTCTTTCTTGCATTCATGGTCAAACACTTCGTCAGCGCCAAACCATATGTCCATGCGCCGATCTATCTGCGGTGCGGAGAGTTCCTGCTCGCGGAACCAGAATGTAATGACCGCATCGATGCGCAACTGGTCTTCGTCCGTGATCGTCGCATCAGCACTTTCACTTAATAATTTGACCGACATTTGAATCCTCTTTTCGCCGCCAGATAGTGCGACACAGGTCACGATTTACGCTTGAGTAGCGAACTGCGCCGCCGATACTCAGTAAACTTTAGCAGATGATGACAAAAACCACCGGAAATGCCCTGAGACTAATACTGATTGCACTGCTTTGCGGCGGCTTGATTGCCTGTGGCGGGGCGACAACACCGCCAGAAGAGGCAGTCCGTGCCTGGGTCGCAGCAGGACAGCAGCGCGCTGAGGAGAAGGATCGCAGGGGCATGATGGCCCTGATCTCGCCGTCCTATAGCGATGCGCGCGGCAACGAGCGCGATGATGTAGAGAATATGTTTCGCGCGTATTTCCTGCGACAGAACAATATCAAGCTGTTGACCAAAATCGACGCTGTGCGCGTCTTCGGTGAGGATGCCGCTGAGCTTGATCTCACAGTTGGCATGGCTGGAACCAACGACGGGGTGTTTGGTTTTAGCGCAAATGCATACGCCTTTGAAATGGAGCTGGTGCGAGAAGGCGATGACTGGCTCCTGATTTCGGCGCGTTGGGGAGAGGTCGGTGGCGAGATACACTAATCCAGTCCTGTTATTGCTCGCGGCGTTCACTCTGAGCGGCTGTGCGGTAACCCAGCTCGCGATTGAATCACCACTTGTGAGTTTGAAGAGGGTCGACGTTGCCGAGGTCGGCTTTTCCCGGCAAACGTTCGTGCTTAGCTTCGATGTTATTAATCCGAATCCCTTTTCGCTGCCCATAAACCACGTCAGCTATGGCGTAAAGCTGGATAAGCAGCGCTTCGCCAGCGGCGAGTCGGTTGCCTCCTTCAGCATTCCCGCCAATAGTGACGGTGAGTTTGCGATCAGCGTTGACCTGGACTTGCTGCGCACCGCGCCGCAACTGCTGTACATAGTTCGCGATAGCGCTGTGCACGATGTTGCGTATGAGTTAAGCGGCAAATTCGGCGTAGACATTCCGTTCGTCGACTCGGTTCCGTTCCAGTACAACGGCGACATCCGTCTGCAAGCAGGCTTGGTTACGCGCGCAACCAACCACAGCAGCGACAAAACTCCCTGAAAGATCCCCAATTTCGGCATGATTTAGGTGCAAAAGAGCTGATTTTCGGCGAACTCTTCCCGTTGCAAAATCGCGTGGCATACTAGCTGTCTTCCGGACCAATTTTGGTTATGGGGCGCGCTTTGCGCGTATTCCCAAGGGCATCTATGACGGAGCGATTAGCACAAGGTCTGTACGATCCAGCGTTTGAGCGAGACAGTTGCGGTTTTGGACTGATTGCGAATCTGGACGACATACCGAGTCACTGGGTCGTCGAAACGGCGATCTCCGCGCTCGCGCGGCTGACCCACCGTGGTGCTGTCGCGGCCGACGGCAAGACCGGTGACGGCTGCGGTTTGCTCCTGAAATTTCCATTTGCGTTTTTGCGTGCCGTCGGCGAGGAGCTGGGCTTCGAGCTGGGCAGCAAGTTTGCGACGGGTGCTGTGTTCCTGCATCAGGACGAGCAGCGTGCGCAAAAGGCTCGCAGCGTCATTGAGAAGTCGCTGCAGGAACTCGACCTGGAAGTTGCCGGCTGGCGCGAGGTTCCGATCGACCCTTCCGTTTGCGGTCAACAGGCGCTTGAGACATTGCCGCGCATTGCACAGGTGTATGTGAATGCGCCCGTCGGGATGGGTCGTGGCCGCTTCAACCGACGTCTGTTTCTTGCGCGTCGTCGTGCGGAGAAAAACATCGGCGAAGGCGATGCTTACATCGCCAGTTTGTCATCGGTAACGATCAGCTACAAAGGCATGATCATGCCGAGCGCGCTTAGCGACTTTTACCCGGACTTGCGCGACCCACGGCTGGAATCGTCGGTATGCGTGTTTCATCAGCGCTTCTCGACCAACACCTTGCCGCAATGGCGTTTGGCACAACCATTTCGCTTTCTTGCACACAACGGAGAGATCAATACCATCTCCGGCAATCGCAACTGGGCGACGGCGCGCGCCAAGAACTTCATCTCGGACAAACTTCACGACGTGTCCGATCTCGACCCTATTGTCTCCCTGGTAGGCTCCGATTCCTCGAGCCTGGATAACATGCTGGAGATTTTGCGAGCTGGCGGCATGGACGTCTTGCAGGGCATGCGGATTATGATGCCGCCCGCGTGGCAGGCTATCGATGATCTGGACCCCGATGTACGCGCGTTCTATGAGTTCTTTAACTGTCAAATGGAGCCATGGGACGGGCCTGCCGGCATCGTATTGACGGACGGTCGCTACGCGGCCTGCTGCCTGGACCGAAATGGACTACGCCCCGCGCGCTATATCATCACCAAAGACCGGCACATTACTATCGCGTCGGAAGTCGGTGTGTACGACTACGATGAGAAGGATGTAGTCAGCAAAGGGCGACTTGGGCCCGGCGAAATGATCGCGGTGGATCTGGTCAATGGCACCTTGCTCGACAACGACGACATTCACGATATCCTGAAGACGCGCGCGCCGTACAAAAAGTGGCTGAAGCAGGGTGTTCGCTATCTCGAATCGGAATTGATTGATACGCACACTGCAGCGGAACCGATGGACCCGGCCACGCTGGCCAGTTATCAAAAGATGTTCAACATGTCGCGCGAGGAGCTACGCGATATCGTTGCTGTGCTGGCGGAGGCGGAACAAGAAGCCGTAGGCTCAATGGGTGACGACACCCCGATGGCGGTTCTCTCCAAGCAAGTGCGTTCTCCTTTTGATTATTTTCGACAGCAGTTCGCCCAGGTAACCAACCCACCGATCGACTCCTTGCGCGAACGCATTGTGATGACCTTGCAAACCAACATTGGTCGTGAGTCGAGCCTGTTTGATATCGGTCCGGAACATGCACAGCAGGTCATTATCAATTCGCCGGTGTTATCGCAGAGAAAATTGCGACAACTGCTGAGCGATGACATGTACGCCGATAGCCATGCATTCATCGATCTTAACTATGACGAGTCGCTTAGTTTGAGTGACGCGCTGGATGGTATTTGCGAGGCAGCGGTTGCTGCGGTCAATGCAGGCAACCTTATCCTCTTGCTCAGCGATCGTTATCTCAAGCAAGGAAAGCTGCCGGTACATGCGCTGCTGGCAACGGGTGCCGTGCATCATCACCTGGTTCGAGTTGGCATGCGCTGCGATGTGAATATTGTTGTAGAGACTGGCGTAGCGCGTGATTCACATCAAATTGCCTGCCTCATCGGCTATGGCGCAACCGCGGTCTATCCCTATCTTGTGTATCAGTCGTTGCACGATATCGCACAGCGCGGCAACCTGGCTAAGCAGCAACAGTTAGGGCGAGGTTATCGCCGTGGTATTCGCAAAGGGCTGTTCAAGGTGATGTCCAAGATGGGCATCTCATCAATTTCAAGCTATCGCGGCGCACAGCTTTTCGAGATTGTCGGCATGCACGAAGAAGTTGTCGAACGGTGTTTCCGCGGTACGTCATCACGTATCCAGGGCGCGAACTTTGCCGACCTCTTGGACGACCAGAAGCAACTGGCCGCGGCTGCATGGGAGCCTCGAGAGACCGTTACCCAAGGTGGCTTGCTCAAGTATGTACACGGCGGCGAATACCATTGTTATAACCCGGATGTCGTAACTACCTTGCAAGCCGCAGTCAGCAGCGGCGACTACGAGCGCTACAAAGACTACGCGCGGCTGGTGAATGACCGTCCGGTAGCAACCTTACGTGACCTGATGGACCTGCGGCCCCTCGGCCCGGCTGTGCCGCTGGACGAAGTTGAGCCGGTCGAAGACATCATGCTGCGCTTTGACAGTGCGGGAATGTCCCTGGGCGCCTTATCACCCGAAGCACACGAAGCATTGGCGATCGCAATGAACCGCATTGGCGGTCGCTCCAACTCCGGTGAAGGTGGTGAAGATCCGGCGCGCTATGGCACGGAGCGTCGCTCGAAGATCAAGCAGGTAGCGTCCGGGCGCTTTGGTGTTACCGCCGAGTACCTGGTCAATGCGGAAGTGATCCAGATCAAGATCGCACAAGGTGCGAAGCCGGGCGAGGGCGGTCAGCTTCCCGGCCACAAGGTGAATGAAATGATCGCGAAGCTGCGCTTTGCGAAGCCGGGAGTTGGCTTGATCTCGCCGCCGCCGCACCACGACATTTATTCGATCGAAGACCTGGCGCAGCTGATTTTTGATCTCAAGCAGGTCAATCCGGACGCGCTGGTATCGGTGAAGCTGGTTGCCGAGCCGGGCGTCGGAACGATCGCTGCGGGCGTCGTCAAAGCGTATGCGGACCTGATCACTATTTCCGGCTATGACGGCGGCACCGGTGCCAGCCCCTTGAGTTCAGTTAAGTATGCAGGCAGCCCGTGGGAGCTCGGCCTGTCCGAAACGCACCAGGTGCTGCGCGGCAACGATCTGCGACACAAGGTGAAGTTGCAGACAGACGGCGGTCTCAAGACCGGCGTTGACGTTTTGAAGGCAGCGATGCTCGGCGCCGAGAGCTTCGGTTTCGGTACTGCGCCTATGGTCGCCCTGGGCTGCAAATACCTGCGTATTTGTCACTTGAACAACTGTGCGACCGGTGTTGCAACGCAAAACAGCTTGTTGCGCAGCGAATACTTTATCGGTCTGCCAGAGATGGTGATCAATTTCTTCCGTTTTGTTGCCGAAGAGACGCGGCAGCTGATGGCGGAGTTGGGTGTGCGCAGGCTCGAAGAGCTCATTGGGCGGGTCGACCTGCTGGAAATACAGGCTGGAACGACTGCCCGCCAGTCGCGCCTCGACCTGACACCCATCCTGTCGAGTGACGGCCTGGCGAAAGATGCGCCGCAGTTTTGCACCGAGCTCAGCAACGTGCCATTCGATAAAGGCGAGCTCGCCGAGGAAATGCTGCAGACCGTCCTGTCTGCAATCGAGACGAAGTCGGGCGGCCGATTTGGTTTCGAAGTGCGTAACTACAATCGCTCCATCGGGGCGCGACTTGCCGGTGAGATTGCGCGCCAGCACGGCAATACTGGCATGGCGGATGCGCCTATCGATATTTCCCTGCGCGGTACGGCCGGGCAAAGCTTTGGCGTCTGGAATGTTGCCGGTTTGAACCTCACCCTGATCGGCGATGCGAATGACTATGTTGGCAAAGGCATGGCGGGCGGTCGTATTGTGATTCGGCCGCCGGAAGGTGTGTCTTACTCGGCGCGAGACACCGCGATCGTTGGCAATACTTGTTTGTACGGTGCGACAGGCGGGACGTTGTTCGCCTCCGGCACGGCCGGAGAGCGATTTGCTGTTCGCAACTCGGGCGCTACGGCTGTAATTGAGGGCACGGGCGACCATTGCTGTGAGTACATGACCGATGGTGTCGTTGTTGTGCTTGGACGCACCGGTGTTAACTTTGGTGCAGGCATGACCGGCGGCTTTGCTTACGTACTCGACATCGATCGCGACTTTGTCGACCGTTACAACCACGAGCTGATCGACATTCATCGCGTGTCGCCTGAATACATGGAGGCGCATGTACATCATCTACGCGCGCTGTTGACGGAATACGCCGAAGCGACAGGCAGCGAGTGGGCAGACAGAATTCTTGACGATTTCCGTACCTTCCTGCCGAAGTTCTGGGTGGTCAAGCCGAAGGCAGCCGAGTTGGGCAGCTTGATCAAGTCCTTGCGACAGGCGGCGTAGAACGACATGTCCAAGCATCCGCTACAATTTCTCGAGATCCCGCGTCGCGACCCGGAGAAACAAGAGCCGGAGGAGCGTGTGGAGCACTTCGGCGAGATATACGGCCACTATGATGGCGCGAACGCGGCAGCGCAGGCGGGGCGTTGCCTGGATTGCGGCAATCCTTACTGCGAATGGCAGTGCCCGGTGCATAACTACATCCCCAACTGGCTCAAGTTGATTGAGGAAGGCAAGTTATTCGAGGCTGCCGAACTGTCACATCAAACCAACTCTTTACCGGAAATCTGTGGACGCATCTGTCCGCAGGACCGGCTCTGCGAGGGTGCCTGCACTCTGAATGGAAACCTGGGTGCGGTCTCCATCGGCAATATCGAAAAATACATTACCGACGAAGCCATCAAGCAAGGTTGGCGTCCGGATATGTCGGATGTCGTCGACACCGGCAAGCGTGTAGGCATTGTTGGCGCAGGCCCGGCCGGGCTCGCGGCAGCCGATGTATTGGCGCGCTCGGGCATTCGCTCGGTTGTTTTCGACAGCTATCCCGAGATTGGCGGCCTGCTGACCTACGGAATTCCGCCGTTCAAGCTTGAGAAAGCAATCGTTGATCAGCGCCGCAAGATTCTCGAGGGCATGGGCGTTGAGTTTGTTTTGAATACCCGTATCGGCGAGGACAAGTCGTTTGCGGAACTGGAAGCGGAGTTCGACGCAGTGTTCCTTGGCATGGGTACCTATACTTATGTTCGCGGTGAGTTCCCGGGTGAGGACTTACCGGGTGTATACGACGCACTACCGTATCTTGTATCCAACGTTTACAAAGTGTTGAAAGCCGAACAGGATGCGCCAGCGTGGATTAACCTCGAGGGCAAGAATGTCGTAGTACTCGGTGGTGGCGACACCGGCATGGATTGCGTACGTACAGCCATTCGCCAGGGCGCCACCAGCGTGACCTGCGCCTACCGACGCGACCAGGAAAATATGCCGGGCTCGCGGCGTGAAGTGCAGAACAGCAAAGAAGAGGGCGTCAAATTCCTGTTTAATCGGCAACCGCTCGAAATTATCGGTGACGACAAGGGCGTAACCGGCGTCCAGGTTATTGAAACGCAACTGGGTAGTGCTGGAACAGATGGTCGCCGTCGCCCTGAGCCGGTGTTGGGTACGGAGAATATCCTGCCGGCCGATGTGGTTATCGTTGCCTTCGGTTTTCGCCCTAATCCACCGAGCTGGTTTGGCGACCATTCAATCGAGACGTTGCCCAGCGGTAAGGTGCGGGTGGCATCGCATGGCGCGCATCCCTTCCAGACCATGAACCCCAAGGTTTTCGCCGGCGGCGACATGGTGCGCGGCTCAGATCTGGTCGTTACTGCTGTGTTTGAAGGCCGTGAAGCCGCCAAGGGCATAGCGTCCTACCTCGGGGTGTAAGCGCCCCCTCAATGCCCTATGTGCTGTGGGCCGATATCGGCAACGGTACGCGCGCCCATCTGGCCCATCACCATGGCGAGTTCCGCGTTGAGCATTTGCAGAACCTTTTCAACGCCCGGTTGGCCGAAGGCAGCCAGCCCCCAAATATAGGCACGACCTATCGAGACTGCGTCCGCGCCCATTGCCAGCGCCTTGAAGATATCCGTGCCGCGACGAAATCCGCTATCGACAATGACCGGCACGCGGCCAGCAACGGCAGAAGCGACCTCAGACAGGCTATCGAGTGACCCGCGGCCGCTGGCTTCAGCACGGCCGCCGTGATTCGAGACGTACACAGCATCGGCGCCGTACTGTACGCAGCTGGCAGCGTCTTCGGCGGTGACCACACCTTTGATCACTATCTTCATCGATGTCGTCTCACGTAGTCGTGCCAGATAGTCCCAGGTCATTGCGGACATATCCCAATCGGCGTCCATTGCATTGGTGCCCGCGTACATCGGCTTGGTCGCTACCGAAGCATCTGGCCCGGAAACATGGCAGACGCTGCAATCGCGATCGTCGGCGCGCGAGAATTGACCCAGCAGCACACGGTTGCTGTCGGCATTCAGATCGACTGTTAACACCAGTACTTTTGCACCAGCCGCTTCGGCCCGCAGCAACATGGTCTTGGCGGTTGACCATTTATTGGTTGGGTAAAGCTGAAACCAAACGGGCTCGCCGCGTGCAGCGATGACATCCTCAATCGAATGGGTCGAAACATTCGACAGAATCTGCAAGGTCGACTGCGACTTTGCCGCACGCGCACTCGCAAGTTCGCCGTCAGCATGAAAGGCCTTTTGGCTGCCGACCGGCGCCAATAGTATTGGTGAATTTATGGATTCATCCAGCAGCTTCGTGCTGAGGTTGACGTTCGACGTGTCGACCATTCGCATCGGACGCAGATAGACGCGCTTAAACGCCTCGCGGTTCGCAACAAGCGTTTCATTGCCATCTGTTCCGGTCGCCAGGTAACCATAGTGCGCAGTGGGCAGGACCTGTTTTGCGACGTTGTGAAAGTCGAACACGTCCAGTGCTTCTGCGGGAGACTTAATGAGGTGCTCAGGCAGATGAATGGAATCCAGCATCTCCTCGGCCGAAAGACGTCCCGCCTGCGTAAGGCCAAGCAGCGGGCTTGCCGCGAGAAACTGCAGAAATTTTCGTCGTGCCAGCGCGTGCATAGGATTTCCTTAGGTTGCAGCCGTTAGTCGTTAGCTTTCGATCCAGCATCATATAACGAGCGCACCAAATCTTCCGGAAGCTCCTTTACCCTGAACCCGGATGCGCCAACAACCGTGTCAGCTCCAACCATGGCGTTGACAATCGCTTCCTCAGTCGCCTGCACGGTAGCGGTGAATATGGTGGTCAACTCATAGTTCGGGAAGACTGTGATTTCGGCAAGATTCGATTCATCAATGCGGCCTGAGTTCGCGGTCGAAAAAGCGACGAAGATATCACCCGAGCCGGCGGTACTGACGGCACCCAGCCGACCGAGAGCCAGAGACGGGCGCTTGGCAACTCGGCCGAGCTGATGCGGCAGCAAAGGCGCGTCGGTAGCAACGACGACGATGATTGAACCATCACGGGTACGGCGCGAGGTCGCGCTCGCAACTGATTCATCACAGTAGGGATACCAGTCCACATGACGCTTGATGGTTGGGTCCGTGAAACAGTGCTCGCCAACGGGCAACAGGTGGCTGACTGGCTTGCCACCAATCCTCAGGTCGTCACCGTCCCAGTTGTAATTACATTGCACCAGTACGCCAACGGTATACGATTCTTCGCCGACAAGGACTTGGCGTGAAGCGGTGCCGATCCCTCCTTTGAAGCCGTTACACACCATGCCTGTGCCACCACCGACTGCGCCTTCCTCGACAGGCCCGGAGGCCGCACTGCGCATCGCTTCAATGGCATGCTCACGGCTGACGTGAAAGCCGTTGATGTCATTCAGTGCGCCGTCATAGGTTTCAGCAACAACGGGTGCATGCCAGTCTGCGCTCCATCCTTGCTGCACCATCCACGCCACTGCCGCGTCGCGCACCACGCCCACGCTGTGAGTATTGGTAATGCCGATCGGCCCTTCGAGCAAACCGCGCTCCTCAAGCCAGGTCGTGCCGGTCATTTCTCCGGATGCGTTTAGCGTAAACCAGCCGCCGAAAACGCCTTCAGTGGAGTCTTTGCCACGCGGGTGAACGACCGTAACGCCCGTCCGCACAGGTCCTTGTCCGACCACAAGTGCGCCATTCCCTTCGAAGAGCGTGATATGACCGACCTCGACGCCACTGACGTCGGTAATGGCGTTCAATGGGCCAGGCTGACCCACAAACGGAATACCCAAATCGCGAGCACGCGGTGCTTCGGCGGCAAACGTAATAGCAGGCATGGCGATCGTCAAAAGCGTGGCAACTGCCGCGGCAGTGACTCGTAGACTCATAGACCTTCTCCAGAGTTATTCAAGGTTGAAGGGGTGTAATGTACATGCTCTGGATCCACGAGTAGAAGCCCGCATTCCAGCCGCAGGCAGGCGTGCCAGTGCATAGCGGAGTCCCATCGTCAGCTATACTGGCTGCCTGTTTCACTTCAAGGTTGTTACGACATGGCGGGAGTTGAGGGACGAGTTGCATTGGTTACTGGTGCCAGTCGCGGTATCGGACAGGCCACCGCAGATTTACTGGCAAAACGTGGCGCCAAAGTTATGTGCGTCGCGCGTGGCCGGCAGGCGCTGGAGGATACAGGTCATCCGTACTTCGTTGCAGATCTGGGTACGGCAGAAGGCTGCGCCGAGGCGATAGCGGCGACCGAACAGGAGCTTGGTCCGATAGACATTCTTGTCTGCAACCATGGCATTGGCTCTGCCCATGAACAGGTGGTGTGGGAGCAGGATCCGGAATTGTGGAACGAGACAATACGCATCAATCTGGACGGGCCGTTTCATCTTTCAAGAATCGTTCTGCAGGGCATGACGGCACGCGGTTACGGGCGATGCGTTTACACCAGCTCTACTGCTGGCCTGGTCGCCGAACCTGCCGGGAGTGCCTACAACAGTTCCAAGCATGGGCTACTTGGCCTGATGCGTTCGGTTGCTTTGGACGGCGGCGCATTCGGTGTCACCGCAAATGCAGTCCTGCCCGGATGGGTGCGCACTGAAATGGCGGACCGCTCAGCAGATCAGGAGGCCAAAGACCGGGGAATGACTGCTGCCGCGGTATGGAAAGAGCGTGCTGCGATGTATCCACCAGGACGCGTTGTTACCTCGGAAGAGGTCGCTGAAGCGATCGCGTTTCTCGCCGCTGAAGAGTCCAGCGGCGTTAGCGGTGAGGCGATTCGGGTTGCCTTGGGCAGCGTTTGGTAGGACGAACGGGCTAAGAGTGCGCAATCTCTTTGTCGGTAAACAGAAAGTCGCGTAGCTCTTTGTCCATAACGGGGTCCTGGCGACGAATCCACTCCAACACCATCGCGGCGTGTTCCTTCTCTTCATCACGGTTATGCGCAAGTATCGCTGCCAGCTCTTTGTTCTTGCAGGCGTCGACACGCTGGTTGTACCAGTCCACCGCCTCAAGCTCTTCCATCAACGACGTAATCGCACGATGCATATCGCGAGTTTCGTCGCTCAGCTCTTCCACTGGTTCGTGATATCCCTCATTTGCCATGACTTACTCCTTTGCGTTCGACTTCGGCAGGGTTACAGAAAACACAACTCCACCTTCAATGTTGTTTGCGGAAATACTACCACCGTGACCTTCCGATATAAGCTTCGCAATATATAAGCCCAGTCCAAGATGTTCATCGCCGTCATTGCCACGCACTGAAACCATCGAATCGAACAGCTGCGAGCGCATGCGTTCCGGGAGCAGTGGCCCCGGATTCGAGACCGTAACAAGCAAACCGTCCAGCTGCTGCTCCAGAGCAATGCTGATGGTGTCGCCGTCGGCGCTGAAGTCGACAGCGTTGTCGACCAGCTTGTCGAGCATTTGAATGATCAGTTCGGGCGATCCACTGACAGGACCGGTTGAGAGCTCCGTTACAAAATCAAATTTTCGCGCCGGATATACATCTCGGTAGGCGGCCACGGTCGCGTGCAATACCGTGTACAAGTCAAAATGGTCGGCTTCGGCATGCTGCATTAGCTCCTCAACGCGACTCGCTTCGCTCATCGCCGTCAGAATGCGACGTAACCGCTCAGCGCCACTCTTGGCGCGGGCAGCATACTCGGCGGAGGCCGTATTCAATGGCTCGTGCTCAAGGTTTTCCAACGATGAGGAAACGATTGCCAACGGTGTTCGCAGCTCGTGCGAGAGCTTTGACGCCAGCGTACGCAAGTACTCGTTGTACTCGCCCAACTGATGCAGCACATACGAAAAACTTCGCGACAAGTCGCCAACTTCATCGTTAGCAAGTGCGCTGGGTAGAGCGGCGCGTAAATTATCGCTTTCGAGAGCGTCTTCCGCTGCGATGCTCAGACGTCGAATTCGCCTTGATAGCCAGGATGCATAGCCAAGTAGTGCGAGCGCCGCGACCAGGGTCGCGATTACCGTCACGTATATCAGTTGTGCGAGGCGCTCATTGGTCAGACTCAGGATTGCCTCTGTTCCCTGTTGCAGCACCAGCGCGCCAACGATCGTGTCGCCCGCCTGGATCGGCTGCGCGACAGCCACAACAGCACCGCCATCTCCCGGGCTCCGGAACCAGGACTTGGATGCTTCGCCGCGCAGCGCCGCGGTCACATACGATTGACGTTCACGACCACTGGCATCGGGCTCTGCCAACTCGGCGTCCTGCCCCGTTTCAACCACCGCTTCGTAAGCAATTCTCATCCACGCCGAGACGCTTGCGTCGGTATCGCCCTGCGGCAGAGTAATATCGCCGGCCGTTGCAACCCGCCAACCTTCGGCATCGGTCAATATCAGTCGCATGCCCGGCTGCGTGCGCCGTATGGCGATTGCCATGAGCTCGTCAGAGCGGCTAACGAATGGACCTGGTGCTGCTAGCGAGAAGCTGCTGCTACGAACGGGCGCTTCGGTCGAGCTGTTGGTGTTATTTACTTGCAAACCGATGTGGGTCCCCAGCCTGCTCGCCGGTATGCGTGCCTCCAGTTGGAAGCCGCGTGCTGGCACGTCCTGCCAATGCGCCACGATTGACGGGTCCGGAGCAAAGCCATAAGCAGTTTGTACGTAACTGATGATCGAGCCTGGTGCTTCAGCCGCAAACAGCAGTGTCTCATCGAGATACGGCGGGCTCGTATTGACCAGTCCGACGCTGTCGGAAAAGCGCGAGCCCTGGTCGACAGCAATGGTTCCGGGCGCGGCGTAGATCACATCCTTATCAGCAACCTCGACATACAGATAAATGAACTGTTCATGCAGTCCGATAGCGAACTGAACCGGGCCATCGGCACCACGCATGCTGCGCAGCGCGTCTCGACTCAGGTTCCAGTCATCAAAGTAGCCGTCGATGTTTGGCCGCGACTGGATGCGATGTCCATACAGCGAATCATCGGCCACGTGCACATCTCCATTCGCCAATGGAAATTCATCTTCATACTGTGTCATTGAGTCTGCTATCGCGCGCGCGGTAGCGGCCAGCATCTGTTGCTGACCGGTGCGAAGAGCCGATTCTGTTTCGCGAATGAACTGGCACCCGGCCCATGGCAATACAAGGGTTAGCAGGCTGACAAGAAGCAACTGCCGCTTGAGGTTCATTGCAGCCAGCGATATCCCATGCCGTAGACAGTTTCGATCGAGTTGAAGCTGGCATCGATAACGGCGAACTTGCGTCGTATGCGTTTGACGTGCGAGGTAATCGTGTTGTCGTCGAGAACTGCCTGAGCCGCATCCATCAGTTGCTGCCTGTTTTTCACATGCCCCGGATAGCGTGCCATGGCGTGCACCAGCCAAAACTCGGTCAGCGTCAGCCCGACCGGCTGGTCCTGCCAAAGCACTGTCATACGATCGGTATCGATAGCCAGGTCACCGCGGGTGATGCGACTGTCGGCGGCCTGTGGTTGCTGCATGGCGTCAAGGCGACGGAACAGAGCCGCGATGCGGGCCATCAGGTGCGGCAAGCTGATGTCCTTGGTCAGGTAATCGTCAGCGCCCAGACGCAAGCCGGATACTGCGTCGAACTCACTGTCTCTGGCCGTTAGAAAAATGATGGGCAGCTCTGCGGCACGTGCCCGCAGCTCGCGGCACAGCTCAAATCCGCCCTCGACATCGTCGCGCAAATTGATATCGATAACGACCAGGTCGGGCAGGCGAGCGTCGAAGGCTGCCATTGCCGGCGCTCGCGCGTCGTAAGCATCGACGGCATAGCCCTCGCGCTGAAACGCGGCGACATAGTTTTCCCGAATTGCTGCTTCGTCTTCAACGATAGCGATGCGTTTAGCCACAGTCTGCTCCTCTGATCCTCGACACAATTTGCCACATTACATCGGTGCATTGCCATGCCGCGGTCCACGTCACGGCGCATTGCCCTGTTGCAATACATTTCCCGCTAAAGGAGACCGGCAATGCGAGCAACAAAGTGGACCACCCTTTTGACCATAACATTCATAGCGCTACTGGCGACGCGTACGGGACTGACCGAGGAAGGTGAAGCGACTCCCGATTCCGTGCAAACCGGCAGCCTGCTTATGCGAATGAGCGAAGGTTATGTAACGGCCACCTTGCTGAATACCGATGTCAACATCGTTGTAAACGGACTCGTTGCCCGCGTATCGGTCATGCAGGAGTTTCAGAATAGCGGCCAGGAATGGGTCGAGGGCGTGTACGTTTTCCCGTTGCCGGACAAGGCTGCGGTCGACCACATGCGTCTGTACATCGGTGATCGCTTCATCGAAGGCGAAATTCGCGAGAAAGAACAGGCCAGGAAGGAGTACGAGCAGGCGAAAGCAGAGGGCAAGAAGACCAGCCTGGTTGAGCAACAACGCGCCAATCTGTTCACAACATCGGTCGCAAATATCGGGCCTGGCGAGAAAGTCATCGTTGAAATCGAATATCTTGAGGATCTTAAGTACGACGCCGGCATGTTTAGCTTTCGTTACCCAATGACGCTAACGCCACGCTATATCCCGGGACAAGGTTTGCCGGATCGCAGGGGCAGTGGCTGGTCAGCGGATACGACCCTGGTTGACGATGCATCCCTGATAACACCGCCGATGGTGTCGGCGTCAAAAGGCCATCGAATCTCGCTGCAGGCGACCGTCAATGCCGGCATGCCACTCGAGATAATTGCCAGCCGCTATCACCCGGTTAACGTCAGCGAAGAAAACGGCGAGTATATGCTGTCATTGGCTGGCGGGAGAGCAGCAATGGACCACGACTTTGAGATGTTGTGGCGCCCCGTTCCGTCTGCGAAACCGCGGGCCATGGTGTTCTCCGAAACGATCAACAGTGAGCCGCACTATCTGTTGATGGTCGTTCCACCCGAGGCAGATCTGACTTCCGGCGCTGCGATGCCGCGCGAGATGATATTTATCATCGATACCTCCGGCTCTATGCATGGCGTGTCTCTTGCGCAGGCGAAACAGGCGCTGCAGCGGGCCCTGCAAACGCTTCGGCCTGGCGATCGATTCAATGTCATTGAGTTCAATTCCTACACGACACCACTTTTTCCAGGCAGCGTCACGGCAGACGCTGGTAACGTCGATGCGGCAAAGTCCTTCGTGCGCCAACTGCAATCGAACGGTGGTACTGAGATGCACTCGGCGCTGTCGTTCGCGCTACGTACGCCACCGAGTGAAGAGTTTCTGCGCCAGATTATCTTTATCACGGACGGCGCAGTCGGCAACGAGGAAGGTTTGTTTCAGCTGATCGATAGCAAGCTGAGGGGCGCGCGCCTGTTCACGGTTGGA
>Ga0316204_10007880_pt1 | contig 15235 bp, 14 predicted proteins | sample 6monrhotite_MG_2_FD_205661 | JGI IMG/M metagenome (GOLD analysis project Ga0316204, IMG submission 205661) | Microbial mat bacterial communities from mineral coupon in-situ incubated in ocean water Damariscotta River, Maine, United States -... | ecosystem: Environmental > Aquatic > Marine >...
CGCACGCAGCGTGGCGGCGACTTCTTCGGGCGTTTCCACCTGTTGCGAGGCGACATCGATGGCACCAACCAGCACTTCCTTGTCTTTGAGCATGCCCAGTACGGAAAGCGGCACCCTTGAATGGGCGCATTCCAGCGAGACTTGGTCAATTCGGCTGTTGTTCAATGCCGGGAAAAATTCTTCGTACTGCCGCCATTCTTCACCCAAGGAGTTCTTCCAGTCGATATTTTCCTGGATGCCGTAGCCGTAACAAATATGGACGGCGGTTTTGCACTTAAGCCCCTGGGCGGCGCGGTGAAGGGCGTCGACACCCCATTCGCCGACCTGTCCCATGAAGGCGTTGAAGGCGGGTTCGTCGAATTGAATGACATCGACGCCGATGGCTTCCAGTTCAAGGGCTTCCTGATTCAGAAGTTCTGCAAAGGCCATGGCCATTTCAGGGCGACTGCCGTAGTGGGCATCGGCGATGGTGTCGCAAATGGTCATGGGGCCGGGCAGGGTTATTTTTAACTGGTTTTTGGTATTGTCACGGCAGAATTGCGTGCTGGCACCATGCACCGATCCCTTGCGGCGCACCGCCGATGTCACGGTCGGCACCTGGGCGTCATAACGATCGTCACGAATGCCCATGGTGGTCATGCGATCCCAATCGATGCCTTCGATATGTTCGAGGAATCCATGTACGAAATGCTTTCGGAACTGTTCACCATCGCCCACGATGTCGATGCCGGCATCTTCCTGAATTTTGATCCAGGCCAGGGCAGCGTCTTGCTGGCCCTCGATCAATGTATCCCCTTCGAGCTTCCAGGGGGCCCATAGTTTTTCAGGTGTCGCCAACCAGGAAGGTTTGGGCAAACTGCCGGCGATGGTCGTTTTGATCATTGGAATTTCCTAAGGGTGTTAATACTGGTTCAGCCCCTTAGATAGACTATCGGCGGCGCGCCGTAAACAACGCGCCGCCGTTAACCTTATTTGGCCACGATGCGACCATCCACAGCGGGCGAAACGGTGCCCTTTTTGGAAATGTAGTTCATAACTGATGTCGCCATCAGGGTGGCGGCCGATGCATCAATCAGCCGTTTGCCCTTTTTCAGCACGGCATACCCGTCGCCGCCGCCAGCGATATAGTCATTGGTGGCGACTTTGTAGGTCCGGGCCTTGTCCAGCGGTTGGCCGTTGACCGTAACGGTGAGCACGCGGCTCCCTTTTTCGGCTTTTGGGTCATAAACGAAGGTCAACCCGGCGACCTGCGGGAAACGTCCGGCGTTGTTTTCCACTTCCGAGACACCGTTTTCCAGTGCGGCAAGCAAATCGGTACCCGACAGTTCGATCAGCAAGGTGACATTGCCAAATGGCAGTTCTGTCAGAACATCCTTGCGGGTCAGTTTGGTTCCTTTGTCGTAGGTGCGGTCGCCGCGAATGCCGCCACCGTTTGCCAGGCCAACGTCGGCACCGACGCTTTGACGCTGGGCTTCGGCAATCAGGTTGCCCATGGCGGTTTCTTCACCCCGAATGCTTGAACGGCGGCTATCCAGGACAACGTCGGTTGTGCCGATGACAACATCCAGTTCGGCGTTCAGGGTGGCTGTGTAACCATCGACGATTTTTTGAATGGCAGCATCGGGGGTGACCCCGGCGGTGCTCAACATCCGCCACTGCGGGGTTACTTGCAGGACCTTCTTGCCGCGCTTTTCTTTCCATTCCAAAGATGTCTCGATGACCCCCAGATAGTGACCGTCGGATCCGGATTTATGGATCAGTACACCGCGGTCGTAAACGGTAACGGGTTCATGATCGTGGCCGCCCAGCACCAGATTGATGCCTTTGACGGATTTCACCAGCATGCGGTCTTCTTCGAGGGTCAGGTGGGTCAACGCGACGATCATGTCGGCCCCCATTTCCTTCAGTTTCTTGATCGCACTTTTGGCGGAACTGATCACCGGGGCGAACTTGACGTTCTTTCCAGAGGACGACAAAGTCGCGGTTTCTGGCGTGATGACACCGAAGAAGCCAATATTGAAGTCTCCGACCTTTTTGATCATCAGCGACTTGGTCCCTGAAAGGAGCTTTCCCGCGCTATCGGACATATTTGTGCCAAGCCAGGTGAACTTTGATTGTCCGAAGCGTTCGATGGCGATTTCAGGCCCGAAATCGAATTCATGATTGCCGGGAACCGCCACATCCATACCGATGGCGTTCAACAAGGTAATCATCTGTTCGCCCTTGGTCAGGCCGGACATCACCGAGGGGGACAGCAGATCGCCGCCAAAGGTGGTAATGGTGTTTGGCGAAGCTGCACGTTCAGCCTTCATCAAGGTCATCAACTGGCCCATGCCACCCTTACCGCGCTTGGGCGAAATTTCGTAAACATCGTTGGTATGCATGAATGTCACTTTTGTTGGTTCAGCGTGAACCGATAACGGCACGACCGCGACCATCAAGAATGTCGTGACGATGAAAAGCATCCGTAAACCGGATTTAAGCATAATGTCCTCCCCTTTTTTGTAACTTGTCGTTGAACTTATGGGAGGAAAGATACCATTAAACGGCAGGGTGGAAAATCATTGATTTAGGAATCCCTAAGCGTGTTCTGTCAGGGTTCTGAATTCCGCGCCCCGGCGTCTCCAAAGACGACCTCGCCGTTTAGCCAGCGGCTCCTGGCCTGAGAATCATCAAGGGCGATCTTCAAGGCAAGATGCAGGTCGAGCAAACCCGATTCCAGGTTGTTTTCAAGCAGGCTTTGGCGCAATGCCACAACGACCATTTGCGCCGCTGATACCTGTTCGCCGTACTGGTGGATTACCGGAATGGTAAAACCTGAACGTTTGGCTTCTTCGCATTGCGCCAGGTCGTAGGAATGATGGCCCCGGCAGGCGAACGGGCGGACATCGTAAACGCTGCAACCCTGTTCCGTAAGTAGTGGACATTCGTAAAGCGGTTGCGGGGTGTCCAGGGCGGTTTTTTCCTTGGCGATCTTCAATCGGTCCAGGCGTTGGCGCAGGTTTTCTGCTTCTGCGGCACTGAACGTTTTTTCGATGTGTTCGGCGATACAGAAGACTTCGACGGCGCTGAGCGACAGTTCTGGTTGCGAACAGCAGGTATTGCACCCTTGAGCGCAGGCGAACGGACCGCTGGGCGGGCGTTCGGCCTTAATTTCATCGATAAGGGTGTCGTAGGACTGGATCGCTTGTGACAGGATCCAGTTTAGATCATCGGATTCCGCCAAGGGGCTTTTTTCCATCGTTTCGAAAATTCCACCTGATAAACTTAAATAAACGGTTCTGTCGAGGCGCTTTGAGCTATTGTGAAACGTGCGCTTCTGCAACAAAGTGAAAATTAATCATGAACAAGACTGTCGACTATTATTTTTCCCTGATATCGCCCTGGACCTATCTGGGGGATGCCAAATTTCGTGATATCGCGGCGCGCCAAGGTGCCCGTATTGTCTACAAACCCATGAAGTTGGGCAAGGTGTTTCCGTCTACGGGCGGGCTGCCACTGGCCAAACGCGCACCGCAACGGCAAGATTATCGGTTGGTCGAACTGGCCCGCTGGAGCAAATCGCTCGACCTGCCCATGAACCTGCAACCAAAATATTTCCCCTGCGATGAAAGCCGGGCGGCAGGCCTTGTTTTGGCAGCAATTGCAAATGGGGATGATCCCGGTTCCCTGGTACATGCGATCTTGCGTACCGTATGGGCGGACGAGGGCAATATCGCCGATGATCAGACCCTGATCGAACTGGCCAACAAGGTCGGACTGGATGGGGCAAGGCTTATGGCCCTGGCGGACGAACCTGACATTCCGGTTGAATGGGACAGGTTGTCGGACGAAGCCATCGAACGCGGTGTTTTTGGATCGCCGTTTTATATGGTCGGTGACGAGCCGTTTTGGGGCCAGGACCGACTGGACATGGTCGAACAGGCCCTGTCCTCAGACCTGTAGATCAGATGATCGTGACGGTGTGAAACGGCGCGACCCGATGGTCGATGGTGATTAAGATCAATTTCGGGACACCGCGATCAGGTTTGTTTCGTGTTGTCTGCCGCGCAGCAATACGGGGCCGATAGGTTCGATCGTCCAGTCCTTTGATGTTGGCAGTTTGTCGTATAGTTCGTCGGAAATCAGAAGGTCACGGTTTGCTTCTTTGCAATATTGTTCGATCCGTGCCGCTGTGTTGATGGTATCACCAAAAAATACGATTTCCTGTTTGATATCGCCGCACTGGGCGGCGACGACCGTGCCGCCATGCAAACCGATGCGAAATTCCGGCACCGCGCCATAGACATGCTGGTAGAACCGAGCCCGGGCCTTGATGTGGTCCTGAATGGCAAAACAGCAGCGCAGGCAATTGGCGTTTTTGATGCCGTGGTGCAGTGTCCACATGATGACCACTTCGTCACCGATATAGCGATGAACTTCGCCGCCCCATTCCAGGATCGGCTCGCTTATATCGGCAAAGAACCGGGCGATCATGCCCTGAACACCGATATCACCAAGCTTTTCAGACAGGGCCGTCGAGTCCTTGAGGTCAAGGAACAGGAACACCCGGTCCTCTCGTGTCGGTCGATGGTATCGTCCGAAGATGATATTGGTTATCACCCGTGGCCCGATAATTCGCACGACCTGGCTTGCGGAATACAAGACAAACACGACGGTCGATGCAAAGAGATAGATAGATGGTCCAAGTTTGAAGCTGAATAAGGGATCAAACTCGCCGTTAAAAAAAAGATTATTGATCGGACCGATTACGGTGACGATCACAGAAACGGCGACGACACGAACGAGAACAGCCCAGATGAAGGTGAGATGACGAATGAACCTGCCGTGCCGACTGGGGACCCACAGGATCTCGAATCCCCAAAACAAAGTGCCACCGATGAGGCTGGGGAGCATGCTCAGGGGAAAGACGAATGAATCAAATGGTGCCCCGAACAATGATGCATAAAGCGGACCGCCCATAGACGTTATGGCAATCAGGGTGAAAAACACCCTGAGCCGCCATTGCGCCCGTTTTGTAATCTTCATGCGATGCGCTCCTAGTCTGGTTTATTGATATCATGACTGATGAGGCAGGAAAAGTTCCGTCAAAACCGGCCATTTGACAAGTTTAATGTTAAACTATATAAAGTTTAACATTAAATCATATCTCCAAAGGAGCTAAATATGAATAGGCGTAAATTTTTGCAAATTGCCGGATCCACAGGACTGATTTTTGCCGCCGGGGGCACGGCGGGGTGTGCTCCGACAGACGCCTTAAAGCCTTGGGACCCCGCCGCAATGGCGTATCCTGATCCCGTGCGCCGGGCTTTATCGTACGCCATTTTGACCCCTAACCCGCACAATCGTCAGCCGTGGATTGTCGATTTGAAAAGCGATACCGAGGCGGTCCTGACGTGCGATCTGGAAAGATTACTTCCGGTGACGGATCCCTATAGCCGACAGATCGTGATCGGTTTGGGATGCTTCGTGGAATTGTTTTCCATGGCGGCGGCAGATCAGGGTTACCTGGCCGATATCACCTGGTTTCCAAATGGTGAACCGGGTGATGAACTGAACCAGCACCCAATCGCCCATTTGTCGTTAACGAAAATCGCCCGACTGGCACCGGATCCGTTGTTTGCCTATGTTTTGGCCCGCCATACCAACCGTAATCCCTACGATACAACCAGGGCCATTGACGCAGGTGTATCGCAACGATTGCTGGGAACCGCCTCGCCTAACGTCAGCATCGGCACGGCCATTGACGGCCAACTTCTGCACGATCTCAAGGTCCTGACGAAGGACGCCCTGCTGACAGAAATTCAAACGGCGGATGCCTTTCGGGAAAGCATCGATTTGATGCGATTGGGACGAGCGGAAATCGAAGCCAACCCCGACGGTATTTCCTTAGGCGGGGGCTTCATGGAAGCCATGATCCTGATCGGTGTCCTGAACCGAAAAAGCCTGGCGGATCCAAAATCGCGGTCCTTTCAGATTGGTTTGGATATGTCTGAAGAAGCGGCGATGACCTCCATGGGGTTTGTTTGGGTCAATACCGTTGGTAACGACCGTATGGCGCAAATTGAAGCCGGTCGCGCCTACATGCGTGTCGCCCTGCAGGTCACAGCCGATGGCTTGACCATGCAACCCATGAGCCAGGCATTGCAGGAATATACAGCCATGGAACCTTTCTTCAGAATGGTCCATGATAAGCTGGCGGCGCAACCTGATGACAGGGTGCAGATGCTCGCCAGGATAGGTTATGCCAAAGCTGTCAGTGCCGCCCCGCGTTGGCCTTTGGATTCCAGAATAAGGGAAAGCTGAACTTGAATTTGCGTGATGACCCATCTGCGTTTCAGGTGTTGACTGAAATTGGCATCATCGAGCAGTTGGCCCGCAACCAGCTGGAACGGGTGTTGCCCGATGGCTTGAAGGTGTCGCAATTTAGCGTGTTGAACCATCTGGTGCGACTGGGTGGACAATGGGCACCGGCGCGCTTGGCCAGTGCATTTCAGGTCACCAAGGGGGCCATGACCAACACGTTACAACGCCTTGAAACACGCGGGTTAGTGCAAATTGTGGCCGATCCGGACGATGGTCGGGCAAAGCTTGTGACCATCACGGATGCCGGTCGCGACATGCGTGTCAGATGCCTGGAATGTGTCGGGCCAATGATAGGTGAGCTGTCCCGGCAGTTTCCCGACAAGGAATTTGAGATGATTCTGCCAGTCTTGGAGAAGCTCAGGAAATATCTCGACCTTAAGCGATCATAGAAATTCCATGAAGACGCTTCAGGTGGCGGTACTACTTCGTTTTCTTTGTTTTGGCGGCGGCTTTTTCTGCGCTCGCTAGCTCGGCTGCCTGTTTGTCGGCGGCCTCTTTAGCCAACCGCAGGCCCCTTAATTTTGATACCAGCTCAGCATTTTCCTGGCGCTCATCTTCTTTCTCTAACTGGGCTTCCTTGTCTCTTTTCTGGGTCGCGGCAAACTGTTTTTCGGCCCTGGATCTTACTGATTTCACCATGTTGGGAATCCTATACATCGGAACGAGGGATTACGGGCGAAATTTTCGTCCCGCAACGCGGGCGATACCACCCGCTGGCTGGAATATGAGATTAGTTGAGGTTGAACGTTTCGCGAATTAGCTAAATATCTTGCCATTTTTGGAATGACAGAACGGGCAACAGCCAATGACTTGGCTTGTCGTCTTGTATTTTAATCCGGCGACTATAGCACATCGTATCGCCGCAGGCATATAGCACCGCCCTCAACGCATGTTGAGGGCGGTGGCTAAAGCTTAATTAGTCAACGACAGACAGGTTTTCGGCGGAAGATTTGCCGTTCTGTCCGGGCTGAAGTTCATAAGAAACCTTCTGCCCTTCGTTAAGCGTGCTCAGTCCGGCGCGCTCAACGGCCGAGATGTGAACAAAAGCGTCGTTCGTGCCATCTTCGGGCTCGATGAAACCATAACCCTTGGTGGGGTTGAAAAATTTTACGGTACCAGTTGTCATAATAATATCCTCAAAACAGGAGAGTTGATTGCGTGCGCCACACCATGTGGCGGCACAGTCGTTAAAAACGCTCACATTGTCAGGGGATAAATAAGCAAGTCGGAGGACCGTATATTCAAGTAACACTAAACAAATGCATAACGTATAGGCGTTATCTAGATGAAATTGTGCAGAAGTCAATGATTAGAGGTGCCGCGCGCTGAAATGATGAAATCGCCGATCAACATCAACGGCCCCAGCAAAAAAGACGGTTTAATCGAATAACTGCAATTAAAACAACAGCATATTCCATACTGCTGAGACCAGGATATTTATAGTTCTGAGCCTTTTTTATTCAAATTTATATTTTTGTATTGTCGACTAATTCCTCGTCAGGAGATGCCCGTCACGATAGGCTTTTGGCAAAATCGGATACCAGTTAAAGGAACCCTGCCAAATGTGGCACTCCATGCGGTCCATCTTTTCCTTACTGTTAAGCTTCGGGCTTCTGCTTGTGGCAAATGGCATGTTTGCGACCCTGTTGGGTCTGCGCAGCAAATTAGAGGGGTTTTCAACCGAAACGGTCGGTTTCGTTATGGCCGGCTTTTTCATCGGCCTACTGCTGGGGGCTACATACGCCGTTCGGGTGGTGGCGATGGTCGGGCATATTCGGGGCTTTGCCGCCTTTGCCTCGATCATGTCGATCGCCGTATTAAGCCATGTCCTGTGGATTGAACCCGTCGTCTGGTTTGTCTTTCGTGTTGCTGCCGGGTTTTGCATGGCTGGCATGGTCATGGTGGTCGAAAGCTGGCTCAACGAACGGGCCAGCAATGAAAATCGCGGACGTATTCTGTCGATCTACATGATGACCAACTATCTGGGCTCGGGCATCGGGCAATTCATGGTCACCATAGAAGACCCGGCCAGATTCCAATTGTTTGCCATTGCATCGATCGTCTTTTCCCTGGCGCTGGTGCCGATTCTGCTGACGCGTGCCAGTGCACCCGCGCCAAGTTCGCCCCAGCGTATGAAGTTTCGCGATCTGTACGGGGTTTCGCCGATCGGTGTTATCGGCACCGTTTGCGCCGGCATGGTCAATTCATCGATCAACGGCATGGGGCCGGTTTTTGCCAAAGATAGCGGGCTATCGGTTCTTGGCGTTTCCACATTCATGGCGTGTATGATCCTGGGGGGGATGGTGTTGCAATTTCCCATCGGTCGCCTGTCGGATTATTTTAACCGCCGCACGATACTGATGGCTGCCGCATTGTTGACGGCCCTGGCATCCTTGGGTGTGATATGGGCAGCAGGCCAATCGCCAATATGGCTCTATGTCTGTGGGGCAATTTTTGGTGCGTTTTGTTATACGGTTTATCCGCTTTGTTCCGCCCAAGTGAATGATTTGGCAGATCCAGGAAAATTGGTTCAGGTTTCCGCCGGATTGCTGTTCGCCTACGGCGTCGGGGCCAGCGTTGGCCCTATCATTGCGGCGCAAATGATGGGGCGTTTCGGGCCTGAAGGCATGTTCATGTCAAACGCCGCTCTTGCCGGATTGCTTGCGGTTTTTACGATGTACCGCATGATGGCGCGCGACAGGTCAAAAAATTCGAAAATCAGGTTCATGCCTTTGGGCGATACGGGCCTGTCGAGCAAACAACTTTACACGGCCACCCTGAAGTCGTTGTTAAATCGCAAAAAGAAAGACAGCGGGGCAAAGTCCTGAATTTACCCCGCTGGCCTGTTAGTTGGTTTTTGCAGGCGACCCAAAGCGTAAAAGTAGATAGCCGCATACCGCCGAAAGGATTGATCCGGTCAAGACACCAAGCCTGATCGGTACTTCAAAACTAGTATGTTCAAAGGCCAATGAGCCGATAAACAGGCTCATGGTAAAGCCAACCCCGCATAACAGGGATACGCCGTAAAGCTGGGCCCAGTTTGTATCGCGTGGCATGGCCGACAATCCAAGCTTGATGCCCAGGAAGAGCATCAGGAACACGCCTAATTGCTTGCCTACGAATAGTCCCACAGAAATGCCGAGTTTGACCGGTTCGACAAAACCGTCCAGGCCGATTCCGCTAAAGGATACGCCGGCATTGGCAAATGCGAAAATGGGCAGGATCATGAAAGCAACCCAGGGGTGAAGCAGGTGTTCAAGGTGCTCAAGCATGGACGGCCCGTCTTTGTCGTTGCCGTGCATGGGGATAGCAAGGGCCGCAACGACACCGGCCAAAGTCGCGTGCACGCCGGACTTGAGAGTGAAAACCCAAAGCACGATCCCCAGCAGAATATAGGCGGCGAGCCGGGTGACGCGTAACCTGTTCAGTATGAACAGTCCGGCAATGGCGACACTCGCGCCAATCAATGCCGAAAAGGACAAGCTGTCCGTATAAAAAATGGCAATGATAACGATTGCGCCCAGATCATCGATGATGGCGATGGCGGTCAGAAGGATCTTCAGGGACAGGGGGGCCCGGCTTCCCACAAGGGCCAGAATACCCAGTGCAAATGCGATATCTGTCGCCGTTGGAATGGCCCAACCATTGAGATTTTCAGGGTTTCCGCCGTTTATATAGACGTAAATCGCCGCAGGAACGGCCATGCCGCCGATGGCAGCCAGCGCCGGAAGGGCAAATTGTGACGGGGTGGAAAGTTCCCCCACCAGGAATTCCCGTTTGACTTCCAATCCCACAAGAAAGAAAAAGACCGCCATCAGCCCATCATTGATCCATAAAATCAAAGGCTTGGCGATCTCGAAAGTGCCGAACTGAATGGCGACGGGAATGTCGAGTGACCCCGTATACAGGTCGCTGAGCGGCGAATTTGCCAGGATGATCGCCAGCCCGGCGGCGAAGATCAGGATGATCCCGCCTGCCGCTTCCATCTTGAGAAATTCACGGATTGCAGAAATAGCCATTTAAATCCATCTTGCTAAAAAATTGAACACACACGTTGGGAACGATAAATCGCACAATCTGACCTCTTTGACACCGAATTTTGTCAATAAAGCGGCAAATATCTCGTCTCGGGAGAAACTTGCCCTTTAATCGGTGAGTCGATCAAGCAGAGTATTGAGCATCCGGTCACAGTTTTCCATTTCCGATCTGGAGATGAATTCATCGGGTTTGTGGCCCTGGGCCATGCTGCCCGGCCCGCAAACAACGGTAGGAACGCCAAGTTCTTGATCGAATAATCCGCCTTCCGTGCCAAAGGACAGCTTGGTCGTGGAATTGGCCCCGGTTAGCGATTTAACGAAGCTGACAACAGCACTGTCGGGTGGCGTGTCGAGGCCCGGATAACGGTGGATATCTTCGAACTCGATAGCTGCACCATTGTTGTTTTCAACGATCTGCCCGGCATGGGCGACGATCTGGTCCATCAGGGTTTCGGGATTGTCGGTTGCCAGATTCCTTATTTCAAATTCAAGCGTGCATAAATTTGGCACGATATTAAGGGCTTCCCCGCCGCGAATGATACCGGCGTGCAGGGTGGTATAAGGGACATCGTAATCGCCATCCCGGGCGCCTGATTTTTCCAAACCGGTTTGAATTTTGCGGATTTCCCACATCAGATCGGCCGCCAGATGGATTGCATTGACCCCGGTCGGCGCCATGGCTGAATGGCATTCCACGCCGCGGCAAATGGCCCGCGCGGCAACCTTTCCTTTGTGCGCCGTCGCCACTTGCATCAGCGTCGGTTCTCCGACCAGGCAGAACTTGGGGCGAACCGGAGCATTTTCAAGGACATCGATCAGGCGACGCACGCCAACGCAGCCTATTTCCTCATCATAGGAAAAAGCCAGATGCAGGGGCGTTTTCAGGTCCATGTCGCTGGCCCGGACTGCGGCTGAAAGTGCGCACGCGATAAAGCCTTTCATGTCCGTCGTGCCCCGGCCGTACAGGTTGTTATCTGCTTCTGACATTTTAAAGGGATCACGGCTCCAGGCCTGGCCGACGACGGGGACCACGTCGGTATGTCCCGACAGCATGACGCCAGGCAGGCCTTGAGGGCCGATCGTTGCGTACAGGTTGGCTTTAAGGCCGGTGTCGTCCTTGATGATCTGGCACGTGATTCCTGATGCCGCCAGCGTATCGCGGATGAAGTCGATCATATCCATATTGGATTGATGGCTGACTGTGGGAAAGCCGATCAGATGATCAAGAAGAGCAATGCTTGTGGACATGGCCTAATGTACGGCCTCGTCAACGCTAGCGTCGGAAACCACATCAGTCTGTACCCCGACGGGTGTGCCGGTTCGATCCAGGAATGCCAGGTCATCTATTTGACCGGCCAAGATCTTTTCACGCATATCGACAAGTAAGGCGTGCGCTTGTTCTTCGTCCGGCAGGCTGGCGTCGGAATTCTTGGCGATGTCAACGACAATGAAGTTCCAGTCCGGTGTCTGGCTATCGGCGGCATCGCGAACCTGATCGAACGTCAGGCCCGGTTGCGCCGGTTGATGCGCATCGAACAATATTTGCACGATTCCGGCCTCGGTCGCGTCATCGACTCCGGCTTGTGCCGCCTGTTCTTCATCTTCGAGGGCGTGAATACGGATGAACACATAAAGCAACCGATGCTGAAAACCCGACAGCACGCATTTGGCGACCAGTTCTTCGAAATTATCAGCGTTCATCGTGCCCCTCCTGCTGGGGTGTTGCCACCCTTCGGGCGATCCATGGAAAAGGTATTTTCAACGCATGCATAATCCTTGTAGCCAAGGCGCGAGATCAACCGGAGTTTGGTGTTGTCGATCATGCCATCGGTCAGGATGGAATCGTCAATATGTATCCCGACCACGTGGCCGAGGACCATTGTATTGGGTTGGCTTGCATCGTCGCTTGGCAAGTCGATGATATTGATCAGGCGGCATTCCATGTTAATGGGCGATTGCCCGATGCGCGGCGCTTTTAATAATTGTGATGGCTCAGGGGTGAGGCCCGCCAGGGCGAATTTATCGATATCGGGAGATGCCGGCTGGCTGGTCAGGTTCATGGCGTCGCGCAGATCCCAGGTGGCAACGTTGACAACGAATTCACCGGTTTCACGGATATTGTTCAAGGTGTCCTTGGGGCCGTGGGCCTGCATGCCATTGGTGCTGTACATGACCTGAGGAGGGCTCGACGCGATGCCATTGAAAAAGCTGTACGGTGCGACATTGGGCTGCCCGCTGGCGCTGACCGTCGAAATCCAGCCGATGGGACGGGGGGCGACACAGGATTTGAACGGGTCGTGTGGCAGGTTATGGTCTTTGCTGGCGGTATTGTAGAACACGGGCGCTCCTTGAAGAATGCGGTATAGTCACCAAATTAAGTTAGTGTCACAGGTTGAGTTGAGAATTTTTCCAATCATCAGGGAGGATCATACAGATGATTAAGGGGCTGCACCACAATGCATATCGTTGCCGAGATTCCGAGCAAACCCGCGCTTTTTATGAAGATTTTCTCGAATTGCCGCTGGCCGATGCATTTCGCATAGGCGAAACCAAAACCGGGCGCGAGACCCGCGCGCTACACAGTTTTTATAAATTGGGCGACGGTTCGTTTCTGGCCTTCTTTGAAGTGCCGGGCATGCCGTTTGAATTCAAGGACCAGCATGATTATGACCTTCACATCGCCCTGGAAGTAGACGAAGCAACCCAGGCCCGATTTTTTGCCAAGGGTAAAGACGCGGGCATTGAGACCCGCGGTGTTGCCGATCATGGTTTCATCCAATCGATCTATTTTCGCGACCCCAATGGCTACGTCATTGAATTGACGGCACCCACAGATAAAGCACCTGATTATATTGCTGAATCGGGAGCCAAGGCCCACGCATCACTATCGGATTGGCAGGCGACCAAGAACGACTGAACCTGCGATAGATCGCTATTTTTGCTTGATCGATGACATGGTCTCGACCAGGGAAACATCCCCGAAATGATAGTTGTGGCACGTTGCGCACGACCCAAGCGCTGTATCATCGGTGTGGCATTCGGTGCACGATACTTTGTCCAGGGGTTTGAAATTGGACGTAAAGGTCGCCGGGTTCATGTCCTTGAAAGACTCCAGATAGGCGGCGTTTTCGGCCAGTTTGTGGCATGACTTGCAGCCGTCTTTTTGCAGGATGGCGTTGTGTTTGTCATGGGAAAACACCGTCATATCGCGGAATTTACCTGCGGGTAGTCTCGAAGTCCAATTGACTGTGAGAGTCTTATCCGCAGCCTCGTCGACGCTGTGGCATTTGGCGCATTTGCCGGCAGATTTTTTGTCGGTCAGGAAATCGAATAGAGGTCGCGCCAAGGGCCCAAGCGAGCCCGAAGACGCACTTGCCGTTGTCGAAATCCAGACCTTCATGAACCGGTCGCCATGTTTGGTTGGCCTGTACAGCAGGTCGAAATCCATATCCTGCCATCCACCGAACTGCATCCAGGATTTAAGATCGGCCTCGAATTCTACTGGTTCGGGCGCAGCGGCGGTTTGAATCTGATTGCTAACGTCGGATTCTTCTTGATCTTCGGATGACAGAACAGTCGGCAGGATTTCCCCGTTCTTGTGTTGCTCAAGTTCATCGATCAGGTTGGGAAACCACTTCAGGCTGGTCGAGCGGACGACGTCGAAGGGCAGGGCTGATACCAGGTCGGAAGCTTCCTCATCGGTCATTTTGGTGGTCATGGTGACGCTTTTGATGATCATCATCGGCCCGTGCGCCATCAGGTCATACATCAGGTTCTTGACCCCCCAAGCCACCCGTTCAACGGACGCGAGGACTTCAGGCTCTGCGTCCTCCAGGTCCATCAAATCAATGTCTTCCAAGCGTGCAATATCATCCCCCAACGCGCCATCGGCCGCCAGCATCAGCTTCATGAACGGGGTTATCGGTTCTTCGGCATATTCGGGCCATGCGCCGATGTTGATATCGGCGTCCTGAAGACTTTCAAGATCGAAGCCGGGAAGGGTGAGGAACGCAATGGTGCGCGGTCCCGAACCGACCCGGCCGGTAATTTCACCCAGGTGGCAGGTCGCGCAGGTTTCTTCGAAGGGCTTAACTGTCATGACCCGGCCCTGGTCGCCGCTTTCATGGCAATCCTGGCATTCAGTCGGAGCCTCCGGTTGTTTGGATTCCGGAAAATGCCGATTGAAATGGCCTTCGTGGTTGAATGTGATCAGCGTTCGGCGCGAATAAGGATATTCGGTAAATTCCGGATGGCCGCTGCGGAACCCTTTGAAGCTCAGGGTATGACAAGTCTGGCACTGACCGTTTGATATTTCCTTGATATTGGAATCAGGCCCTTTGTGTTCCTGGTGACAGGTCGAGCAGGCGATTTCCTGGCCGCCATCAAATGGTCCGCCCATGAATTTCTTGGACGCGTTGAGAAACAGCGGATTCGATGCCATTTCAGCCTTGCTGGCGATCTTGGGTTCCGTCTGTTTTGTGCTATGCGCCCGCAAAGGGGCCTCGCCCATGGTGTGGCATTTTATACATCCGGCGCTGCCAGCACTCGGGGCTGGTGGCACGAAAATCCGTTCGGCCCAATCTGCCAGTGTTCCATGACTGTCTTCGTGACAGGAACTGCACTGGGTCAGCTCTGCGTGATGAGAATTCATGGGGCCCGGCGATAACAGTTTTATCCCGTAGGGGGCGGCCAGGATGACCGTCAGGATGCCAAACACCAGAACCGAGACCCATATGGTCAGGGCCCCGCGTGCGGAACGAATGCTGCGTTGCGGCGAGCAGGGAATGATCGCACGGCAACAGGTTCCGTCAGGCAGAGGGCCATCTGCACAG
>Ga0316204_10007881_pt1 | contig 15235 bp, 11 predicted proteins | sample 6monrhotite_MG_2_FD_205661 | JGI IMG/M metagenome (GOLD analysis project Ga0316204, IMG submission 205661) | Microbial mat bacterial communities from mineral coupon in-situ incubated in ocean water Damariscotta River, Maine, United States -... | ecosystem: Environmental > Aquatic > Marine >...
GCCTTCGGAATCCGCAAGAGGTGGGAACAGCCCGAAGTTGACGTTCATGGGCTGAAAAGTTTCGGCGTCGGCACCTCCGGTGATGTGGTGCAAAAGTGCACCAAGTGCCGTCGTATCGGGGGGCGGGGGCAGGGAAGCGTGAGCTTTCTCTGCGGCGGCGAACCGTCCGGCGATTAATCCCACCGATGCGCTTTCGACATAGCCTTCGCATCCGGTGATTTGCCCGGCGAACCTGATACGAGGTTGGGACTTAAGCCGCAAGGTCTTGTCAAGCAAGGTTGGTGAATTGAGGAACGTGTTTCGATGCAGGCCACCAAGGCGGGCAAACTCGGCATTTTCAAGGCCAGGAATAGTCTTGAAAATGCGTTTTTGTTCGCCGTAGGTCAATTTGGTCTGGAATCCCACCATATTGTATAGGGTTGCCAATTTGTTGTCCTGGCGTAACTGGACAATGCCATAGGCTTTTACCGTTGGATTGCGTGGGTTGGTCAGACCGACCGGTTTCATAGGGCCATAGGCCAGGGTCATCGGGCCGCGTTCGGCCATCACCTCGATGGGCAGGCATCCTTCAAAATAGGGCGTTCCTTCCCATTCCTTGAATTCGGTTTTTTCACCGTCGATCAAGGCCTGAATGAATGTGTCGTACTGTTCCTTGTCAAGCGGGCAGTTGATGTAATCCTTACCATCACCGCCACCGGGGACTCCCAATGAGGCTTTGTCGTATCGGGATTGAAACCAGGCTTTCGAGAAATCGATGCTGTCCTTATGCACAATAGGAGCGATAGCATCAAAAAACGCCAGAGATTCACGCCCCGTCAGTTCACCAATGGCCGCAGCCAGGGACCGAGATGTCAACGGACCGGTGGCGATAATGATGTTGTCCCATGTGTCCGGAATTGGGCCAGAAACTTCGTGCCGGTCGACTGTGATCAGTGGTTCTTCGTCGATGGCTTTTTGCACGGCTGCACTAAAGGCATCGCGATCCACAGCGAGTGCCCCACCGGCCGGGACGCGGTTCAGGTCGGCCATAGCCATGATCAGCGACCCCATGGCCCGCATCTCCTGATGCAGCAGGCCGACGGCATTGAAGTCGGCATCGTCGGATCGAAACGAGTTGGAGCATACCAATTCGGCCAGTCCGTCCCCCTGGTGGGCATCGGTGCCGCGTTCGGGGCGCATTTCATGCAAAATGACCCGGGCGCCCATGCGGGCAGCCTGCCAGGCAGCTTCAGTTCCAGCGAGGCCGCCGCCGATAATATGTATAGGCTGAGTTTCTGTGTTCATGGCGGGATACATATAGACAGCGCGAGCCCCTTGCAACGATGAATGTGGGATACTATTTTCCGGGGGATGCTTCGCGAATCAAGTTATACGTGTAATCAAAGGAAAACATTGTGGACATACCGTTCTTGGGCCTGATTGATTTAGACATTCTGATTTTTACGGTCGTGTTTGTCGGCGCTGTTATGATGATGAAATTTCTGCCACGTTTGATGGCCGGGGTACCGTTCGTTGACCCTAGGGAAATTCATGAAATGATTAAAGATGGCAAAGATGTCCTGGTTATTGATGTCAGGTCACCGAGTGAATTTACGGGCAATCTGGGGCATGTTGACGGGGCGCTTAATCTTCAGGCCAATGAATTGGCTGATCGTCTGGGCGGCGCCGACGGCGAACTTGATTCCCTTAAGAACGAGCCCGTCTGTGTCGTTTGTCGCAGCGAAAACAGATCGCCACGGGCGGCCAAGTTGTTAACCAGGGCCGGCTTTACCAATGTTTGCATCATGAAAACAGGGATGGCAGGGTGGAACCGGCAAGGCTTTCCTGTTGAAAAGTAGGCTGGTCGGTCAGGTTATTTCTTGATCTGATACCCGGTTTTGAACATCCACCATACGGTGACTAGGCAGACCCCAAGGAAAGCCGCGATCATCGTCACGCTCCATAGCATGCTGACATCTGCTATTTCGTAGAAGCTCCAGCGAAATCCACTGATTAGATACAGGATTGGATTGAACAGGGTGATGTTTTGCCAAAATGGCGGCAGCATATTGATGGAATAAAAACTGCCGCCCAGGAAAACCAGGGGCGTAACAATCAGCAGTGGAATGATCTGCAGCTGTTCGAAATTACCTGCCCATATGCCAATAATAAAACCAAACAGGCTGAAGGTAAGCGCAGTTAGAACCAAAAATAAGATCATCCAGAAAGGATGGGCGACCTGAATTGGCACAAACAATCCGGCGGTTGCGAGAATGATCAGGCCCAGCACTATGGATTTGGTCGCCGCAGCGCCAACGTATCCCATTACGATTTCAAAAAATGATATGGGGGCCGATAAAAGTTCGTAGATCGTGCCGGTGAATTTTGGGAAGTAAATGCCGAACGAGGCATTGGAAATACTTTGGGTCAACAGTGACAGCATGATCAAGCCCGGAACGATAAACGAGCCATAACTGACACCGTCGACTTCAGAAATACGGGAACCGATGGCTGACCCGAAGACGACAAAATACAGCGATGTTGAAATTACCGGTGCGACAATGCTTTGAAACAGGGTGCGTCGGGTGCGCGCCATTTCGAACAGGTAAATCGCCTTGACCGCTTGAAAATTCATTGTCCGTCCTTCACCAGCGTCACGAAGATATCCTCCAGCGAGCTTTGTGTCGTGTTCAGGTCCTTGAATTTGACACCCGCTTCGTTCAGATCGCCCAACAGGGCGGTGATGCCTGTGCGTTCTGAGTGGGTGTCGTAGGTGTAAATCAAGCAAGCCCCTTCGTTTGACAGAACCAGATCATAGGATTTCAGTTGTTCCGGAATGTTTGGCAACGGGTGAAGAAGGTCAAGTATCAGTTGCTTCTTTCCCATTTTGCGCATCAGTTCTGTTTTTTCCTCAACGACGACGATCTCTCCGTTGTTGATAACGCCGACCCGATCGGCGATTTCCTCAGCTTCTTCGATGTAGTGGGTGGTCAGGATGATGGTGACCCCGGATTCACGTAGTCTGCTGATCAACCGCCACATATCCTTGCGCAATTCGACATCGACCCCGGCGGTAGGTTCGTCAAGGAACAAAATTTCAGGTTCATGCGAAAGTGCCTTGGCGATCATGACCCGGCGCTTCATGCCGCCTGACAGCTCCATGATCTTGTTGTCTTTCTTGTCCCAAAGCGACAGGTCTTTAAGAACTTTTTCGAGATAAGCCGGGTCAGGTCTTTTGCCAAATAGTCCGCGGCTAAAACAAACCGACCCCCATACGGATTCAAAAGCATCGGTTGTCAGCTCCTGGGGCACAAGTCCGATCCGCGATCTTGTCGCCCGGTAGTCTGTGATGATGTCATGTCCATCGACGCTGACGGTTCCCAGGCTTGGCTTGACGATGCCGCAGATGATGCTGATCAGTGTCGTCTTACCGGCACCGTTGGGGCCAAGCAACGCCAGGATTTCACCATTGAGAATATCCAGATTGATATTCTTCAATGCCTGAAAGCCGTCGGCGTAGGTTTTCGACAGCTTGATTATGGAAATCAGAGGGTTCATGGCGGTGACTATAACGCCTTCTTTTGTAATGTCCCGCGTTCAAATGCACTCAAGGAGAGGGATTTTTGTATCAGGCTTTTTTCATTTTCTTTTTTTTCAGATGTGGCTTCAAATACTGTCCGGTGTAGCTGCCTTTGGTGGCTGCAACGTCTTCCGGTGTGCCGGTAGCGACCAGCTTGCCGCCCTTTGATCCGCCGCCGGGTCCCAGGTCAATGATCCAGTCGGCGGTCTTGATGACTTCCAGGTTGTGTTCGATAACGATCACCGTGTTGCCGGTGTCGACCAGGGCTTGCAGGACTTCGAGCAGCTTTTCCACATCGGCGAAATGTAGGCCAGTGGTCGGTTCATCCAGTATGTACAGGGTCTTGCCGGTCGCTCGTTTGGACAGTTCCTTGGCCAGCTTGACACGTTGCGCTTCGCCGCCCGACAAGGTCGTCGCCTGCTGACCCAGGTGGATATATCCCAGGCCGACCTTTTGCAAGGTCGTCATCTTGTCGCGGATCGAGGGCACCGCCTTGAAAAAATCGGAACCTTCATCAATGGTCATATCAAGTACATCGGCGATGGATTTATCGCGAAAACGGATTTCAAGTGTTTCCCGGTTATAGCGTTTGCCATGGCAAACATCGCACTGCACATACACATCGGGCAGGAAGTGCATTTCGATTTTAAGGACACCGTCGCCCTGGCAGGCTTCACAGCGCCCGCCCTTGACATTAAAGGAAAAACGCCCGGCCTTGTAGCCACGCGCCTTGGCTTCGGGCAAGGCGGCGAACCAGTCGCGAATCGGGGTGAAGGCTCCGGTATAGGTCGCCGGGTTAGAGCGCGGTGTACGACCGATTGGTGACTGATCGATATCGACGATCTTGTCGATCAATTCGACGCCTTCAATCTCGTCATGTTCGCCGGGATGGACGCGGGCACCATGCAGGCGGCGGGCCAGGGCCTGATACAGGGTTTCGATAACCAAAGTCGACTTGCCACCACCGGAAACGCCGGTAATGCAGGTGAACGTGCCGAGCGGAAAGTCCACTGTCAGGTCATGCAGATTGTTGGCGCGCGCACCCTTCAATCGCAACCTGCGCCCGGTGGTGCTTCTTCGTTTAACCGGAACCGGAATGCCTTTAATCCCCGTCAGGTATTGCCCGGTCAGGCTGTCGGGCGATGCCATGACTTCGTCCGGTGTGCCATGGGCGGTGACATGACCGCCGTGAACACCGGCACCGGGCCCCATATCGATCAAATAATCGGCGGCGAGGATCGCGTCCTCGTCATGTTCGACGACGATGACCGTATTGCCCAGGTCTCGTAGTCGCTTGAGGGTTACCAGCAAGCGTTCGTTGTCACGCTGATGCAGGCCAATCGAAGGTTCGTCAAGGACGTATAACACGCCCGTCAGCCCTGAACCAATTTGCGAAGCCAGGCGGATCCGTTGACTTTCACCGCCCGACAATGTGCCAGACGCACGTGACAGGGTCAGGTATTCAAGCCCCACATTCACCAGAAACCCCAGGCGTTCTTTGATTTCCCGCAAAATGCGTTCGGCAATTTCCCGTTGTTTTGAATTCAAATGTTGTTTCAGGTCGCCAAACCATATGGCTGCCTGGTCGATGGACATTTCCGTCACTTCGCTGATATGCAAGCCGGCGATCTTGATGGCCAGGGCTTCGGGTTTCAAGCGGTGACCTTTGCAGACGTCACACATTGTAACGGTCTGATAGCGCCCTAGTTCATCGCGTACCCACGAGGAATCTGTTTCTCGCCAGCGCCGTTCCATATTGGGAATGACGCCTTCGAATGGTTTCTTGACGGCATAGGATTTGTGGCCGTCATTGTAGTGCATGGTTACATCCTGCTCGTCGGTACCGAACAGCAATATTTCCTGAATTTTCTTGTCCTGATCCTTAAAAGGCGTGCCCAGGTCGAATTTGAAATGCGCGGCCAGGCTTTCCAGGGTTTGTCTGTAATACTGTGATGTTGAATTCGCCCACGGTGCGACGGCCCCTTCATTCAAAGACAGTCTTTCGTCGGGAACAACCAGGTCGGGATCAAAAAACATCTCTGTTCCTAAACCATCGCAAGACGGGCAGGCGCCAAAGGGGTTATTGAAAGAAAACAGTCGGGGTTCGATCTCGTCAATGGTGAAACCTGATACGGGACAGGCAAACTTGGCTGAAAACGCCGTGCGTTCGCCGGTCTCGCCATCCGCTACGGCCAGTTCCGAAAAAGCCAGACCATCGGCCAACCCAAGCGCTGTCTCGAAACTGTCGGCCAGTCGGGTTTCGATGCCCTCGCGGATGACCAGTCTGTCGACGACGACTTCGATATCATGCTTTGTTTTTTTGTTAAGGGTCGGAACGTCATCAATTTCGTAGAACGCGCCATCGACCTTAACGCGCTGAAAACCACGCTTGGCCAGTTCCTGCAGATCGCGCCGATATTCGCCCTTGCGACCCCGCACGATGGGGGCCAACAGGTACAATCGCGTGCCTTCATCAAGGGTCATCACCCGGTCGACCATCTGGCTGACGGTCTGGCTTTCAATAGGCAGGCCCGTGGTTGGCGAATGGGGTATGCCGGCGCGGGCGTACATAAGGCGCAAGTAGTCATAGATCTCGGTAACCGTGCCTACGGTCGAACGCGGATTGCGCGATGTGGTTTTCTGTTCGATGGAAATCGCCGGTGACAGTCCTTCGATATGATCCATGTCCGGCTTTTGCATCAGTTCCAGAAACTGACGGGCATAGGCCGACAGACTTTCGACGTATCGGCGCTGACCTTCGGCGTAGATGGTGTCAAATGCCAGGGACGATTTACCCGACCCCGACAGCCCGGTAACAACGGTAAGCTGGTCGCGCGGTATATCGACGTCGATATTCTGTAAATTATGTTCACGTGCGCCGCGGACGCTTATCTGGGGGGCTTTGAATTTGCTTTTGGGAGACATATTCAGGTTGATTCTCGAAGGCAAAAAAATGAATAGAACTTGAAAGACATACGATAGAGGCACAGATACAGCGCTTACCTCGCCACGTAAAGAGACAGAGCCAGAATCCGATGTTATGGCAGCATGTTCTCTAAACGTTCTGTTTTTTGCAATCTAAAACTGGTGATCAAACATGATTTCGACGGGAACACCTGTATCTGAGCAAATGAAAGCCCAACGTTTTGTTGCTTAAGATCCGGAGTGACGGTAACACCATAGTATGTAAGATGATTCCAAACAGGAATGGTCGCTTCGGAAATCGGGGACAAAAAGGGCGTTGATGCCAAAAATCGAAAAATCACTTCTGGCAAAGTTATCTGGTGACACCTCCGTTTCGGGGCGCAAGAAGCTGATCGATGCGGTCAGCGAGCTGTTCATTTCCGACGGCGAAGCCTTACGTTCGTCCGAACGCGGTGTAGCCTATGACATTCTGCGCGTGACGATTCACGAGATTGAAAAAGATGTTCGCCGCAAAATCGCCGAACAAGTTTCGGAACGAACGGATGTTCCCGATGAACTTTTGGGCGTATTGGCCGACGACGACATTGAAATTGCCTTCCCAATTCTTGCTTATAGTCCGCTGCTTGACGACGAGGACCTTATTCGGGTCATTCGTTCCAAGACCACCCGATATCAGCAAGCCGTAACGTTGCGTGATAATTTGTCTGATAGTGTTACCGATGAACTCGTCGCAACGGATGACCTGGCTGTTATTCGCAGTCTGCTCTCAAACGGGTCGGCAAACATATCCTATGACAGCATGGAGAAACTGACCCAGCGGTCCCGGCGAGAAGTTTCCTTGCAAGAATTATTGTTGTCGCGCGATGATTTGCCGTTGTCTCTGGCCGAAAAAATGTTCACTTGGGTAAAGGTCGTACTCAGGCAATATATTCTGGACAACTTCAAGATCGATGCCAGTACCATGGATGGACTGCTGGTTGATGTCGTTTTTGAAGATGTGCGTAAAATCAGAAATATGGAAATGAACGACGGAACGTCGGGGGGACCGGTCAAGGTGCGGAATTCTTACGTGCTTGGTGGTCAGGACACTGTGGCGGATTTGTTGCTCACGGCGTTATCGGAGAAGCGAATTCTGGATTTTCTGACCCTGTTTGAAAGGAAATTTGGCCTGCCACAGTCCATTATGTTGCGGGCCTTGTCTGACAAGAGGTGTGAAGGGTTGGGGGTGGCTATCAAATCGGCTAAACTTGGCAAGGCTGTGTATATGGGGATACTCAGCCATCTTCGGCTCAGCAAAATCGACAACGATAGCAAAATACGAAACGAAATCACGCGTTGTATGAAGTTCTTCGATTCCGTGGAAGACAAGGTTGCGACAGAAATTGTCGATGCGTGGAAATCGAACCAGGATTTTGCCTTCGCACTGAGCAAGATTAACGCCACCTGAAAACATCCAGATTTTTGTCGTTTTTGTGGATAAACGACATTGGCAGTTTGGCTGGCAAGTGTGTACTATCGCCTTTCACGAGTCCTAGAGAATATTTCAGGGGAGTTTCATGGCAGGCAGCGTTAACAAGGTCATTCTGATCGGCAATCTTGGTCGGGATCCGGAAGTCAGGTTTTCCCAGGACGGCAAGAAAATTGTCAATCTGTCGATCGCCACTTCAGAATCCTGGAAGGATAAAAATTCCGGCGAGCGCCGTGAAAAGACGGAATGGCACAGGGTTGTGGTCTTTAACAACCATCTTGCCGATGTTGCCGAAAAATTTCTCCGTAAGGGCTCGAAGGTTTATATCGAAGGGGCCTTGCAGACCCGCAAGTGGACAGACAATGCCGGTGTCGAAAAATACAGCACAGAAGTCGTCTTGCAAAACTTCCGCGGCGAATTGACCATGCTCGACGGTCGCAACGAGGGCGGCGGGTATTCTGGTGGTGATAGCGGCGACAGCGGTGGCGGTGGCAACTGGGGCGGTGACAGCGGCGGAAGTTCTGGCGGCGGCAGTTCAAGCGGTGGTGGTGCTTCTGGCGGAAATGCTCCGGGTAGCGATCTTGACGACGAAATTCCGTTCTGACGAAACCCATATGTGATTGACGGGAGAGGGCGTCCTGCGGGGCAGTCTTTCGGCGCGTATGTTGCGTAGATTTCTTGTCCTGTCAGTCGTTCTTTCTGGCTGATGAAAGCATAACAGCCCGATTTTTCACCATTTTTGCCGGTTTCGCCCAGTTTGAAGTCGGCTTTGTTAATCGTGTTTCCTGTTTGCGGAGATTGGTTCGTTCGTGCTCCTTTTTACATTCCGGAAGTCGGCCGGATTGCGGCCAAAAGTTAATCTTGCGAGCGGACCAAGATTGCCCCCTTGCAGGGGTGTCCACCCTGTTGTACGAGCCATTGTAACATGCTAGATTTAGCGTTATGGAATCGGTGCCTGAAACTGGGGATCGGTTAAATTTTAATTCGTTGATTTTGCTTGGAAATTTCATTTGACGACGCCATCCGACGCGTCCCCTCCCGGGGCTCCGCCAGAAACACCGCAGGACCCCCCTCAGGAACCACCTTTTGAGTCAGATGTGACCCCGGTCAACATCGAAGATGAAATGCGTGGGTCGTACCTGGATTACGCCATGAGCGTGATCGTCAGTCGTGCTTTGCCTGACGTTCGGGACGGGTTGAAGCCAGTGCATCGGCGTATCCTTTATTCCATGAAGGAAAATGGTTACGAATATAACAAGCCGTTCCGCAAATCTGCCCGTGTCGTTGGTGATGTCATGGGTAAATACCATCCCCATGGTGACCAATCGATCTATGATGCCATGGTTCGCATGGCGCAGGATTTTTCCATGCGGTTGCCTCTCATTCAGGGGCAAGGGAACTTCGGTTCCATGGACGGCGATCGGGCAGCTGCCATGCGGTACACCGAAGCCCGCATGGCCCGTTCTGCGCACGCCTTGCTCGAGGATATCAATAAGGAAACAGTCGATTTCCAGCCCAATTACGACGAATCCGAAAGAGAACCAACTGTTCTGCCTGCACAGTTTCCGAATTTGCTGGTGAACGGTGCCGGCGGCATTGCCGTTGGTATGGCGACAAACATACCGCCTCATAATCTGGGCGAGATCATTGATGCTTGTTGCGCGCTGATCGATAATCCGGATCTGGACATCGAAGATATCATCCGCGATTACGTTCAGGGGCCAGATTTCCCGACCGGGGGTATTATCCTGGGGCGCCAGGGGATTAATTCTGCATTCCGGACCGGGCGCGGTTCTGTCGTTATGCGCGGTCGCGCAACGATTGAAGAAATCCGCAAAGACCGTCAGGCCATCGTCATAACCGAGGTGCCCTATCAGGTTAACAAGTCCCGCATGCTTGAACATATGGCCGATTGCGTGCGCGACAAACGAATTGAGGGCATTTCTGATCTGCGCGACGAGTCCGACCGCGACGGGGTTCGTGTTGTCGTCGAAATCAAACGTGACGCTATTGCCGAGGTGGTCTTAAACCAGCTGTATCGATTCACCCCGCTGCAAACCAGCTTTGGGGTCAACATGCTGGCGCTTGATGGTGGCATGCCGAAGTTGATGAATCTGATTGAAATCATTCAGGCGTTCCTCAATTTCCGCGAAGTCGTGATCCGCAGGCGCACAATCTATGAATTGGGTAAAGCCAGGGAAAAGGCGCACATCTTGGTCGGCTTGGCCGTTGCGGTTGCCAATATTGATAAAGTCATCGCCCTGATCCGGGCTGCCAGCGATTCGGCTACCGCCCGCCAGCAACTGGTCGAACGCGAATGGCCCGCCACGGATATCGAGCCGATGATCCAGTTGCTGGATGAACCGGGACGCCAGGTTGTTGACGGGGTCTACAAACTTTCTGAAGAGCAGGCGAAAGCCATCCTTGATCTCAGGCTGCACAGATTAACCGGACTCGAGCGCGATAAGATTGCCGGTGATCTGGCCGAATTGGGTGGGGAAATTACCAAACATCTGGCGTTGCTGGCATCCCGCGAGAAGTTGCTCGATGTGATGCGCGAAGAATTGCTGGAAATGCGGGAACAGTTTGCAACACCGCGTCGTTCGGTCATCGAAGAAAGTGAATTCGAACATGATATTGAAGACCTGATCGCGCGCGAGGACATGGTCGTTACCGTTACCAATACAGGCTATATGAAGCGGGTGCCGGTTTCCACGTACCGTGCACAGAAGCGCGGTGGCAAGGGGCGCAGCGGTATGAGCACCCGCGATGAAGACTTTGTCACCCAGGTTTTTGTCGTCAATACACATACTCCGGTGTTGTTCTTTTCCTCGACGGGGATCGTCTACAAGTTGAAAGTCTATAAATTGCCGCTTGGTTCGCCGACATCTATCGGCAAGGCGATGATCAACTTGTTGCCTCTTGATGAGGGTGAAATCATCACAACATTGATGCCGCTTCCTGAAGACGAAAGCACCTGGGGTGATCTTTCGGTTATGTTCGCTACGGCGTCGGGCAATGCACGGCGAAATTCGTTGAGTGATTTCTGCAACGTCAAGGCCAATGGCAAGATCGCCATGAAACTGAGCGAAGGCGATCAATTGATTGGCGTTCAGACCTGTTCAGAAGACGATGATATCCTTCTTTCGACGCGCGGTGGCAAGTGTATCCGGTTCCCGGTGACGGCAATCCGCGTTTTCAACAGTCGCTCGTCAACGGGTGTTCGCGGTATGCGTCTTGAAGGTGACAATAAGGTTATTTCCATGTCTGTCCTGTCGCATGTGGATGCTGAAGTAAGCGATCGCGAAGATTACCTGCAAGCCAGAGGGGCCGCGCGCAGGCTTGCCAGCAGTGAATACACCGACCGTGATGAAGACAAGGCGCGGGATCAGGAACTGGCCCGTCGTCTGGACGAAGAACCGTTTGCAAAAATGGCCCAGGATGAAGAGTTTATCTTGACCATTACCGACGATGGTTTTGGCAAGCGCACATCTGCATACGAATACCGGATTTCCAACCGGGGCGGGAAGGGGATTACCAGCATCGATTTGAAGCGGGGCAAGGAAGTCAGTTCCGTTGTCGCCTCATTTACGGTTGATGCAGCCGATCAACTGGTGATTGTTTCCGATGGTGGGCAATTGATTCGCTGTCCCGTCGGTCAGATCAGCACTGTTGGTCGTTCAACCCGCGGTGTTACAATCTTCAAGGTCGCCACTGACGAACATGTTGTATCCGTTAGCCGATTGCAGGATGACGGTGCTGATGACGAAGATGACGAAAATCCGGCCGGTGAAGATGATGCCGTCAGTGAAGATGTTTCAGCAGATCAGGTTGATAACCCCTAGGCGCATATTGAGGGCAGGCAGATGAGCAAACTTCGTATTGGCGTCTATCCCGGCACTTTCGATCCGGTCACCAATGGCCATATGGATATTATCGTCCGGGCCGCAAAAATGGTCGATAAGCTTATTGTTGGGGTTGCGCGTCATACGGGTAAGGACCCGTTATTTTCGGTCAGTGAACGTCTGGAAATGGTCGCCGATGAAACTGCTGGGTTAGGTGATGTGGCGGGCAACATCGAAGTCCGGGACTTTGATTCGCTGTTAATGAATTTTGCCGTAAGCGTGGATGCTTCGGTGATTATTCGGGGGCTTCGCGCTGTATCGGATTTCGAATACGAATTTCAAATGGCGGGAATGAATGCCCGCCTGAACAATTCCGTCGAGACCGTATTTTTGATGGCATCGGACCGACATCAGTTCATTGCATCGCGGTTCGTCAAGGAAATTGGCCGCCTGGGCGGTGAGGTTGGCTTTTTCGTTCCGCCGCGAATAAAAGCCAGGTTGGAGCAGCGATTTTCCGAGCTGGAACCCGTTCTCGTAAATCAGTAGAAAATTCTGCTTTTTAGGGGATTGACCGGCACGCTGCTGGTCCTTATGTTCCGGGCTCGTTTAAGGGCACTTAGCTCAGTTGGTAGAGCATTCGACTTTTAATCGAACGGTCGAAGGTTCGAATCCTTCAGTGCCCACCAAACAAGCCTCGCTCTTCGTAAAGAAGGCGGGGCTTTTTTGTTTGGCTCGGACAATTTCAAGAGGTACGCTTGGGCTTCGATCAGCGTCGCCGACCGTGTTATTCAACGGTAGACGTTTCTATAAGGGGGGGCGACATGCCGAAGTTTGAGTTTGCTATCTATAATGAAAAGGTCCGTGAGGCTCTTAAAGCAGGGGAATCACACCCAGGGTACGAAGATTCCTGGGGGGATACTCATTACATCGAGGTTGTTGCACCGGGTGAAGGTATGGCGCGCTCGAAGATCGATGGGCTTTATCCGACCCGACATGGATTTGTTGTCGACGGGGTAAGAGAGCTCGACGACGACGACATATAAAGTCCTGATAAAAATCAATTCATCCAAGACACTTTAAAGCAGTCGCATCCGAATCAGGCATGTTTAAGGTCGGTTCGTAAGCTTGCTGAAAGGTTGCTGCGCTATAATTATTGGCAATAGGTAGGTAATTGATGCCTGTTAAATTAGTATCGTATCGAAATTATTGTATTGGTTTGAATGTTATTTGAACGGGAAAATAACAAGGTTTTGTTAATAAAGCCGTTCTAGAATCGTAGGTGATGAATAATAAAAGATGGCAGATTTCGATCCGTTTCAATTACGGCGGTAAGGATCGGCCCCGGACGAAAACACCGGAAGGAAACTTCAACCGGAAGGGCTGAGATATGTTGCAGATGCCAACGAACGGGCACCAAGTTTACGAAGTGTCCATATACAACAAAGAAGTTCGCGCCATGGTTAAGGAAAACCAGCATCATCACTTTTTCGATGATCAGTGGGCGGATGTTCATGTGCGTAACGTTACCGCGCGGGACGAGAACGAGGCGAAAATATTTATTTTCAAGCGCTTCCCGCCTGAACAAGGTTTCGTTATTCAACAGGTCGCTGAAAGCCGTTATTGATTTTGACCTGACGGTCATATCGGTGCAGCCCGGCCAGACTTTGTTCTGAGTTAAATGCGGTCCTTGTTGATCTCATTGTCCCTCAGTTCCTTGCGTTTGATTTTTCCTGTAGCTGTCATCGGCAAAGTTTCGACAAATTCGATGTGGCGTGGGTATTCGTGGGGCGACAAACGTGTCTTTACGTAGTCCCTGATTTCGTCTTCCAGTTCCTGACTGGCGATGTAATTCTCGTCAAGCAGAATGAAAGCTTTGATTGCCTCCGTTCGCAATTCATCGGGAATACCGACGACGGCGGCAAGCGAGATCGCCGGATGCGTGCAGATGCAGTCTTCGATTTCGCCGGGGCCAATTCGATACCCGGCCGACGTAATGACGTCATCGTCCCGACCGACAAACCATAAGTACCCATCTTCATCCTTGCGACCCAGATCGCCGGTCAGCAACCAATTGCCATTGAATTTGTCGTGCGTTGCCTGTTCGTTATTCCAGTATTTCAGGAACATCACGGGATCAGGTTTTGCAACGGCGATTGCGCCGGTATGTCCCGCAGGCAACACATTTCCATCGGTACCGATGATTTCCACCGTGTGACCGGGGACCGGGCGACCCATGGAGCCGGGCTTGATGTCCATCAGTGTGGCGCAATTAGCGACGATCAGGTTGCATTCGGTTTGGCCGTAATATTCATTCAGGTTTATTCCAAGAGCCCGACGCCCCCAGTCCAGCAAGCTGACACCCATGGGTTCGCCGGCGCAGGTTACCGTTCTGAGCGAAAATCCGAAGCGCTCGCGTGGTCGATCGACCTGGGCCATCAGCTTTAACGCTGTCGGTGGCATGAAGGTATTGCGGACCTGATGCCGCGCCATTAGCGCCAGGGCCTGTTCGGGATCATATTTTCTGGCCCGGTAGGCAAGCACGGGAACGCCATGATGCCAGGATGACATCAGTACGTTCATCAGTCCGCCAATCCAGGCCCAATCGGCAGGCGTCCACATCAGGTCTCCGGCCTGAGGAAAGAACTCGTGGGGGAATTCGACACCCGGAAGATGCCCCAGAAGTGTCCTGTGGGCATGTAAAGCACCTTTCGGGTTCCCCGTCGTACCAGAGGTGTAAATGATCAGCGCCGGGTCTTCTGCACTGGTTTTTACAGGACTGAATGAGTCCGACGCGTGTTCCATGGCCTGCCACATATTCTGGGGCCCCGTTGCCGGTCCTGTATTGGTATGACCACCGGCATCGGTCAATAGAACCAGGTCCAGGTCTGGGAGGTTTTCCCTGATCGCGTCAATTTTCGGCCAGTTGTCCAAATCTGTAATCAGCGCCTTGGCCCCGCTATCACTCAAGCGGTAATTAAGGGCGTCTTCACCGAATAACGTAAACATGGGGATGGAAATGAGGCCTGCCTTCCACGCGGCGATGTGGGCTATGCCGGTTTCGACCGATTGACTGAGAAGAATGCCAACCCGGTCGCCCCGCTGCAGCCCCTTGGCGGTCAGAAGGTTCGCCAGTTTGTTGGATAGCCGTTGCAGGGCGAGGAAACTGTACTGGACGACGTCACCGTCTGTATCCTCGATGATCAGGGCGGTTTTTTCAGGGGTAAGTGCCGCATGCTTGTCGCACACATCGACTCCCATATTGAAAAATTCCGGGATGTTCCATTTCAGGGCCCGGTAAACATCTTCATAGTGGTCGGCTTTATGCAGCATATTTCCCCCTGATGACGGGTGACGATAGCGTAAAACAGCTTTGTCACGCATCAAGTATATTGTCTGGCGGCACTCATTCCAAAGAAAGCTTTAACCTTGCAGGCACGC
>Ga0316204_10007882_pt1 | contig 15229 bp, 12 predicted proteins | sample 6monrhotite_MG_2_FD_205661 | JGI IMG/M metagenome (GOLD analysis project Ga0316204, IMG submission 205661) | Microbial mat bacterial communities from mineral coupon in-situ incubated in ocean water Damariscotta River, Maine, United States -... | ecosystem: Environmental > Aquatic > Marine >...
CTGCTCACCCTTCACCGCTTTCTGCTTATCGTGGGTTCTTCGGTAGCCGGCCATTCTCGAAAATAAACCAGTTTCTTAAAGAACATGGGCAAACTGAAATTAACTGGCAGGTGTAGTTTGCCCACTATTTAGTGGGTGTGTAAGCCTTAATCTCCCCCAGCCCCTCTTTTTCTAAGAGGGGGGGCTCTTCGTTTGTTAGATGTGGACGGAAATATGAGTGTATATCTCTCACCTTGTCTTGTTGGGGGTGAGTTTGTATTTCACCTCAGACCAGACCAAACGAAGCCCCCCATTCATCCCCCTTAGCAAAACGGGGACCGAGGGGATTAGCCCTTCAAGCCCTAAATCCCCTCACCCAATCAACAACTTCTAACAGCTCAAACTAACTGCGTGAATTTATTATCTTTTTCTCTTCTAATTAGCCTGTTTTTTATGGCCCATTTTTAGTATAATCCGCGCCTTCGTTGAAACAGATTATGCTTCGCTTGCAAAACACCGGGTATTTATATCAGGTATAACAACAAATAGTTATGCTAAGTTGTTGTTTATAAAGCTTGTAAGCGTATACGATTGGCTAGGATTAGCTTCAATCCACAAAATTATTATTTAAACTTATTTAAGAGTAAGAACATGACAGATCTATCTCGTTACAGAAATATTGGTATCTTCGCGCACGTTGATGCTGGTAAAACGACTACCACAGAGCGTATTCTGAAGCTTACCGGTAAAATCCATAAAATTGGTGAAGTACACGATGGTGCTGCAACAACTGACTTCATGGAGCAGGAAGCTGAGCGTGGTATTACAATCCAGTCAGCTGCGACTACCTGTTTCTGGGATGATCATCAGTTCAATATCATTGATACACCGGGACACGTTGACTTCACAATCGAAGTTTACCGCTCACTAAAAGTACTTGACGGTGGTGTAGGTGTATTCTGTGCATCTGGCGGTGTTGAGCCTCAGTCAGAAACTAACTGGCGTTATGCTAACGAATCAAAAGTTGCCCGTGTTATTTTCATCAACAAGATGGATCGTATTGGTGCAGACTTCTATCGTGTTGTTAAACAAATTAAAGACGTACTGGCTGCACAACCTCTGGTTATGGTTCTGCCGATTGGCGCAGAAGACAACCTTAAAGGTGTGGTTGACCTGCTGACTCGTAAAGCCTGGGTATGGGATGAGTCTGGCGATCCAATGAATTACACACTGGAAGATGTGCCTGCTGATATGGTTGACCAGGTTGAAGAGTATCGCGAGATGCTGATCGAAACTGCGGTTGAGCAAGACGATGACCTGATGGAAAAATACCTGGAAGGTGAAGAGCCTTCTATTGAAGACCTTAAGCGCTGCATCCGTAAGGGTACTATCGCACTGGACTTCTTCCCTACTTACACCGGTTCTGCATTTAAGAACAAGGGTGTTCAGCCAATGCTCAATGCGGTTGTTGATTATCTGCCTTGCCCGACTGATGTACCACCTCAGCCAGAGGTTGACGAAGAAGGTAACGAGACGGGTGAATTTGCGATTGTTGATGCATCCAAGCCCGTTCGTGCACTGGCATTTAAAATCATGGATGACCGCTTCGGTGCCCTGACCTTCGTACGTATTTACTCTGGCACAGTGAACAAAGGTGACACTTTAGTTAACACCTTCACTGGCAAGAAAGAGCGTATCGGGCGCATGGTAATGATGCATGCGGATAAAGCGGAAGAAATCAACAGCTGTCAGGCGGGTGATATCGTTGCATTTGTTGGCCTGAAGAATGTTCAAACAGGTCACACACTGGCTGATGAGAAAAACCCAGCAACATTAGAACCTATGGTATTCCCTGATCCCGTTATTTCTATCGCGATCTCACCTAATGATAAAGGTGGTTCTGAGAAAATGGGTCTGGCTCTATCCAAGATGGTTGCAGAAGATCCTTCTTTCTATGTAAACACAGATGAAGAATCGGGTGAGACTATTTTACGCGGTATGGGTGAGCTTCACCTGGATATCAAGATCGATATCCTGAAGCGTACTCACGGGGTTGACGTAACTGTGGGTAAACCACAGGTTGCTTACCGTGAAACTATCACGCAGCGTATCGAAGACAGCTACACACATAAGAAGCAGTCTGGTGGTTCAGGTCAGTTTGGTAAGATCGACTACATTATCGAGCCAGGTGAAGCTAACTCAGGTTTTGAGTTTGAATCAAAAGTTACTGGTGGTAACGTACCTCGCGAATTCTGGCCTGCGGTTGAGAAAGGTTTCTCAAGCATGATGGACAAAGGCGTACTGGCTGAATACCCACTGTTAGATGTGAAGTTCACACTAATGGACGGTGCTTTCCACGCGGTTGACTCCTCTGCAGTTGCTTTCGAAATTGCAGCGAAAGGCGCTTACCGTCAGTCTATTGCAAAAGCCGGTCCTCAGCTGATTGAGCCAATCATGAAAGTTGACGTATTCACACCAGAAGATCACGTTGGTGATGTAATTGGTGACTTAAACCGTCGTCGTGCAATGATTCAGGGCCAGGAGCCTGGCCCTACTGGTGTGCGTATCAAAGCTGACGCTCCTCTGAGCGAAATGTTTGGTTACATCGGTGACCTGCGTACAATGACTTCTGGTCGTGGTCAGTTCTCTATGGAGTTCTCACACTACACACCTTGCCCTAAGAATGTGGCTGATGAAGTTATTAAGGAAGCTAAGGAACGTAAAGAAAACGCCTAATAAGACGCTTTCTGATCGTTTAGACAAAGCCGGATCTGGCGACAGGTTCGGCTTTGTTGTTTCTGGCGTGTTATTTTTTATATTGATTATGATAATTAATGCTTTAAGACTTAAATAAAAAGAAAACGCGCTGTTGAAGGAGCAACATCCTGGGCAGCTAAAAACATGGATTTATAAACGTAGGCTGTGTTCGCTTTTTGCCCACCATTCACCTGTACATCGGTGGGCAAAAAGCGAACTCACTCTACCGATTTTTAAATAAGTTTTGTATGATCTTTTCTACCTGTGCAGCAGAAGGTCGGGTTTCATGATCTTTACTTGCGTAATACCATAACAAAATACCCTTCTCGTCTATTAAAAATAACGCGGGATGTGGCAGATTTTTTTCATTTCCAATACCGTACTGGCGAGTGACCTTTAAACCTTCATCACTTAGAAACTGATAGCTCTGACCAAACTTTCGCTGAGCATTTTCTATACTGGCGGTATTGTCTGGAGAAATTGCCACGAGCTGGATATTATACTTTTTCAACTCGGGCAGTAAGCTTTGATAATCAGCTAACTGATCGACACAATAAGGACACCAGTCTCCTCGGTAAAACAACAGCATAACCGGACTTTTGTTTTTATAATTTTTAAGACTAACCGGGGTATTCCCGCCATCCATTAAAGTAAAATCTGGCGCCACAGCACCCACTTTTACAGCGACCCCGTCAAAATCTGCATAACTGTGTTTTGCACTCAGGGTAGCAGGATCAACGGGTTTTAAGTTACAGCCCGTAGCTAGCAGGGCCGTATTGATTAGAAACAATGAAAATAGAATTTTTTTTATCGGAATAATCATCATTAACTTACCGTGTTGAGTTGCGTTATAGACTGATAAAAACAGGATTCGTTCTAAAACATATTAACTATTTTGATACTGCAAATATAATGTCGCCAATTGCAAATCAAAAGCACGGGTGATTTTGATATTATCTTCATGAGCTTCAATGAGCTGTGGACAATATCCAGCCATTTCCATAGCAGATGCATCATCTGTTATCGCCAGCTGATTATCCTGAGCATATTGCAGCGCTTTGAGTAATAAATCCAGGCGAAACATCTGTGGCGTTAAAGCATGCCACAAACCCTCGCGATCGACGGTTTGTGCTACCTGCCCTTGCTGATTATCACGTTTCATCGTGTCACGAACCGGCAGAGCTAATAAACCGCCATTATCATTATGAGCAGCCTCTTCAATCAAACGCTGTATATCTTCAATACGCACACAGGGCCGAGCAGCATCATGAACCAGTGCCCATACTGAATCTGCACCAGTGTTTGTTTTAAGACAGGTATTCTCAAGCTTTAATAGAGCATTTAAAACCGAATCACTTCTCTCAGCGCCACCTTTGGCAACCAGCACAGGTTTGCTGGACTGATAATTAAGTTCAGGCCAATACTCATCGCCTTCACTTATTGATACGACTACCCCACATATCAACTGCACAGATAACAGACGGTTTAAAGTATGCTCAAGCACTGTCGTATTGTTAATTTCCAGGTATTGCTTTGGCCTGTCTGCCTGCATGCGTTTACCAACGCCCGCTGCGGGTACAATTGCCCAGAACTGTTTATTGCCTGTTGGTTTTTCATTTTCGTTGACCGAATCAGTCATTATTGAGAGTCTGTAGATTGATCTGGAAGATCGATGATTTGATAGAACTGTTCGTCTTTGCGAAACATACCCAGCTCGCTTCTTGCACGCTCTTCAATGGCGTCCAGCCCCTGCTTAAGATCGCTAACTTCTGCATCGAGTGATGCATTACGTTCTTCTAACTGTTTTTTATGCAGTTGTTGTTTTCCAACTTCCTGTTGTAAGTGCAACACATCTGGCACACCACCATCACCCACCCAGAGTTTATACTGTAATAACAGCAACAAAACCGTGAGCAGTGAGAGTAGCCATTTCAAGTAGTCTGTCTCCACGTTATTCCCGCTTACCTAAACGGGAATAACAATAGATTAACTTAGATGTTTAAAAGCAGACTTGCCAGCATAAACCGCTTTGTCGCCCAGAGTTTCTTCAATGCGTAGCAACTGATTATATTTAGCTACACGATCAGAACGAGATAAAGAACCTGTTTTAATCTGTCCAGTAGCCGTTGCCACACAAAGATCCGCAATGGTGCTGTCTTCTGTTTCACCAGAGCGGTGTGAAACCACAGCTGTGTAACCAGAATCATGGGCCATGTTAATTGCGTCAAGCGTTTCACTCAGTGTTCCGATCTGGTTAAACTTGATCAGGATTGAGTTAGCAATATTTTTATCAATGCCTTCTTTAAAGATTTTTGTGTTGGTCACAAACAGATCATCACCCACTAACTGCACTTTATCACCTAGGCGCTCAGTCAGTTTAGCCCAACCTTCCCAGTCAGCTTCATCCAGACCATCTTCGATAGTGATGATTGGGTATTTATCAACCCATGCCGCCAGGTAATCAATCATGCCTTCAGCAGATAACTTACGGTTTTCTGAAGCCAGATCGTATTCGCCGTCTTTATAGAATTCAGAGCTGGCAACATCAAGGCCCAGATAAATATCTTTACCCGGTGTGAAGCCCGCTTTTTCAATCGCTTCTAAAATAACTTCAATCGCCTCTTCGTTTGAAGACAGGTTAGGTGCAAAACCACCTTCGTCACCAACTGAGGTATTCATACCACGTGCTTTTAAAACATCTTTAAGCGTATGGAAGACTTCTGTTCCATAACGAAGCGCCTCTTTAAAAGAAGGTGCACCAACCGGAAGAATCATAAATTCCTGCAGATCAACACTGTTATCCGCGTGAGAGCCACCGTTGATGATATTCATCATTGGGACAGGCAGAGTGAATTTACCATTACCCAGGTAATCAAACAGATCTTTGTTTTCAAAGTTAGCTGCGGCATGTGCAGATGCCAGAGAAACGGCTAATAATGCATTTGCACCCAGTTTCTCTTTATTGTCTGTGCCGTCCAGTTTTAACATGATGTCATCAATCGCCTGTTGCTCACGGCAATCCATACCCACTAATGCATCTTGAATTACGCCATTTACATTGGCTACCGCTTTTAAAACACCCTTACCCATGTAACGAGCTTTATCACCGTCACGTAACTCAATTGCTTCACGTGCACCTGTTGATGCACCAGATGGAACCGCAGCACGACCTCGAATACCGCTTTCTAAAATAACATCTGCTTCTACGGTAGGGTTGCCTCGTGAATCGAGAATTTCGCGAGCGATTATTTGCTTAATTTTTGACATGTTTTCCTCAATACTCACTAGTATTTGTATTTACTACTTATTTACGTTCTTAATTAAAATTATTACTTTGTTTTATTACATTACTACAGTGTTGTTACAGCTTAATTAACACCTGCCTGATTACGATATAACGGGTAGGTTCGAATTTATTCGAACATGACTTACTTATACATCACTGTTTGTGCGAATAAATTCGCACCTACATTTCAGTCAAAATCGACTGAGTAACTTTTAAGCTCTACTGTTATAGCTGGGTTTCTTCAAAAGGTGAGGATTTCACCAGATGATCGATATCTTTCAGACGAGCTAACAGAGCTTCCATCTTACCCAGTGGCCATGCATTAGGGCCGTCACTAAGGGCTTTTGCCGGGTCAGGATGGGTTTCCATAAAAATACCGGAAACCCCAGCCGCCACTGCAGCACGTGCTAAAACAGGCACATGCTCACGTTGCCCACCGGAACTGGTTCCCTGTCCGCCAGGCAATTGCACCGAGTGTGTGGCATCAAAAACAACCGGGCAGTTAGTTTCACGCATTACCGCAAGGGCGCGCATATCAGAAACCAGATTGTTATAACCAAATGAAACACCTCGGTCACAAACCATTATTTGCTCATTACCTGTGGTGCGAGCTTTATCCACCACATTTTTCATATCCCAGGGCGCCATAAACTGGCCCTTTTTGATATTCACAGGCACACCCGCGGCAGCCGCTTTTAAAATAAAATTGGTCTGGCGACATAAAAAGGCCGGTGTCTGGATAACATCCACTACATCAGCCACTTCATCCATGGGGGTATCTTCATGCACATCGGTAATTACAGGTACACCTAACTCATCTTTAACTTTTTGCAGGATACGCAAACCCTCTTCCATACCCAGGCCACGAAAGCTTTCCATAGATGAGCGATTAGCTTTATCAAACGATGATTTATAAACAAAGGGAATACCCAGTTTTTCAGTAATCGCTTTTAATTCTGTTGCTGTGCTCAGAGCCATCGCTTCTGACTCAATGACACAGGGGCCAGCCAGTAAAAAAAATGGCTGGTCTAAACCAACGTTAAATCCGCATAAATCCATTAGCTTTCGCCTCTTTCCTGACCAATCAGGTCACGGTGTGTACAGGCCGCTTTAATGAAATCTGTAAATAGCGGATGTCCCTTACGGGGTGTTGAAGTAAATTCCGGATGAAACTGACAGGCCACAAACCAGGGGTGCTCTGGAATTTCTACCACTTCAACCAGATTGCCATCAACGGAACGCCCGGAGAATACAAGGCCTTTTTCTTCCAGGGCTTCCATGTAAGTATTATTAAATTCATAACGGTGACGATGGCGCTCATTAATTTGTTCAGAACCATATATACGGCTAGCCTTGCTGTCTTTAGCCAGATTACAAGGCTGTGCACCTAAGCGCATAGTGCCACCCAGATCTGAATTTTCATCACGGGTTTCAGTTTTTCCACACTCAGATTGCCACTCAGTAATCAATGCAATGACCGGGTGCTCTGTTTGAGGATTAAACTCTGTACTATGCGCATCAGTCATGCCTGCCATATGGCGAGCATACTCAACAACCGCTACCTGCATTCCCAGGCAGATACCTAAATACGGCACCTTGTTTTCACGGGCATATTGCACAGCAGCTATCTTGCCTTCAACGCCACGCTTACCAAAACCACCGGGAACCAGTATTGCGTCCAGGCGCTCTAGTGGACGCAGATCACCACTTTCTAGTGTTTCAGAATCAATGTATTCAATGCGAACTTTGGCTTTGTTTTGTATCCCTGCGTGGGTAAGTGACTCGTTTAGCGACTTATAAGACTCGGTCAGGTTAACGTATTTACCCACCATACCAATCACAACTTCAGACTCGGGGTTTTCCAGCGCATAAACCACAGCCTGCCAATCAGCAAGGTCAGCTTCTGGTAAATCCAGACGAAGTTTATCTGCAACAATTGCATCCAGCCCCTGGTCGTGTAACCACTGTGGAATCTTGTAGATATGATCAAGGTCTTTGGCGGAGATAACCGCTTTTTCTTCTACATTGGTGAATAAAGAAATTTTACGGCGCTCTTCAACCGGAAGATAGCGCTCTGAACGACACAGTAAAATATCGGGTTGTATACCAATTGAACGAAGCTCTTTAACCGAGTGTTGAGTCGGTTTAGTTTTAACTTCGCCCGCAGAAGCGATGTAAGGCACCAGCGTTAAATGCATAAATAATGCATTATCGTGCCCTAACTCAACACCCATCTGACGTATGGCTTCCAGAAAGGGTAATGACTCAATGTCACCTACCGTGCCACCAATTTCCACCATGGCAATATCAGCACCATCGGCACCTTTGATAACACTGCGTTTAATTTCATCGGTAATATGTGGAATTACCTGAACTGTTCCGCCCAGATACTCACCACGACGCTCTTTACGAATAACCGTTTCATAAATACGTCCAGAGGTAAAATTACTCGCCTGTGAGGTGCGTGAATTAACAAAACGCTCATAGTGCCCAAGGTCCAGATCAGTTTCGGCACCGTCATCGGTTACAAAAACTTCGCCGTGCTGGAACGGACTCATGGTTCCAGGATCAACATTTATGTAAGGGTCAAGTTTAAGCATTTTAACGCTAAGACCGCGCGCTTCAAGAATTGCACCCAGCGAAGCTGCTGCGATTCCTTTTCCAAGTGAAGAAACCACACCACCGGTGATAAATATATAACGTGTCATCAGGTTATTTTTTGGCCTTTTAGATTGCAGTCAATGACCGCATAGAATGCGCTGTATATTAGCAAATAACTATTTGATTCTCAATGACTTGTGTAAAAGTCATGACATATTTAGCGCTTTTTAAACGATCAGAGGAACAAAAAAAAGCAGAAAAATTTTTTGTTCTGTATTTGTTGGCAAGATGCGTCATAATCAAACTGCTATACATGGAGAAAAATCTACTTTTTTTCATTTTAAGGCCCATGGAACATGTAATAAATGACTTTTATAAAGCTTTGTAACATATTGTTTTAACTGGATTAAATAGCCATATAATTTACTTATGTCAATCGTCACTGAATATAATAAGCAACTAGTACTAAACGGCTTCATCAAAGATGCACAACAATCAGAGATTGTTCAGCAACTCGCTCTTCTACAAAACCAGCTAGAACGACACCATCATCGTCGCCAATCTTTAAGTCAACGATTGAAATCATTATTTAACAAACAGGTTTCGCCTCAGGGCTGTTACATATGGGGTGATGTAGGACGCGGGAAAACCTGGTTAATGGACATGTTCTTTGAAACCTTCGCTAAAAACACATTCATTGCTGAACATAAAGTAAGGTTGCACTTTCATCATTTCATGCAACTGATTCATGACCAGTTAAGTCTGATTGGGGAGCATAAAAATCCACTCAGACATATTGCCAGGGCCTTTGCAAAACGTTATCAATTACTCTGCCTTGATGAGTTTCATGTCTCGGATATTACCGATGCGATGTTATTGTACGGCTTACTGGAAAACCTGTTTGCTGAGGGCGTGGTATTAGTATCAACCTCGAATCTGCCCCCGCACGAGTTATATAAAAACGGCCTACAAAGAGAACGCTTCTTACCTGCTATTGCACTTATACAATCTAACTGTATAACGCTAAATTTAAATGGCCCAGCAGATCATCGCTTACGCCTGCTTGAAAAAGCAGATACCTGGTATCTGATTAGCGAAGTCAGTCAGAAAAATTTAGAGTCACGCTTTCTTGAACTGATTAGCTCGCCTGCTCAACGCCAGCATAACATCCACCTTAATTATCGACGCATTCAGACAATACTCTATGCAAATGACATTATCTGGTTAGACTTTATGGTCATTTGTGGAAATCAGCGAGGCTCTGCTGATTACATTGAAATAGCTCGTCAGTTTCACACGGTTTTTATCAGCGATATCCCCGTACTGGATAACAGCAATAATGATAAAGCCAAACGTTTTGTCAATATGATTGATGAGTTTTATGATCGTAACGTTAACTTACTGTGTAGCGCTGAAACTAAACCTGATGGACTCTACACAGGAACACAGCTAAAATTTGAGTTTAAGCGAACCATAAGTCGATTACAGGAAATGCGAAGTCATGATTATATGCAACGCCCCCATAAAAGCGGTTAGTTTGAGCCCCGACTGTAACAGGCTGAGCAGACAGGGTATATTGTGATAAGCCTTTGTTTATTGTGCAATAACAGCAGTGAACTTAATAGAAATCAATAACCCCTTATAATTTGCAACTTAAAGTTATTACATAAGCCTGATAATTGATATTCATGCTCTAACAAAGCATTATAATAAGCCGTTTTATGATAAAAGTAATTAAAAACCTGTACAGCCTGATTGTTCTTCTTATCTTGTGTTTTAACGCGCATGCTAGTCAACAGGAAAAAGAAGATCTGGTATTTGATGACTCTCCACTTTCTGATGACCTTTATTTACCAGACTGGTTCAGCCTGAGCTTTTTAGACCTGAAAGACAGTCTTGATGATGCCATCAAAGACGGTAAAAAAGGCATGATCATTTACTTTGGCAGAAAAGACTGCGCTTATTGCAAATCACTACTCGAAAACAACTGGGGCGACCCTGCAATAATAAAATACACCAGAGAACACTTTAATGTTATTGCGATGGATGTACGAGGCGACCGAAGTGTGATTGATTTTGATGGGACAAGCTGGAATGAAAAAACCTATGCGGCTCATCGACGCACCAATTTTACCCCAACCCTGCACTTTTATAACGCTAAAGGCCAACTGGCGCTTAAACTACCCGGTTATCGCCCAAAGTATCAATTTAGAGCGTCTCTGGAATATGTAGCAGATGCGCATTATAACCGTGAATCATTTCGTCAATACCTGGCGCGAGCTGAAGCGGCATTGAGTTTTGGCTCAGAGGAACTTAATGAAAATGATAATTTCATGTCACCTCCATATAATCTTGCACGTAACTTCCCCACACAAAAAAATGAACATCGCAACCCGTTAGTTGTTTTTTTCGAACACACTCGATGTCATGCCTGTGATGTACTACATGGGGATACGTTAAGTAATCCTGAGGTCAGCGCCCAGCTCAACGAGCTAGACATGGTTCAATTAGATACATTTAAAGACACGCCAGTAATCACTCCTAAAGGTAAAAAAACCACTGCAAAAAAATGGGCTGAGGAGCTAAACCTTACCTTTGCTCCATCTCTGCTGTTTTTTGATGATAAAGGCAATGAAATATTACGCGTAGAGTCTGTAGTACGTTTTAATCGATTAAATAATGTACTACGCTATGTAATAGGTGAAGAACATAAACACTTCCCAACACTTCAAGCCTGGTTGCATTATATTCGCAGCCAGAACCGAAAATCAGACAAGTAATCAGCATGAATCAACAAAAAGTTATCCTGGCGATAGAGGCCTTCTGCAATATGGGTTGTACATCCGTCAACGCCGTTATACATACGCTTGATGCAGGCAACACTGTAAAGGGAATTGAAGAATTTAGTGACGAAGAAGTTAAAGCGGTGCAGAATGAACTCAAAGCGATTATGGCAGTTTATGAAAACAAAGACTAAGATCACCCTGCGCACATTCTGGCGGGCAAAAAAGCCAGCCCACACTATGTTAATGACTAATTTTCTTCGGGTACTCAAAGGCTAAAAGAACCCCGTTTTCATTATTGATATCTTCCCAGTTATCTGTCTCAAATTGAATTATCGCAACACTACAACTTGGCATATCTGCCACTTTTCCCTGAGCAAAATAATTTAATACCTCATGCATACCTGGATTATGTCCGACTAACATCACCGTTGATTCCTGTGATGAAATATTTTTCGCAATCATCAAGATATCCTGTTTAGATGCATTGTATAAATCATGGTGAGTAATGAGATGCTTCTTCGGGGACAATTGTCTTTGGTATTCTTGCGCGGTGGTGTGAGCCCGTACTGCATCACTGGTGATTATCTGGTGAATAATATAACCACATTCCTGCAGATACTCTGCCATCGCCTTTACATCTGACTCACCCCGTTCACTCAATGTGCGCTCAAAGTCATCGCCCTGACCCCAGCCTGATTTCGCATGTCTTGCCAGAAGCAATGTTTTCATAAGTTATTTCCCCGCTTCTTTCAATAAGGCGGCTAGTTCCGGGATGCATGATCCACAGTTAGTTCCCGCCTGTAGAACCTGACCAATTAAACCCACTGAGTCAAGGCCCTCTTCATTGATGGCTTTAAGTATAGTATTGCGACCAACACCAAAACATGCACAGATACTAGGCCCTGAATCAACAGTAGAATCACTGGGCCGCCCCGATAATAAACAGGCTTTTTCTTTATCATCCAGTGCTGGTTTATCAAACAGGGCCATCAGCCAGTCCCGGTTTGGTAAATGCGGGTTGGGGCCAATAAAAATACAACTCTCCAGCTCATCCCCTAGCAAACGAGCTGCGCGATAACACTTCGCAGACCGATCAAAGTACTCCATCCAGGAAACATCTTTTTCATTGGCACACAAAATTGTGCGTGAATTTTCAGACCAGTTATCGGGTGTGCCATTACCCGCCATTTCATAACGCCATAAATTATGGCCTTTATTCAGGTTCCAGTAATCCTGGCCCGATAAATCTATTTGTCTGCGCGACAATAAAAACCCATACCAGGCTTTTTTAACCAGACTGATGGCAACCGGTGTGTTTTTAAATTCCGGTTGTCCGGAGTATGGATCACGATCAGGATTAACCAGCATATCTGCCACCGCATTAGATGCATATTGATCGTTCCAGTGCATTGGCATAAACAGCATCCCCTGCGGCACATCATCACTAATGCAGACCCTTACCGTAACCTCTCCCCATTCACTTGTCACATTGACCAGGTCATCTTTCACGATATTATTATTTAGGGCATCCGCTGAGTGCATTTGTACAAATGCCTCAGAAATATGTGTTGATAGATTGGGTGATTTACCGGTGCGTGTCATGGTGTGCCATTGATCACGAATTCTTCCGGTATTGAGAACAAATGGGTATTTCTCTGTACATAATATGGCTGGATCTTTTGGTGTGACCGCAATCATTTTTGCCCTGCCATTTGGGGTAAAGAACTTACCATCTTCAAATAACCGCGGGGTGCCTGATGGTTGATTAAATGTTACCGGCCATTGCAAGGGTAGAAACTGCTCATAAGCTGTATCATCAAGATCAGCAAAGGCCGAGATATCAAAGTCACGACTCGCATTGTTTTCTTTTCCACTGAGGGCTGCAAACTCAACAAATATATCTTTTGGTGACTGGTAATCAAACTGTGCCTCGAAACCCATTTTATGCGCCAGCTTTGTAATTATTTGCCAGTCAGGCAACGCATTTGCAGGGGCATCTTTAAAGGCCCGTTGTCTTGAAATGCGTCGCTCGGAATTAGTTACCATACCATCCTGCTCACCCCAGGTTATTGCGGGTAGCAAAACATGCGCATGATCGGTTGTGTCAGTATTTTGCATACAGTCCTGCACCACCAGAAATTCACAATGCGCGAGCGCTTCTCGCACCCGATTACTGTCCGGCATACTCACCGCCGGATTTGTGCCGATCACCCATAGCGCTTTTATTTTATCGTCTAGTATTGCATTAAATAAATCGACTGCTTTGTAACCTTCCTTGTCGGCGATACAGGGTGAGTTCCAGTGCTGCTGCACAAGAGTTCTATGTTCTGCATTTTCAAGTTCCATATGTGCCGTGAGTTGATTGGCAAGTCCGCCAACTTCTCGCCCCCCCATGGCATTGGGTTGCCCAGTTAATGAGAAAGCCCCCATACCAGGCCGACCAATTCGACCTGAGATCAAATGACAGTTGATAATTGCATTAATCTTATCTGTACCTGAACTGCTTTGATTAATTCCCTGTGAATACAGTGTGATGACTTTTTCTTTACGTGCAAAAAGCTCATAAAACTGCTGCAGTTGAGCGACTTCCAAACCACAGAGCTGTGCAACCTGATGTACGTCTGCAGATGATTCATAGGCTGTGACAAGTGCTTCCTCCAGGCCATCTACACAATTATCAACAAACAGTTTATTAATCTCACCGCGGTCATTGAGATGAGTTAATAAGCCATTAAATAAAACTGCATCTTTAGCGGATTTTATCTGCAGGTGCATATCGGCAATATCACAGGTCGAGGTGACTCTCGGGTCTATCACAACAACTTCAAGATTCGGATTATCTTTTTTTGCCTGCCGAATACGTTGAAACAAAACCGGATGACACCAGGCTGTATTTGAGCCTACTATTACGATCAGATTTGTTCGTTCCAGATCTTCATAACAACAGGGAACACTATCGGAGCCGAAAGCACGTTTTTGTGCAGCAACCACAGATGACATACACAGGCGTGAATTGGTATCAATATTGGCATTACCAATAAACCCCTTCATTAATTTATTGGCCACATAATAGTCTTCTGTCAATAACTGCCCGGAGACGTACATGGCAACCGAATCACGCCCAAATTCGTCAATATAAGCTTTGAAGCGTTTTGACATTAGTTCTAAAGCTTCATCCCAGGATACCGGCATACCATTGATCTGTGGTTCCAGCATTCGCCCTTCATCATCAAGCGTGTCAGCAAGCGCTGCGCCTTTTGAACATAAACGCCCCAGATTAGCCGGATGCTGTGGATTTCCACGAACCTTATACTCACCTGAGCCACTCTGTGAAACCACAACACCACAGCCAACCCCACAATACGGGCAGGTAGTTTTTGCTAGATCACGGAATTTTTCTTCTGATTCAACCCTGTTAAACATGTGCCCCTGCTACCATTCGTCTTAATTATCAAACACTAATATAACAACTAAACCAGAGATTATCTAATCATCATTATTGATTAGTGATTTATGCTGATTAATTTTTAATCATACTTTCATTAGCTTAGATAAACTTTTAAAAGAAAACACCGAGATTTTTGACTTAAGCTGACAATGAAAATTCAGTTTTATTAACTCAGCTAATTACAACTATAAATTTATTCAATTACCAATATCATATGGCAAGACATATAAACTGAGGTACCTTAACAGAATAATAAGGGGATCAAAAACCTGAAATACTGATTGATTCTAGCTTGAATCAACCAAGTAAACTCACTGATCTGTTAATAAATTTTCGATATTATCAATATCTGAGACCTTGTTAAAACATCAG
>Ga0316204_10007883_pt1 | contig 15228 bp, 12 predicted proteins | sample 6monrhotite_MG_2_FD_205661 | JGI IMG/M metagenome (GOLD analysis project Ga0316204, IMG submission 205661) | Microbial mat bacterial communities from mineral coupon in-situ incubated in ocean water Damariscotta River, Maine, United States -... | ecosystem: Environmental > Aquatic > Marine >...
CAATTAAAGATCAACAAATCGGGCAGCACCGAGACCGCGTCGTTGCTTTTTCAGTCAGGCTGGACGGGTCACGCCGAAATGGGCTTGGCTGGGGACACCGCATTTTCGTTGAAGGTCAGCCCGAATGGCGGCGGGTGGTATCAGGCCCTTGAGGTCGATCCCAGCATGCAAACGATCAAGCTAAACCCCGCTGGCGTGACGACGGTCAAGGCATCAAGCACAACGTTTGAGGTGAACACGCGAATCACCGGCAGCGCCGTGCAAGCCAACAGTACCGACGCCACCGCGGGCGCGTTGATGAACGTCGGCGCCTTTGGTTTGGGCGCGCCCGGTGCCTATTTGCCGGACGTCGGCGTTACCGATAATTCCATCGCGCCTGGGCTCTACCATCTTAACGGGGCGACGATTGATGCGCCGCGATCGTCGGGCCTGCAACATTTGCTGCATGCGCGCCGGTCCGACACAGGGGGAGAGACCCAGATCGCCATGGTCGAAGACGACGGCAGCCTGTTTTATCGCGCGCGCGCGTCTGGCGCTTGGCAAAACTGGCAGCAAATCGCATCAAGCGGCCACTACACCGGCGATATGAGTGACCCTGAAAAGGCCCCCGTTTTTGAGCGCGGCACAAACGCGAGCGGTGACTATACCCGCCTCGCCGATGGTACCCAGTTTTGCTGGCATGAGGTTCCGCTTGGCTTTGACTGGGCGCGCGAACTTTCTGGATCGTGGAACTTTCCAGCGGCCTTTATCACGCCCGCCAAGGTTTTTTGCAGCGTTGATTTTACGTCTCTGCAGGCATCCGCAACGCCGGACGCCGATGCGATTTCAACCGCAACCGTTCAGGGCGCGACGGCCACCGGTGCGCAATTTCGATTGATCCGAGCGGCAGGACAGGTGGATTTCTTGTCAGCCGACACGGTGACCGTTTCGGTTCTTGCCTTTGGTCGTTGGAAATAGGGGGTCGCGATGTTTTTTACCTTTCACCCCCAGCGTAGTGACGACGTATTGACGCTGTCCAAGGCCGGCGACACGTTGACCTTGAACGGCGAAGTCTTTGATTTTTCAGATGTTCCCGAGGGCGGCACCCTTCCAGCGTCGGCCATAAAGTCGGCGTTCTTTGGTGGGCCGGTCACCCGTCAGAACGGAGAAATCCACGTGCATATTCTATTGCCCCACAGCGAAAAGGCCAACGCCGCGTGTCGAAGCGAACGGCGTGTGCGGTGTTCTCCAGATGGGCCGGTTAAGTTTCACGACAGAGGGGAAGGGTAGCATGGCGAATGTCGATCTCAGCCAAATTGAAACGCCTGAAATGGCATTGGATAGATCCCGAGAGCGCCTACTTTTGTGTCTCGCCGATCTGCGGTGGCGCAGGGAAACGGGCGGTGTGAATGTCACCGATGAAGCCGTTTTTCAGTCAGATCGCACCACCCGAACCGAATTGGCTTCGCTGATTACAAACGTCGACCTCGGTACAATCGAAACCCCTATTACTTGGAAAGCGCTGTCAGGGTGGGAGGTGCTGGGAAGGGATCAATTGCGCCAAACCCTCTGGCTGATAAACGAACATGTGCAGGCGTGTTTTAGGGCCGAACGCGCCATTTCTGACCGTATTGCTCTAGGTGAAATCACCCACGCCCAAGACTTGGATGCAGCGTTTGAAACTGCGTTTTACCACGCCCGCAACCACCCTTCCGTCTAGAAAATAAAATCGTCTTCTCCCCAAGTGTCGAGGTCGATGGGCCGGTGGTTCTTGGTGAATACAGCCAAGACTTCATCGCCCCAGGCGATCTCGGCACCGTAGGGGGTTTCAGTGATTTGTAGCGCAGATCGAGTGTAAATTTGCCCCCAATCACCAAGGTGAATGCGGTCTTCCCCCTTGGCAAAATCTGCGATTTTGTCCTTGCTTCCATCTTTCATAAAGACAAAAACGTCCGCGCCGTTTTCTCCGGTCAGAACGTCAAACCCCGCGCCGTCGATAAGCACATCGTCACCGGCCATGCCGATCAGCGCATCGTCGCCAGCGCCTCCGCTGATCAAGTCGTCCATCCAGCCGCCTGACAGCTGATCGTCCGCATTTGTGCCGACCGTCGCATCGCCCGTGCGTGACAAATCGATCTCCACCTGCGCGACTCCGGCGCCTAAAGTGCCAGACGCAAAAACTTGCGCTTCAGTCCCAACGACCTTAGCGCCGAGACTGGTTAATCCACCGATGCCCCAATCAAGGCCTTGGGCGATTGACCCGTGTTGGAAAATGCCGCCACCCGGCAGAACTTCCATCACCGAAAGCCCAAGATCGTCCCCACCGGCAACGACGAAATCCCTGTCATACCATTCGAACGTCGCCAGTTCCGAGACGCCAGCAAACCGGCTGTCGCGGGTATCCCAGTCCTGATCGGTAGGGAAAAACACGCCCTGCGCATTCAATCTGACGGTTGCGATGGCGTTGGCGTTGGCCGACGCCGCCACGATGAAAACCTCGCCCGCGACCTCGGCCGTTTCTAACGCCGTGAGCCCCGAGACCCAAATGCCGTCCTTTGACCCTATGGAATCGATCAGTACAATCTGGTCACCTTGACGCTCAAAACACGACAGTCCGTTTTCATCGTACGAGGCCGCGATCAAGAATTCCCGCCCGTCGACCAGCACGGTCTTCATGCTCGAAATATCCGAAATGTAGTCTTTGTTGCCGCCGGTAAACGCACCGAGCTGGGTAAATGCCCCGTTTTGCCCTGATAGTAGACTCAGCGCGTTTTGGTCGGGTGAGGGTAAAACGTAGTCCCCCCCCAGACTTCCAATTGTGCCCGAAACAGTCAAAGCCGTACCGCCAATGACGGCCGGCACCAGCCGTCCATTTTCATAAATTGACGCTCTTTGGTCGAAATTGTCCCAAAGCCAAATCTGGTCGTCGACAAAAGCCGCCTCGGTCAGAACAATGCCGCCCCCGACCGGCCCGATGACATCTGACGTGGTTAGCGTCGCCAGTTCCGCTTCACCAAGGCTGAATTCAAAAACCTCACCCGAGGCGATGGACACAACCTGTAGATGGTCGACCAAAAACCCGATTTTTGCTGCGTTAAGATTTGCAAACTCACCAATCAACCCGCGAAACTGAAGCTCAATCATCTTCTTCCCCAAATTACCTTGGGAAAGGCTAGGCGTACAACGAGCGGGATTTTGTCTCTAGACTATGTCGGTTTCACGGCCCTTCGCTAAAACAATCATAAATCTAGCCGCACTTAACCAAAGGCCGTGCAAGCGTCTGCCCGATCTTCAACCAGTGCTCAATCGAGACATCTTCGCGGAACAAACATTCATCTGGCAACGCAGGATCGCTTATAGAAGCCCCCGGTTGAAATGCGTTTTGCAGACCGATTAAATCTCTGTTTCCGCTTGAAAATGCTTTTTTCATGTCAGCAATTTCTGAGCGCGTCAAAATGCACGTCGTCTGATGCTTGCCCAACACGTCATGGCTAGCACGGTTTACAGCGGCCGATGCCCGATACGGCTCGGCCAACAGGTTTGCAGCCCATTGAGACAACGCATGCGGCGATTTGTTTGAATGACCCTGCTTGTAGCTGCGCAAATCCTTGTACGTTTTTGTTGGGTCGAAAGGTGCCAATGCTGCCGTCAACAAGCCGCCCTTGGTCGCCCTCGCTGCTTCGAAATCTACAAGCCTGATTTCGTCTCCAGAAAACACTGCACGCAGGCGCTTATAGAGATCAAGATAGTTCATATATAGACCCTGACAACGCCCAGTCTCGATCGCTTCTTTAACCAAGTCCGGCATTCGCGGCGGCGACCGCGTGCGCGAAATCTCAAGGTAAATGGACTGCAAAAACCGCCACTGGGGGCGCAAAAAACAGAGAACGGTAACACGTTTAAACCCAGACAGTTTGTCGCGTAGCTTTAGAAAGTCCACTGATCGCGCGCCATCACCGCGTGAAAATTCTTCCGAGCTTAGAAAGACCGTTTTATCGCTGTCCGAATACTTGTCATTTATCCATTTCAGCGTCGTATCTTCACCAGATTTCAAATGATATGCCGCGGGAAGGGCAACCGTTTGCGCAATCAACCCATGATGACCTGTGTGCCGGTAATGCAAACGGGGATAGACAAGTCCAAACGTCGCTAACCTTGATGAATTTGCCCAGAAGCTGTCTTGAATCGTGGTCGAACCCGTCTTGTGGGTCCCGATATGAAGGATTAGATGGCTCATCAAACGTCCACCATTTCGCGTATCGCTTGCAGGTTGAGATCGCCAAAACAGTCGCAGGGTTCAACAACTGCGGATTCGCCCCATTCGTTCCAGGCATTGATCATCACCTCGTGCCGATAACTGCCGCCCAACCTTTGGTCCTGAATGCCGCGAAGCCACTTTCGAAACCCAGCCGGTGTTGCGCCATACGCAATATGACCGCTAGATTTTCGCCTGGGGGAATTGTCCCAGCTTGGCATTGCGCCCACGATTGTATTGGGTGGCACAATTTGATCGACAGCCCGCCTCGCAAGTTTTTCGTAGTCATAAATTATGCCGTCAAAAGGTGTAACCAAACCGTCAGGCGAATCCGCGTTGTGCAGACAGTCCGCAGGGTCAAAAAACCCATGCGGTGGCATCTCGATCCAGAAATCCACCAAATCGTTTCGCAGGTTGAAATCCGTATGGAACCTCACAGCCCCGATTTCGACGCCCTCAACGCCAAGGACGCTCAGTTCCGTTCGGATTTGTGCAATGTTGACCCTTGGGTTTGGCAGCTCTTCCGGCCGATAGATCACAAGCCGAGGCCTGATCCCGTCTGGTTTTTGATAGCGATGGTCACGCATATAAGGTGCCAGCTCGGCTGCCAGCATCGCTTCGAATCCGGTCGGGTATTCTTGTTCGATCAGAACGTCTCCGCTTAGACCATCCCAATTTCGTCGCCAGCTTTCATTGGCCCAACAAAGGTAGAACGGGAAATCTTGGTCTTTACGTTCTAACAGTTGATTAAGCGGTTTTTCCAACAGCCGTTTTCGACCAAACCAGTAGAAATATGCGCAAAACGCGTCAATCCCGTGCTCTCTTGCCAGCGCCGCCTGTTTGGCCTGAATGGTCCCATCGATGAGGTCATACTGCCCAATTTCGCTTGAAGGCCGGCGTATCAGGTGATGGTTAAACATGGGTTGCGCGCGCTCAACCGCCGTCCACTCAGTGTACCCCTTACCCCACCAATCATCGTTTTCGGGAATTTGGTGATACTGGGGTAGGTAGAATGCAGACACGTATTTCGGCTTCATCCTAGCCTCACGGATTGGATTGCGCCGAAGCTCTGTTGTTTCAATGATCGATTGGCCAGAGGCACGCGCCAATTCGCCGACGACCCTTTCAACCGCGTGGGCCGTCGTGCCGTCTAGCGCGCCCGTCTCGGGTTCAAAATCCACCTCAGTCAGATGCAACGACTTTAACAACCCCAATGGGAATGGCTTGATCCAGTACATAGATCCTGAGGGGAAATAGGGCGTTTCCGATCGCACCGACAATCCGATCCGCGACAAGATAGCTTCAACCTTCGATCTGTTATGGCCCCACCATTTTTTCGCCGCGAGCGTTTGGCCGTCTGCCGTCCAAATTGCCAAATCAGGGTCCGCCAAAAACTTCTCTAAAAGCGGCACAGTCTTTTTTGAGGCAATCCCCCTTATCAACCGCCGTCGCCAACGGTCGCCGTCCGCGCGATGAACCGAGCGTTTGGTGTGGATTTTACAAATCGCCTTGAAACCGTCGAACGCGCCATTGTTCAGCAACCAAAGGAAAGGCAGAATATCCCGCCCTTTGTTTTCAACCACAATGACCTCGGCGTCGGGGCAATCGTTCAGGATTTTTTGCCTCAAAACGAGCGTCCGCTGTCCTTGATAAGCAAGCGTTACGATGTAGTGCATATCGAGACCATTCCGGCTTAAAGTCGCCCAAATCTCATCCCAAAGGTCTTCGTAGTAAACGTGGATATGGCATGCAAAAGTTGTTTGGGGCCGTCCCTCAATGGGCTGATAGTCGAATTGCAGAGCTTCGGGCAGCTTTACCGGTAAAGGTGTGTCGAAAATGCGCCGGTTCTCACGTCTCCCTTTCGTTAACCAATGCCAATAAGCGGGAACGCCAGCATCACCAACGTCAGGATTCAGTTTCAGGTATTCGTGCGGCGAAAAGTACCCGTTTGGGGACAGCCCCAAACCTTCGCCAAAAACCGCATAGTGACGGGTTGGGAACAGCCGAAAAAGCCAGTGCCCGCCCGGAATTTGTGGTATATAATGGCACAGATCAAAATCCCCGCTTATCACTAGTTCATTCAATGTCAGGCGCTGCAGAGGGTTGAGGAACAATAGCGCAAGAATAGTCTCAATTCCCGCCCAAAAGCGGTAGAATGCCCCATCTATTCTACGCATTGCGAAAAACAAGGCGCCGGTCATATCAAGCCCTCAATGAGTTGGGATTTGCGCACTCTTAGCCCGTAAAGCCCGACCGCCATGGCCATAACCCCAAAACCGGACACATAAAGAAGTGAGGCCAACGCCCCTTCGTAAGGGGGGTAAACGCCCGCACGAAAGGCTGAGATGATGTGCGCAAGCGGGTTCCACATTGCCCAATCCCGAAATGGGTCGGGGATTTCGTCGACTAGGAAAAAGACACCTGACACCAGAATCAAAGGGCGCAAAATTGCGGCCCAGACGCGGGACCACACCGGAAGCTCAATGGACAGCCAGCAGCCCAAAACCCCAACGCCTAGCGACAACACCAAAATCGCGGCAATGGCCGAAAACAGTTGCGAGACGTCAAATCCCACAGGGAAGCGTGATACCAAGGTAAGTCCGGTTAGTATTAGGGCCATGACGACCAGCTGAACGAGCACCGCCAATGCGGCCCGACTGAGGGCCATTTCTGCCAATCCGATGTCCGCAAAGCCCAGCAACGGGCGTGAAAACCTTATCGCGACGTTCATTTTTTGTGTGATGTCTTGGAAAATGAGGATCGGCAGCAATCCGGTGGCGTAAAACAGCGCAAAATCCTCGCCCAGTGGAGGCGCCGGTACAGCGACCATGAAGATGGCCGACAGAAGGGAAATGCCTATAATCGGCTCTAACAATGCCCAAATGATCGAATTTTGACCCATTTTACCACTCGCCTCGACCTCTCGTAGGAAAAGGGCTGCGAATACCCGCAGGGATTGGACCGTCCGTATGCTTTGCACTTTATTGACCTTTTTCGAATCTCTGAGAAAAGTATCGCCGGAAACTATTTAGAGAGGGTTTACGCCTAACCTGATTTCGACTCAGGAAAGGGGGCGCATGGCAAATCTGTATGAACTTCGACCCGCACAGCAGGTCGATCCTTTAACCGACCACACCGCGGCGTTTCGCTTTGGTCGCGCCCATAAAGCGTTAATTCTAAGCTTCATTCTAGTCGTTCTTGTGCCCATTTTCCTGCAGTCTATCTATCTGTTTGGGGTCGCGCAGGATCGGTTCGTCTCGCATTCTGGTTTCTCAATCGGGGCCAAGGATTCGGGGGGCACCCTTGGTTTGTTGGATGGGTTAACCGGCCTGTCCGGGGGCGCGAACACGGATGCGGCGATTGTCTACGATTTCCTAAAAAGCGCGGCCTTTGTCAGCCGGTTGCAAATGCGTGTCGACCTATCGAAAACGCTATCGCCTGTTGGTTTAGACAGCGTTTTTTGGCCGCCTCCGAAGGATCAAGAAGCGGCCCTCAGGCGGTGGAGTCGGTTGATGGAATTGTCACTTGATTCCCGATCGGGCGTCATCTCGGCTAGGGTATCTGCGTTTGATGCGGACGACGCGCAGCAGATCAATCAGATCATGCTTGATGAGGCTTCAATCATGCTTGCAGGGCTTTCTCGTCAGATGCGTCGGGATTCCACGGTGTTTGCGACGTCGGCGGTGGCTGCGGCTGAGGGTCACTTGACCGAATCGCGCAACAACCTGACCGCGTTTCGCACAACGACCCGTATTCTTAGCCCCGAAATTGAACTTGAAAGCAAACTGGGCCTGTTGGCGACACTGCAAACTCAGCAGATCGAGGCACAGATCGCCCACAGCTTGCTGCTTCAAACAACAACCGAAAAAGACCCGCGTGCGGTTGCGGCGAGTATGAAAATCTCGGTCATTGAGGGACTGCTTGAAGATGAGCGCCGCAATGTCGGCGCAAACAAAGATGGCTCGGCCGCGGTTACGGCTGAGTTTGAGGCCCGCATGCTTGAGGTAGAGTATGCGCAGGAACGCTACTTGGCGGCGATGGCTGCTTTGGACACGGCGAACGCGCTTGCGCAACAAAACAGTCGGTACTTGGCCGTCCACATCCAACCGACATTACCCGACACTGCTGGGCGGCCCTATCGTTGGCGGTCGTTGTTGATTTCCGTCTCGTTTTTGACCCTAATTTGGGTGATCGGTGCGGTTGGGTTCTATGGGCGACGTAACCAACTATGATTAAACTTGAACGCGTGGCCAAATCTTTCCACGGCGGCGGTGGCCGCAAGCCTGTCCTCACTTCTGTATCCCTATCGCTGGACGCTGGCGACTCAATCGCGTTGTTGGGCCGGAACGGGGCTGGAAAATCGTCTCTGCTAAAACTGCTTGCCGGAATACTTCGGCCTGACTCGGGTCGCGTTGTTTCGCGCTGCTCAGTGTCTTGGCCGGTGGCCTACGCCGGTGGCCTTCATGGCGATATGACCGGTGCGCAGAACGTCCGTTTTGTTGCGCGTCTTTATGGTCGCGATACGCGGGACATGATCCGCTTTTGCCGCGAGATGTCTGAGCTTGGCGCGCACCTCGACAGGCCCGTGCGGAATTACTCGTCTGGTATGCGGGCAAGGCTGGCGTTTTCGATGTCGATGGCGGTTCCGTTCGACTTTTATCTTATCGATGAAATTACGTCCGTTGGCGATTTGGCATTCCGTGAAAAGAGTGAGGCTATTCTGGCCGGCCGCCTGCACCAAACCGGCGGTATCGTGGTGTCTCATGCGCTTGGGTCATTGAAACGGTTGTGCCAGTCTGGGCTGGTTCTCGAGAATGGCACGTTAACCTATTTCCCGCGGGTTGAGGACGCAATTCAGCGGCATCAGAGCCTGATGGAGACTATCTAACGAAGCTTTCTTTCCGCCATTTTGGCATAGGCCGGAAGAACACTTTCGACCAGCTCGGCCAACCGTCCTGATAGGACGGGTAATGGGCCTTCGGCGTCCGCAAATCCGGTTGATCTGTGGACAGCGTCGTACCAATGCGCCGCCCAAACACCATCCGATGGATGCCCGCCTTTGGCCCAGTTTAGCATTGCACTGTCCCAATCGATCCCAATCTTCGCACAAAGCAATTCCAAGGTCGCGGTCGGGTTTTCGCGAATGTCGAAACTGTCCACCACAACGGGGTCTTGGCCCAACGCCAGAACGTGATCGTAAAGCTCAAGCTGTTGTAGGAAGCCAATATCGGCCTCTTGAACCTCAGGGTATTTCTTTGCGAAACTTGCCACGACACGCGCAGGGTGGCGGATCAGAAAGACGTTCTTAACATGCGCCATCCAGTCACGCGGAATGCCGTCGACCATGTGTTGGGTCATGTGTTTCTGGTAATAATGCGCTTTTTGGGCGGGGTTAGGGCCTAAAAAATCCGCCGCAACAACCTTGGCGTCCACATTTTGGGACGCCAAAATCTCATCTCGCATTGGGTGATCTATGCCTGTGCGCTCCAGGTAGGCCGCATAAAACGGCTCGTCGATCACGGCGCAGTCAGCGCGCGCACCGAAGGAATACATCATCGCCGTCGACAGGTTTCGCGGCCCACTCCACATTGCGATCTTCATTTTGCACAAGCGTCCTGAACGCGTTGCTTATAGAGATCCCGTATCCTCATGGTCATTGGCCCCATGTTTCCCGACCCGATTTGCCGCCCGTCGATAGTCCCGACAGGGGTTTGCGCGCCGAAAGTGCCTGTCAAAAACGCCTCGTCTGCGTCGTAGGTATCAACCAGCGAATAGTTTCGTTCAAACACCGGAATTCCGTCTGCGCGACATACATCGATCACCTTTTGGCGCGTTATGCCGTTCATGCAGTAGTCACCCGTGCTCGTCCAAACTGCGCCCTTTTTGACAATGAAGAAGTTGCATGCATTCGTCGTGTTCACAAAGCCGTTTATGTCAAGCATTAGACCCTCGTCCGCGCCCGCTTTTTCGGCGGCGATGCAGGCCAGCACGCAGTTAAGCTTTGAATGCGAATTCAGCTTGGGATCCTGCGTCATCGGCAACCCGCGAATATGGGGGACGGTGGCCAAACGGATTGGACGGGGGATTTTGGGGCGCGAATGCTCCATTATTATTACGAAAGTCGGGCCGCTTTGCGACAGTGACGGGTGCTGGAAGGGCCTTACCTTTGGGCCACGTGTCACCATCAATCTGGCATGGGCATTGCTTGTCATGTCGTTCGCGGCGCGCGTGGCTTCGACGGCGGCTTTTACGCCGTCACGGTCCAACCCGATGTCGAGATCGATCGCCTTGGCAGCCCCGAACAGCCGGTCGAGGTGTTCGTCCAGAAAGGCCCAACAGCCATCATAAAGGCGCAGCCCCTCCCATACCCCGTCGCCCAGCATAAAGCCGGAATCGTAGACGCTAACAGTGGCTTCGGCTTTGGGCTTAAGGGTGCCGTTGACGTAAATGAGGATGCTTTCGTTGCGGGCATCTTCTTCGGACTGGTGGGTTGAAACATGATCTATCATGGGCCGACGCTAGCATAATCTGCCGCCGTGCCAAGATTAGAAGTTCGTCACGTCCATAAGGGTCGGAATGACGTCAGCGGTGCCTTTGCGCGTGACCATAATTGCACCGGCTTTGGTCGCAAGTGCGATGGCGTCGGGCATCTCCAGGCGCTGATCCAAGGCCGCCAACACATATCCGGTGAAGGTGTCCCCAGCGCCAGTTGTGTCAACTGGCGTGACCTTAAGGGCATCAAAATGTGTCTCTGTTCCCGCCAAATTCGCGTACCAACGGCATCCGATTGGTCCCAGCGTGACGATAACGTCCGAAACGGGAAGCTTATCGAGCGTTATGCCTGTCGCGGCTTGAAGCTGCTCAGATTCAACCTGATTGAGGATTAGAATATCCAGAAACGGCAAAACTTTAGTCACCGCGTCGATGTCAAAGGGGGCGGCCGCGTAAGCGACGCGCAAGCCGGCGCGTTTTGCAGCCTGAACGCCATAAGCCTGTGCATTGGTTTCGTTTTGGGTGAGGAAAATATCCCCCGCAGCCGCGCTTGCCAGCACCGCGTCGATGTTGGGTTCCGACACCTGAAGGTTTGCACCGGAATAGATCACGATGGCGTTTTCACCATTGCCGTCGACCATGATGATCGCGTGGCCGGTTTTTTCGTCAACGGTCTGAATTGAGCCGGTTTCGACACCGTATTGCGCCAACCGCTTTATCGCCCAGTCGCCATCCTGTCCGACGGCCCCGATATGGTGCGCCCTCGCCCCAGCGCGGGCAATCGCGACCGACATGTTAGCCCCTTTGCCGCCCAACCCTTCGTAACGGGATGCTGCCGCCAAAGTTTCGCCCGGCCCCACCAAATGAGGAAGCGTGTAGAACACATCCGCGTTGATCGACCCGAGATTAAAGACCGCCATGATTACCGCGCCTTATGAGCTGCCAGAATTGCCATGTTCAAAATGTCGTTGGCTGTCGCAACAGTCGAACAAATTTGAATTGGTTTGCCGACTCCGGTCAGGATTGGACCAATGACCGTCGCGCCAGCCATTTCCTGCATCAACTTGGTTGAAATACTGGCCGAATGGCGCGCCGGAACGACAAGCACGTTGGCTGGACCCGTCAGGCGCGAGAACGGATAGGCGGCCATGGCGTCGGCATTAAGGGCGACGTCGACGGCCATTTCGCCTTCGTATTCGAAATCCACGCCTCGGCGTTCAAGAACGGCGGGGGCGATGTGCATTTTCTCGGCCCGTTCCGACACTGGATAGCCAAAGGTCGAAAAGCTGACAAAGGCAACGCGTGGCTCAATACCAAGATCGCGGGCCACTTCTGCGCCGCGTTCGGCGATGGTCGCCAGGTCTTCTTCGTCTGGCCATTCGTGCACCAAGGTATCGCCAATCAGCACAACGCGGCCCTTATGGAGAAGCGCCGTAATCCCGACAGCGCCGTGCGCAGCGTCCGCGTCAAACACGTGGTTGATCAAGCCCAACACATGCGCGGACTTTCGCGTCGCGCCCGTCACCAAACCATCAGCGTGTCCATGCGCCAGCATCAGAGACGAAAAGACGTGACGGTCGCGGCTGGCAAGACGGTGAACATCCTGACGATCATAACCTTTGCGATGTAGCCGTTTGTAGAGAAATTCCTTGTACGTTTCGAGATGACGCGTGTTGCCAGCGTTCACTATCTCAAGCTCGCGGTAGGCGTCGCCCATGCCCGCGGCTTCCAGCTTTTCGCGCACGTCGGCTTCGCGCCCGACAACAAGAGCTTTGCCCATTCCGCTGCGTTGATAATTCACGGCCGCGCGCAGAACGCGGGGGTCGTCGCCTTCGGCAAAGACCATTCGGGCCTGCGCTGCGCGGGCGCGAGCGTTCAGACTGCGAAGGATGTTCGCGGTCGGATCCATGCGGGATTTGAGACCAAGCTCGTAAGCCTCCATATCGATAATCGGACGACGGGCGGCCCCCGTCGACATGCCCGCCCGCGCGACGGCAGGGGGAATGCGATGGATCAGGCGCGGATCAAACGGCGTTGGAATGATGTAGTCACGCCCGAACGACAGCTTTTTGCCGTAGGCCATGGCGACTTCGTCCGGCACGTCTTCGCGGGCAAGTTCGGCCAAAGCCTCGGCGCAGGCGATCTTCATTTCGTCGTTAATGGCACGCGCGTGGATATCAAGCGCCCCTCGGAACAGATAGGGAAAGCCCAAAACGTTATTCACTTGGTTGGGATAGTCCGAACGGCCCGTGGCGACGATGGCGTCTGGGCGCACTACGTGGGCTTCTTCTGGTGTGATCTCAGGATCGGGGTTTGCCATGGCGAAGATCACAGGATTGTCGCCCATTTTCGACACCATATCCTGTGTCACGGCGCCTTTGGCTGACACCCCGAGGAACACATCTGCGCCCTCCATAGCGTCTTCTAGCGTGCGCAGGTCGGTGGCAACAGCGTGGGCAGATTTCCACTGGTTCATGCCCTCGGTACGACCTTGATAAATCACGCCTTTCGTGTCGCAAACGATGCAATTCTCATGCTTGGCACCCATGCATTTAAGCAGCTCAATACACGCAATTCCAGCCGCGCCAGCACCGTTCAGAACAATCTTAACGTCCCCAATATCACGTCCGCTGATGTGAAGCGCGTTGATCAGGCCTGCGGCGCAAATAACAGCCGTGCCGTGCTGGTCGTCGTGGAAGACCGGAATGTCCATTTCTTCTTTAAGACGTTGCTCAATGATGAAACATTCCGGCGCTTTGATGTCTTCAAGGTTGATGCCGCCGAACGTTGGCCCCATCAATCGAACGGCTTTGCAAAACTCGTCAGGATCTTCGGTATCAAGCTCAATATCGATAGAATTCACGTCGGCGAACCGCTTGAACAGCACCGATTTGCCCTCCATCACGGGCTTACTGCCCAACGCCCCAAGGTTACCAAGCCCCAAAACAGCCGTCCCGTTTGAAATCACGGCCACAAGGTTTCCCTTGTTGGTATAGTCATACGCAAGCTCTGGGTTTTCAGCGATCGCAAGACAGGGCACGGCCACACCGGGCGAATAGGCCAACGACAAATCCCGCTGCGTTGTCATCGGAACCGTCGCCTGAATTTCCCACTTGCCAGGGGTCGGTTCAAGGTGAAAGGCCAGTGCATCTTCGCGAGTGTATTTTGTCTTTACCATGTTTTGTCTCTCTTAAAGCCGTCTCAGCGGATTTTTTGGTTTAACCTGCGGATTCACGGCTCTAATGTCACGAATGACAACCGGGGGGTAGTCTGTGAGCGCTAACATTGCAAAAGTAACGCCTATGATGGCGCAGTATCTAGACATCAAAGCCGCCCACAAGGGCGCGCTGTTGTTCTATCGCATGGGCGACTTTTACGAGATGTTCTTTGAAGACGCTGTTGCAGCGGCCGAAGCTCTCGATATTGCGTTAACCAAACGCGGAAAGCATGACGGCAACGATATTCCCATGTGCGGCGTTCCGGTGCACGCCGCCGAAGGCTATCTGCTGACCCTGATCCGCAAGGGTTTTCGCGTGGCCGTCTGCGAGCAGTTGGAAAAGCCGGAAGACGCCAAAAAGCGCGGCTACAAGTCCATCGTCAAACGCGATGTTGTCCGCTTGGTGACGCCCGGCACCCTAACCGAGGAAAGCTTGCTTGATGCACGTCGGCACAATTTCCTCGCTGCTTTTGCTGAGGTTCGCGACGAATGCGCGCTGGCGTGGGTCGATATATCAACCGGCTCGTTCAACGTCATGCCCATCGCGCCAGTGCGCTTGGGGCCGGAATTGGCCCGCCTAGCGCCGCGCGAAGTAATCGTCTCGGAAAGCAGAGAGGCCGATTTTGCGGAAATAGTGTCTGAATCCGGTGCGGCCATCACCGCTCTCAGCCGGGCTGCCTTTGACAGCACGGCCGCCGAGGTTCGCTTGACCGCACTTTACAATGTTGGCACGCTTGAGGCATTCGGCACCTTCACCCGCGCCGAAATATCGGCGATGGGGTCGATTGTCGAATATCTGGACATCACGCAAAAGGGCAATCTTCCTCTCATTCGCCCGCCCGTGCGCGAAGCTGAATCGCGCACGATGCAGATTGACGCCGCCACACGCAGAAACCTTGAACTCACCCGCGCCCTGTCAGGTGGTCGCGCTGGATCGTTGATTTCGGTGGTTGATCGTACGGTCACGGCTGGCGGAGGCCGGCTGCTTGAGCGTCGCCTTTCAAGCCCGTCGCGCGTTCTAAACGTTGTGCAAGATCGCCTTGACGCAGTGGCGTTTGGGCTGGAACAGGGTCACATTTCCGAAGGTTTGCGCATGTCTCTCCGCAACGTGCCCGATCTTGATCGCGCCCTTTCCCGCCTGTCCCTTGACCGTGGCGGCCCCCGCGATCTAACAGCGATCCGCAACACGTTGGAACAGGCCCTTGCGATCGCTGACACCCTTCCCAGCGACCTGCCCGCCCTTCTTTCTGACGCTGCCAAATCATTGGTCGATCACGACGCCCTG
>Ga0316204_10007884_pt1 | contig 15227 bp, 8 predicted proteins | sample 6monrhotite_MG_2_FD_205661 | JGI IMG/M metagenome (GOLD analysis project Ga0316204, IMG submission 205661) | Microbial mat bacterial communities from mineral coupon in-situ incubated in ocean water Damariscotta River, Maine, United States -... | ecosystem: Environmental > Aquatic > Marine >...
TAACTACTATTATTACAAACCATATGATAGAATTAAATAACAAATAATGAGACCAAGAGTTTTTAATTGAAATCTTTAAAAAGTATAGAGTGCCTTACCAAACTGAGTAAGATGATGTGCGATTTTTGTTCATCTGTGATGACAATTAAAAGGTATTTATTATTAATGGTGCTTATCTCTCCGTGTGCCTTGTCAATAAATACTGATCAATGGCTTGTGCAAAAACTACATGTTGAAGACGGACTGCCTAGTCCTACGATTTTTTCAGTTCAACAAGATCGTGATGGTTTTCTCTGGTTTGGCACTGTTAATGGCCTCGCCCGTTATGATGGTTATGATTTTAAAATTTATCAACATGATGGTGCAAATATAGAATCAATTTCAAATAATAATTCAGGAAACCTTTTTATTGATTCCAAAAACATACTTTGGATTGGCACTTTCGGAGGAGGTTTTAATACCATTAACTTAAATACTGGTGTGCTGACAAGATATCCGTATTCTAGTAATAAAAATGATTTATTAGTTTCTGAGTTAGTACAAACATTTTATGAAGATAAACAATCAAATATTTGGATAGGAACACCCAATGGCTTGTACAAATACACAGATAAAATAGTAAAACATTATAAACATGATGAGGAAAATAATAATTCTTTAATACATTCTCGAGTTTGGGATATCCTCGAAGACTCATTAGGCAATATTTGGATTGCTACAACACAGGGCTTAAGTAAACTCAATCCAAATAATGACACAATCGATAATTATCAGTTGCCAAATGAGTTAGTTGATGAAATTTCATCTAATGAGTTTCGGAAACTGTATTTACACAACAACACATTGTGGATTGGGTCTTCCTCTGCCTTGCATGAATTTGATATTGAGTCCAATCAATTCAAATCTCACCATTTGAAATACAGCATAAAAATTAATGATTTGATGTTGTTTGATGGTGTTTTTTTAGTAGCAACAATGGGAGGTTTGTACCAGTTTGATATTATCAAAAAAGAATTTGCAAGAGATCAAAATAATGAATTGTGGCTCACGTTAAGCAACAATGATTTACGTTATATTTTTGTGGATAAATCGGGCTTGTTATGGTTTACCACATTAGACAGTGGTGTTTTTAAAATAGATCCAACAGGAGGTCAATTTAAAAAACATAATATAATTGATTCAAATGATAATGAGTTGAGCCAGAGAGTCTGGTCTATTGAATTTGATGATGAAAACAATACCTATCTAGGCACCTCTGATACTTTATTTATTAAATCTAATGACAATCGTTTTACTCGAATAGTGATAGAGGGCCAAAACCAAATTCCAGGACGTATTCGTTCATTAATGAGATCAAAAAATAATGATATGTGGATTGGTAGTAGTGATGGATTATTTGTTCTACCTAAAGGTGAAACTGTTGCTCAAGTAGTTAATGAACCATTTGAAATAATGGGGATAAAACCCCTTGATATTTTTTCCATTGAAGAAACTGAATCTGGTGACTTTTGGTTCGCATTAGACAATTTAGGAATAATGTATTGGAGCCCTAAAGAGAAAAAAGCTTATATTCTACAAAAATTTCAAGACACCGTATTGACTGAGCTTAAAATTAATAAAATCCTTCAAGATTCTAAACAGAATCTTTGGATTACGACAAATCTTGCTGGCCTTATTAAGTTTGATAGAAAAAATAATACGATGTCCTTCATTAATCAAGATCCATCTAATGAAAATAGTATTTCATCAAATAGTGTGAGTGATATTTTAGAGGATGATCAAGGCCGTTTATGGATTGCAACCTCAAAAGGAGTCAATTTATATGATCCAACCTCCAATTCATTTCAAACGATTGGTTCTGCAGAAGGATTAGTTGATGAGTCATTATTTTCAATATTAGAAGACTCACAAAAGAATATTTGGGTGTCTCATTCTTTTGGTATATCTCGAATTAACAATTCCTTTGATGAGGTCCAAAATTTTAAAATTCATTCAAATATAAGAAAAGATGGGCTGAGTATTAAAGTGGCTAATATTAATAAAAAGGATGAGTTGTATTATGGAAGTATTAATGGCTTATATACCTTTGACCCTAAAAACCTACAATCTTGCATTCAATTTGAACCTAATCTGCAGTTAACCAATGTAAGTATAAATAACGCACCATTGACATCTTCAGAATTGATTCTAAAAAACAATAATTTTGATTTATATCATTTAGACCGTGTCATATATTTTGAGTTTTCAACAATTGAATTTAATTCACCAGATCATGTTAAATACAGATATAGAGTGGCTGAAATTAGTGAGAATTGGAATGATGTGACGGCTACAAGAAATATGGAATTCAGCAGTTTAAAACCAGGTAAGTATTTACTAGAGATACAAGCAAATAATTCTGATTGCCGTTGGTCAGAAAAAAAATTAAATGTCACCATTAATGTTCATCCAGCATGGTGGAACCTATGGTGGGTTAGGGTTTTATTTATAATTAGTATCATTTCTATTACTTTTTTCTATAATTATTTTAGAAGCAAAATAATTAGAAAACGAAATTTAGATTTAGAGGAAATCGTCGAAAAACGAACTTCTGAATTGATGTTGTTAAACAAGAAATTAGAATCTGCCTCTGAAACTGATTTTTTAACAGGCCTTAATAATAGAACGGGGTTTGTTAATAAATTTGAAAAATTAAGCAATGATAACAGCTGTATTGCTTTAGCTGACATTGATCATTTTAAAAAAATAAATGATGAACATGGTCACTTAGCAGGAGATGAAGTACTCAAAAAAATTGCTAAAATCATGCTAGATAATATTCAAGATCAAGACATTGTAGCAAGATGGGGTGGAGAAGAATTTATTTTCTATTTTCATGATACAAATTCATCAGAAACTTATCGTATTATTGAACAGATTAGAATAAAAATTCAAAATGCCAATATCACTTTAGATGACCACAAAATTCCTGTAACTTGTACTTTTGGGATCTGTCAGCTTTTTACAGAAAAGGGCCTAAATGATTGTATAAAATCAGCAGACAAATCAATGTACATCGGTAAATCTAAAGGGCGTAATATAACAGTTGTATCAACCAAAGGTGAAGATACTGATAATATCTAATGATATGTTTCTAAGAACCCATGAACATCTAAAAATAGACTATTATTCTATTTAAGCTTGCGAATTAACCTTTTTAATACTTGTTTTTCTTCACTGGTTTGTGACAATTGATACAAATAATGGGCTTCATTAATGGCATAGATTGTACTCTCAGAATAGTCTTGCTTTTTTATGGGTTGATGCAACCAGTTTTTAGGTCGATTGGAACGAGTCAACTTGGATTGATTATCACCAAGATAACTCCAATACATTCTATGTACTGAAATATTTTTAATTTGATCTTTAGACAAGTTATGCGTCCAGTCTTTATTTTGGTGCCATCGCCAAGTGTTTGGGCTATTTTTTGTTCTAGAGGTGATGCCTATAAATCCGATTTTTCTTATAACAGCAGGAGCATCTTCATTTATTTCTTTTGACCAGCTTTCTAAAAATTTAAATATTTCTGAATAGGTTCCACCATAGTAAACCACATCGACAAAATAAAATTTCTTCTTTGATTTTTTAATAGAGTGAGGGTCCAACTTTAATTGAGCAAAATGTTTTTTTAGTTTAACAATTGTCTTTGGGTCTTTTTGAGTAATTTCATGTATGGATTGATTAAAGAGAGAAATATTCAAATGTCTTAAGCGGTTTTCATCACTTGACTCCTTGTAATAACCCGACAAATAATCATAAGCACTGTCCAAAGACCTACCGACAAAAACAAGGTCACTTTCCTGAGTGTATTTTAATATTTTTGCAACGCACAGCCTTAACTCATCGACCAAGTCTTTATCGACAATGAAATCAGGGTTTAAAAGTTTTCCTAACTCACTATTATTGGCTATGTTCCATCGGAAAGGGATTGTGTTGTTATTCATTCTTTTAGATTAACGAATTCTAATTTATTTTACAACAATACTATTAAAGTACTATGAAGTGTAAATATTTAAGATTCTAAGTTAGCATTTCACCACTTTTACTAATGCAAATTGAAATATTTAAGGATTTTGATAAACTAGTGTCTGTTTTATTTATGATAGGAATATGAGATTTAAGTCAGAAGGATACAAATATAAGAAAAGGGTAACGCCAGATTTATCAGAAAAGGAGTTTGTGATAGGGGATGGGAGAATTAGTGGATACATTGCCATGTTTCTTGGGATTCTTAGTTTTTTGGCCGTGTTGGCCTATCAATTTCCCAGTTATTTGACCACCACTGATTTAAGGGTAGCTTATGATGCCAATGATTTGCAAGTGGTGCTTAAATATTGCATGTGGATATCATTGGTATTTGCTTTAATCACTTTTATTCTCAATAAGAAAAAAAGAATGGGAGCTGTTGGTGTTTTGTTTACCTCATTGGCATTTGCATTAGGCGGTTATAATGTTCCTACTGGACCTGTGACCCCAAGCCCATTTTCATTCGGATTGGATTGGTTGATCCTCGCTTTTATTGTTTCTGCTGTTTTGTTTATATTTATTGAAAAAGTATTTCCAAAATATAAAGATCAAATCATCACAAGACCAGAATGGAAGTTAGATTTGCTCTATTTTGTGATTAATCATTTGCTGATTACTGTGTTACTTTTAGTTGCCAACTACTTTTTTACTCAAGTGTTTTCTTGGGCGATTAGTGAAAGCCTACAGCAATGGGTACAGTCATTGCCCTTGATGATTCAAGTGGTGTTAATGGTCATCACTGCAGACTTTGTATTGTATTGGTCACACCGTTTTTATCATGAGGTGCCCGGTTTGTGGAAGCTTCATGCCATTCATCATTCTGTTGAATACATGGATTGGTTAGCGGGATCACGTAATCATATAGTGCAGACTTTCTCTGACCGAATATTTGCCATAATTCCCCTTTACCTCATTGGTGCAGACAAAGCGGCATTGGACATTTATGTGGCTTTTGCGGCTTTTCAAGCGGTTTATGTACATGCCAATGTCAATATTCCGTTAGGTCCATTACATTACTTAGTTGTAACACCAAAATTTCACCATTGGCACCACAGTTCTCAAAAACCAGCCATAGATACCAACTATTCAGTGCATACGCCATTATTTGATGTTTTATTCAGAACTTATCACATGCCAAAAGAACACTGGCCATCCCACTATGGAACTGTACCTCGTGTGCCCAGGAGTTTTTTAAAACAATTGTTATATCCCTTTTCAAAGAAAAACTAACTTCACAATGTGCAATATTAGGGATTGAGATTTTTACAAATTATACCCCTTTTCATCATGTGAGCTGAGATCGAGGCCTTCTACTTCGTGCTCTTCTTCTACACGTAGCCCAATGAATTTGTCGATAATTTTTAGAATTATATAACTCAGTAAACCTGACCACGCAATGGTGGTGATGACAGAGATAAATTGAGCGCCAACTTGTGCAAGCATGCTGGTGTCTTCTGCTAAACCTGAGCCACCCAATGACGCGGATACGAAAACACCGGTGAGTAAAGCGCCGATAATTCCACCAATGCCGTGGACTCCAAACACATCTAAGGAATCGTCGTATCCAAATTTTCTTTTCAAAGAAGTGGCACCCCAATAACAACCGATGCCCGATGTTATGCCTATGGCTATGGCTCCAGCTGGTCCGACAAAACCTGAAGCAGGAGTAATCGCCACCAAACCGCCCACGGCTCCTGATGCAATGCCCAAGACACTGGGTTTGCCGTGTTTAATCCATTCTAAAAACATCCAGGCCAGTGCGGCAGCGGCTGTGGAAATCTGAGTAACTGCCATGGCCATGCCAGCTGTACCATCGGCAGCCAATGCGCTACCTGCATTAAAACCAAACCAGCCGACCCACAATAAGGCTGCGCCGATTAAGGTATAAGTTAAGTTGTGTGGTGCCATGGATATTTTTTGGTATCCTTTACGCTTGCCTATGACAATGGATGCCACTAACCCTGCCACTGCAGCATTGATGTGAACCACTGTTCCGCCTGCAAAATCTAACGGTTCGGTCTCCATGCTACCCATCCAGCCTCCGCCCCAAACCCAGTGGCAAACGGGTAAATACACCAATGTACTCCAAAGTGCCATAAACCAAAGCATGGCTGAAAATTTAATTCTTTCTGCAAAAGCACCCACTATCAAAGCCGGTGTAATGATAAAAAATGTCATTTGAAATGTCATAAATACGGTTTCGGGAATGCTTCCATAAAGCGTATCGGCCTTAATTTTTAACAGCATGAAGTTTTCAAAGCCCCCTATCCATTTGTTTAGTGAACCGCCGTCTGAAAATGCCAGGCTATAGCCATAAATCACCCACAGAATACTCATCAACCCGGTGACAGCAAAACATTGCATCATTACCGATAAAACATTCTTACTGCGTACCATGCCAGCATAAAACAGAGAAAGTCCAGGAATGGTCATTAACAATACCAGAGCAGTTGAGGTCAATATCCATGCAGTGTCTCCAGAGGACAAGGTGTCTTCTGCGTACAATGTCATGGGCATAAGGGTTAAGAATAAGATTAATATTTTTGAATTGATTCGTTTCATTTTATTACCTTGATTGATTTTTTATTTGAGGACTTTGCATCCGGGTATAAGAAGCATAGTCGATTGAATAGTACGCAATTTATCCGAATTATTTGAATCTATTGTCATGACTAAGCCAAAGCTTGATTGTCGGTTTCACCGGTACGAATGCGGATGGCCTTTTCTATGTTGGTGATGAATATTTTTCCATCTCCTACTTTGCCAGTATTGGCACTGACAATAATTGATTCTATGGCTTGATCGACTAAATCATCGGCTAAAACTGTTTCTAATTTTATTTTAGCCACATAACTGACTTCGTATTCAGCCCCTCTATACAGTTCGGTGTGGCCTTTCTGTCGACCGATGCCTTTGACTTCTGATACGGTTACGCCTTTAACGCCAACTTGCGCAAGGGCTTCACGGACTTCTTCTAATTTAAACGGTTTAATAATCGCTGTTATCATTTTCATATGTATATTTTTCCTCTTTTTTGTTATGGATACTATTATTTAGTTTTCATGGGTTAACGCTTTTAATATCTGCTTGGCAGCAGTGCGGCCTTGAGCAATGGCAGTTACGACTAAATCAGCACCGCTAACCATATCGCCACCGGCAAAAACATTTTCTGCCGTTGTTTTTAAGGTGTTTTCTTGGGTAGATATTAATCCTGATGCCTGAGTTTTAATGTCAAAATTTTCAAACCAATCCGATGGACTGGCCCTGAATCCAAATGCAAGTATGACAATGTCAGTGTCAATGACAACCTGCTTATCTTTGTACTTCAACGCATCGAAATCGGTTCTTTCAAATACCACAGATTTGACCTGGACCGATTGATTGGCTGATATTTCAATGGGTTGTAAATTAAATATAAACTTAACCCCTTCTTCTTTGGCATTATTCACTTCAGTTTTAGACCCAGGCATGTCGTTTTCTTGTTTGCGATAAACACACCTGACAGATTTGGCTTTTTGACGAATGGCTGAACGGACACAATCCATGGCGGTATCACCACCGCCTAAAACAATCACATCTTTACCATTTAAATCATGATAAACAGCCTCTGGCATTTGGTAATTTTGTTGTTGATTAACGTTGCCAATCAAGTAATCTAAGGCAGCAATGACACCATCGCTTTGTTTTCCAGGTAAATTGCCATCAACGGCTTTGTAGGTCCCCATGCCAAGGAAAATTTTATCGTAATCAGATTGCAATTCATCAAAGCTAATGTCTTTTCCTATCTCAGAATTCAACACAAACTCAACGCCAATGTCTTCTAGGTATTTTTTTCGCTTAGTTAGTATTTTTTTTTCTAGTTTAAATTCAGGTATACCAAAGGTGAGCAATCCTCCAATTTCTGGGTATTTATCATAGACAGTGGCTTTGACTCCTTGCCTCGTCAAGTATTCGGCACAGGCAAGCCCTGCAGGACCTGCACCTACAATAGCGACTTTTTTACCCGTGGATTTAACTCTGGATAAATCCGGTCGCCAGTGATTGTTCAAGGCTTGATCGGCAATGGTCTTTTCAATTTCTCCGATGGTGACTGCTCCCAAACCCGTATTTAAAGTGCACGCTTGTTCGCATAAGCGGTCTTGAGGACACACTCTTCCGCATATTTCAGGTAATGGATTGGTTTGATGCATCAATTGAGCCGCTTTATCAAATTGTTGATTGGCAACCAAATCCAGCCAGTCTGGTATGTAATTATGGATGGGACACTTCCATTCGCAATAGGGGTTTCCGCAATCTAGACAACGGTCGGCTTGCATAACCAACTCAGATTCTTTTTTATTGTGGTAGATTTCTGAAAAATCATTGGTGCGAGATTCAGCTTCTCTTTTGGGTGCTAATTTTCTGTTGTGCTTTAAAAAATTCAGCTTATCGCCAATGGAGTATTTGTTTTTGACTTCATTCATTCGACAAACCTCCAACTTTGGCTGAAGGGGTCAACAATTGTAAGGGTTCTTTATTTTTACTTGTATTGCTTATTTTGGGAATCACCACTTTAAAACCATCGACGTAGTTATCGAAGTTGTTCATGACTTTTTGCCCCCATCGGCTTTGGGTATTATCTATGTGCTCAATCAGTAATTGCCTTAATTCATTTTCATAGGCTTCATTTACGTGCTCTGTTAATGAAATGATTTTAACTGTTTCTAAATTGGTTTTTTGTTCTAACAGTTCAAAATCATCAAACACAAAGGCTTTGCCTCCAGTCATGCCCGCGGCAAAATTTTCTCCTACTGGTCCCAAAATGACAACGGTTCCTCCTGTCATGTATTCACAAGCATGATCACCAACGCCCTCAATCACGGTATGGGCGCCCGAGTTGCGCACGGCAAATCTTTCTCCCGCTTGGCCAGCAGCAAAAAGTTTGCCTCCAGTGGCTCCGTATAAACAGGTATTGCCAATGATGGCACTGCGACTGGGAATGTATTGAATGTTTTCTGCTGGATAGATGCTTATTTTGCCACCAGACATGCCTTTACCAACATAATCATTGGCATCACCCTGGAGGCACAATTCGATACCTGTGTGATTCCATACACCAAAACTCTGACCAGCAACCCCACGAAATTGTATTTTCAATTGAATCCTGTTTTCTGCTTCATTCAAACCGTATTTAGATGCCACGTAACCAGATACTTTTGCCCCAACTGATCGGTCATAATTCTTAATTTTATAATTTAAATGGATTTTTCTTGTGGACTCTTGGGTTTTAAACTCCACCAAAATTTGTTGGTTAAGTGCACCCTTATCAAAGGGGTGATTGCGTTTATTAAGATAATGAGGAACCGAAACACCTGAATCTAACGGCCGTTTTGCAGCTTCTAAAACGGGCGTGAGGTCTAAATGCGATTGCTTATTGCTTTGACCGGCTAACAACTCAATTAAATCAGTTCTACCAATTAATTTGTTTAAGCTTTCTATGCCAAGTTTGGCTAACCAATATCGGACTTCTTCGGCTACAAACTTGAAATAGGTGATGACTTTTTCAGGAAGGCCATGGAAATGAAAATCTCTAAGGGTTTTGTTCTGAGTGGCAATTCCAGTGGCACAATTGTTTAAGTGACAGATGCGCAAATATTTACACCCCAATGCCACCATTGGCCCAGTGCCAAAACCAAAACTATCAGCACCCAAAATGGCGCCCTTAATCACATCCAATCCAGTTTTTAATCCACCATCGACTTGCAAACAGATTTTATCACGCAAACCGTTTTCCATCAGTGCTTGGTGGGTTTCTGCCAAACCAATTTCCCAAGGATTACCCGCGTACTTAACCGAAGTTAAAGGGCTGGCACCTGTGCCGCCATCATGACCCGCAATGGTAATCATATCGGCATAAGCTTTGGCAACTCCAGCAGCAATGGTCCCTACACCTGGACCCGAGACCAATTTAACTGAAATTAACGCTTTTGGATTGACCTGCTTTAAATCAAATATCAATTGAGACAAATCTTCGATTGAATAGATATCGTGGTGCGGCGGTGGAGAAATTAAGGTGGTACCAACAGAGGCATTTCGAAGCTTTGCAATTTCCATCGTGACCTTATTACCTGGTAATTGCCCCCCCTCTCCAGGTTTTGCCCCTTGCGCGACTTTTATTTGAATCACTTCGGCATGAACCAAGTAGTGTGCATTGACACCAAAACGTCCTGAGGCCACTTGTTTTATTTTTGAATTTTTAAGGGTATTGAAACGTTTGGGATCTTCACCGCCTTCTCCAGAATTAGAACGCCCACCCAACGTATTCATTGCGATGGCTAATGATTCATGTGCCTCAGGACTCAAGGCACCAATTGACATGGCTGCTGAATCGAAACGCTTAAGAATTTCTTCTGTCGGTTCTGTGCCCTGCCTTTCTAAGGCTTTATCTGGTTTTTTTAAACCCATCAAATCTCTTAGGGTGGCCACAGGGCGATTATTGACAGCTTTTGCGAATAATTTATAGTCTTTGAGTTTTGTTGAATTTACCGCTTTTTGCAATAAACTCACCACATCAGGGTTGTAACAATGGTATTCACCGCCATGAACGTATTTTAATTGCCCGCTTCTTTGTATGTCTATTTGTTGATTCCAAGCGGCTCGATGAGATTTAATCGCTTCATCATGTAAGTCTTCAAAAGTGGCCCCTCCTACTCTTGATTTTGCCCGATAAAAGCACAAATCCAGAACTGATTGATGCAAGCCGATGATCTCAAACAAATAAGCGTTGCGATAACTGGCAATGGTTGAAATCCCCATTTTGGATAATATTTTCAACAGCCCTTTTTTTAAAGACTGAAAGTAATTTTCTCTGGCTTTAATCATGCCAAATTCAAAATTATTCTCTAGGTATAACTGATTGATGGTTTGCAAAGCAAGATAGGGATAGACAGCTGTAGCACCCAAACCTATTAAGACGGCAAAGTGGTGAGGATCTCTGGCTGTGGCGGTTTCAACAATAATATTAACATCGAGTCTAACACCTTCTTCAATCAACCTTTTATTGACTGCACCAACAGCCAATGCCGCATGAATGGGCACAGTATTATGCGTTATGTCTCTGTCAGTTAAGTGTAAGATAACACAGCCCATTTGTATCAAATTAACAGCAGCATCACACAAGTTTTGAATCGCCTCTTCAAGTGAATCATTTTCCAAATAATTCATTGAGAGCTGATTGATTTGATAGTATTTTTGATCCAGCGACTTAATTTGTTGAAGCTTTGCAAAATTTAAAATCGGTTGAGAAATAATTGCACGATAAGCCAAGTTATTGGTTTCTTGAAATAGGTTGTGTTCTTGGCCCAAACAGGTTTCTAATGACATCACCGACTTCTCTCGCAGGGAATCTATCGGTGGATTGGTCACTTGGGCAAATTGTTGTCGAAAATAATCAAATAAATTTCTTCTTTTTTGCGACAATACTGCAACCGGCGTGTCATCCCCCATGGAACTGGTCGCTTCTTGTGACTGGCTAGCCATCACTTTAAGAACTTGTTGAATTTCTTCAACTGATAAATTAAACAGTTTTTGATAGCATGATATGTTTTTTAAATCATCTGTAATGTAATTATCTGCTCCTTGCCTTTCTAATTTTCTATTCGAACGCAATCGAATCGTGTTTTCCCTCAACCATTCATAGTATGGTTGTCTGTTTTTTAACAAATCATCAATCTTTGTGCTGCGCCAAATTTCTCCAGTGGTAATATCGGCTGCTAACATTTCACCTGGCCCAACCCTGTCTTTTTCAATGACATCTTCTTCATTATAATCCCAGACACCGACTTCGGATGCTACCGTCAATATATTATCCTTTGTGATAATATAACGTGCAGGACGCAAGCCGTTTCTATCCAATGTACAGGCAATTTTTTCACCATTGGTCATGACGATTCCTGCAGGACCATCCCAGGCTTCCATGTGCATTGAATTAAATTCATAAAATGCCCGCAAATGCACATCCATATTTTTACGTTTTTTCCATGCGGGTGGCACCAACAACCTCAATGCACGAAAAATGTCCATACCGCCGACTAATAAGACTTCTAACATATTATCTAAAGATGAAGAATCCGAACCGGTTTGATTGACCAGGTGACTTAATGTAGGCAAGTCTGAAATCAGAGGAGTGTATAATTTTTTCCTGCGGCATTTTGCCCAAGTCCTGTTAGCCTTTATGGTATTTATTTCACCATTGTGTGCTAAATATCTGAAGGGTTGAGCATATTTCCAATGAGGCGCAGTATTGGTAGAAAACCGTTGATGAAATAAACAAATTGAAGATTGCATATTTTCATCTGATAAATCTGGATAAAACAAGCCTAAGTTTTTAGGAATAACCAAGCCCTTATAAACAATCAACTTATTGGATAGTGAGCAAACATAATACTGTTCATCCTTTATCTTATCCGCCGCCCTTCGTCTGGCCATGAATAATCGCCTTTCGAAATCATCTTTGCCCCAACCAGCAGGCGCTTGGACAAATATTTGTTCAATTTTGGGTAAAGTTTTTAACGCCACTTCGCCACAGACTTTTTCATTGATTGGTACTTTGCGCCAACCAACAACTTGAAGTGTTTCTTTTTTTATTTCTTTTTCTAGGATTTTTTTCGAAAGATTGGCTTTTGTTTTATCTGGATTTAAGAAAAGTTGCCCAATGGCCATTAAAGATTCTGGGTTGGCCCCCAATGACTGTGCAATGGGCTTAAAGAAAGAAGGTGATATTTGAATGGTGATGCCACAACCATCTCCTGTTTTTCCATCCGAGTTTATTGCACCTCGATGCGTCATGCGTGTGAGCGCACTAATGGCAGTTTTTATTAATGTTTGACTTTGAACACCTTTTAACTGTGCAATTAAACCAAATCCACAACTGTCTTTGGCCTGAGAATCATGATATAAGCTCATGATAATACCTCTTATTTAAGAGAACCTATTAAAAATTCTCTAGTACGAAATCAATTTTTCCTGCTTTGATACCGTATTCGTTTTTATCGCACCATTCATGTCCCCATTATCAAGAATTAGTTTTGATAATGAATGAATTCACCTCATTCTAGCAAAAAACATTGTTGAGTTTTCGATTTATTTTAATTTTTTTTATTTGTATAAAAAAAGAAATCAATTTTTTGATTAAAAATATTTTGGACTTTTTGGCACCCAATTATACTTAAACCATACAAATACAACCCGATCATTCACGTATGGATTCAGAATACATTGAGTACGACTTTGAAAAAGGTACTGGCAAGATAATAACTTTATTGAGCATAAATAACATAACAATTACGGCCATTGTCTTTGGCTTGATACAGGGCGTTATCGGCCTTGTTTAAACTTGATTGCCATGCTGTTTTTGAATTGACCCCTACATCTGCTATTCCGATAGAAGCGGTAATATTTAATTCTTGTTGGTTATCTCCAAGTGGTATTTGAGAAATACCACTTAGGATTTTGTTTGCAAACTGATGAACATTTTCTGAATAAATGTTATCAGTAATAAGGATAAACTCTTCGCCACCCCAACGCCCTATAAAATTATGTGGAGTTTTTAGTGATTTGAGGTATTTAGATACTTCTATTAAAACCAAGTCACCTTTGTCATGGCCGTATTCGTCATTAATAATCTTAAATTTATCTAAATCTAACATCCATAGTTTTCTCTGTGAATTAGATTTTAACGGATTTTTAGTCAACCAAATGTTTAGCGCCCTGCGGTTTCCTAGTTTTGTTAAACTGTCTCGCAAAGTAACTTTTTTCAAGCGCATATTCAGGATTCTTAACCAAATTAGGAACAATGTTAAAAGCACCAAAAATATTGAAGCAATTAAAAGCTCTCTTTCATTTTTATCTTGTTGTTGATCGGTTTTTAATTTTTCTATTGTATTTTTATGTTTCAAATCTAACAATTCTTGTGACTGTTGGCTGTTGATTAATCGTGCTTGCATTTGTGCAATGTTTTCTTTATTGAAGCTTTCTTGGAATTTATTATAGAGATCGGTAGATAACTTATATATCTCAACTGATTTCTCGAATTCGCCATAATCGTTTAAAACGCTGGCTAAAAATCCGAGACCATTACTGCCATGGTTTAATCCCTTTTGAATTTCTGGGTTCATATAATATTCGTAAGCTTTGTTTACATATGTTTTTGCTAAATCATGTTGTCCTAACTTTTGTAGAATCCTTGCTTGTGCGACTTCCGCCATAATTCTGACATCATCTTGAACACCTGTTTCATTGTAAAGCTTTAAAGTCTTATCAATGTATATATTTGCATTGACATAGTCTTCCAATCCCATATATGAATTTGAGAACCCAGAGTACACTTGTGAAACACGTCCTTTTGGCCAATTGTCATCAATCATTTCTTCAATTTGAAGAAATATATCTAATCCTTCTTGAAACATTTCTTGGCCATTTAAAGTCAATGCCAAATTAAATAATACTGGAGGTTTGTACCTGAAGTCTTCTATTTCTTGCATTAATTCTAATGCATAGTTGTAATTGTTAATGGCAGTTGTATGCTCTTTTAATTCTGAGTTTAACACCCCTAAGTTAACCAAAATAGGGATGAGCTCTTTTTTCAGTTGCAGCTTCTCAGCCACGTCATAGGCTTTATTATAATTTGAGATTGCACCAACCCTGTCTCCTAATATATGAAAGATGCCACCAGCTCGCATATAGAGTGATGATTTATCTTTGCTGTCATTTAGGGTATTTGTCAAACTTTCTAATTGCTCTGCTTGTAGTCTAGATTCATCATTTTGATTGTTCATTGCCAATGCCCAACCTAAACATCCTGTTAAATGGCCGTAATACAATGGTTTGTTTTTTAATTTACTAATGATTCCATTAGCAAAACTGATCGCTTTCAAAGGTTCATCGTCTTCTAAGGATTTACATTGTTCGATTTTGGTTTGATTTTGAGATGAAACTTGTGCATCTAATGTAGCAGAAACTAGGAATGATAAAAGAATGAATAATAAAAATAATTGATTGTAGTCAGTGTTTTTATCTGCGGTCATTTTGCAGAGTAATCCATATTGACACATGCAATCGTTATTTTGATTTGAATATATATCATATCTATTATAATAATATAATCAGGCCCTTTTAGCAAGTAT
>Ga0316204_10007886_pt1 | contig 15224 bp, 16 predicted proteins | sample 6monrhotite_MG_2_FD_205661 | JGI IMG/M metagenome (GOLD analysis project Ga0316204, IMG submission 205661) | Microbial mat bacterial communities from mineral coupon in-situ incubated in ocean water Damariscotta River, Maine, United States -... | ecosystem: Environmental > Aquatic > Marine >...
ATGCGGACTTGGTTTTTTCAAGGAATTGATTGAGCAATTAGAAGCTTTTATGCCTTTCTGGCAGGATAGAAGTAAAAAAATTCTTCAGTTGCTTATAGACATGAATCGTGTTCGGAATTTTCTAGTTGACGAACAGCAACTCATTGCTGCGGCTTACATGCATGATATCGGTATGGGCTTTATTGCACCCTTTATCACTCACAAGCCCTTTGCTCTGGAAGCGGATGAAGAAATTATCATGCAGGATCATATCCATCATGGCAGTGAAATTTTAAAACGAATTCCTGGTTGGGAAGTGGCGGCTAGAATGGTTGCTGAGCATCATGAAAGTATTGATGGCAGTGGTTATCCGCTGGGTTTGACCGGTGCGAATATTTGTGAAGGTGCAAAATTGCTCGCTATTGGCGATGCCTATTGGGCAATGACCAATGATCGAATGCATGTTTATAGAAAAAAACCTGCGGTTAATGCCTTGATGGATATTAATAAAAAATCAGGACTTATTTATGATGAACAGTGGGTCACGGCGTTTAATGAAGTACTCAATAATTCGTGAAGTCGCTGCTATCCCGGAGGCCAGGAAAACGGTCTGCCTGCCAGTAAATGGATATGAGTGTGAAAAACGGTCTGGCCGCCAAAGCGATTACAATTTAAATTCAGGCGATAACCTTCGTCCGCGACTCCCAATTCTGACGCCAGCTTTTTTGCAGTCAAAAAGAGATGCCCTAACAGCTGGGTTTCATTTTCACTAAAATCATTGATAGTGGCGATATGTTGTTTGGGAATAATTAAGATATGTATCGGCGCCTGCGGACTGACATCATGAAAGGCCAGGACCTGGTCATCTTCATAGGCAATTTTGGCGGGAATTTTTTTATCGATAATCTGGCAAAAAAGGCAAGATGTGGTGTGCATGATTTAATCTTCTAATTTGATTATAGTTCTTCAACCAACATATAATGATTTTGTTGTTGAGATTAATGTTAATGAGAAGCCACATAAAATACAATAAATTATTTGTTTTTGGTATGATTTCAAACTTTATTTCAGGTTAGTGCTTTGAGGAAAACAATATGAGCTGGTGGGGCAAATTCATAGGTGGTGCGGTTGGCTTTACCATGGGTGGACCGTTAGGTCTGTTAATCGGTGGTGTTCTGGGGCATAAACTGGTCGATAAGCATGTGCAAAGAGGCATTGATGATAATCATGAGCTAACGCAGGCTGCCTTTTTTACAGCCACCTTTTCAATTATGGGGCATATAGCCAAGGCTGATGGTCGAGTCAGTGAAAAAGAAATTGCCATGGCCCGTCAAGTTATGGACCATATGCAATTAGATGCCGAACAAAAGCAGGCAGCAATAGATTTATTTAACCAGGGTAAAAAAGCCGGTTTTGATCTGGATGGGGTTCTGTCTCAGTTTAAACAGGCTGTGCATCGGCGCACTACACTATTGCAGATGTTTATGGAAATACAACTCCATGCTGCATATGCTGATGGTAAAATGGCATCATCTGAACAGACTATTATTAATAAAATTGCTCAGCAACTGGGTTTTACTGCCAGACATGTAGAACAACTCAGCATACTGGTACGTTCTAATCTGGGTTTGGGACCCAATCAGTATTACCAGGGACAGTCTACAGCACATAAAAGTCATGCTGATCTGTTAAAAGAAGCTTATGAGATCCTCGGTGTTGCCAAATCATCAACTGATGCGGAAGTGAAAAAAGCTTACCGGCGTTTAATGAATCAACATCACCCTGATAAACTGGTATCCAAAGGTTTGCCGGAAGAAATGATTCAATTAGCCAATGAAAAGACCCAGCAAATTAAAGCGGCTTATGAATTGATTAAGGATGTGCGGAAAAAATAAGCAGGGGGGCGTCGTTCGGGAGAATGTACTGGGTAATCCGTGCTGATGAGTCTGGTTGTCCTTTTGCGGGGACGCTTCAAGGCCATCCATGGCTCAGGAAACCCCGTAAAAGGACAACCAGACTCATCAGCACTACCCATGTCATTTGCCTCACTGGGGTGTATTGGATCAAGAGTAAGAATGTCTCCAGTATTTCGCTCTCGAACTTGCTCTTTCACCTCTAGAGAAAAAAGTGATGCAGGTAGTGAGTTGTGTGGTGGGGGTTGGCTATCCGGGGTTTTGAGAGGCAGGATGCCGAACTAAAGCGGCACAGGGATGTGCTTGAGCGTCCCCGGATAGCCAACCCCCACCACACAACTCATGGCTTGTTAGCAACGCTTTTTGAACGCCGAATTCAGGGTCTATTTAAATTGTTTTCAACTTAAAGGTTAATGTATTTCCCGCCACCGGCAATAATGATTGTTATCAGTCCCAACACCAGGTTGATAGTAACCAACTGGCGAATTTTATTCATTATTGCACCACCCACGGGAAATTGTTTTTCAGCGACCGCAGCTTTTAATTGTTGGTAGGGGACAAAGTAAATATAGGTATAGATGCCGGTCATTATCAGACCGATAGCGTGCATTGCCTGAATATACATTGCTTTTAGACCTAAAAGACCACCAAAGACATCAAAAATCATCCAATAGCCGGTAATTAGAATAGTGATCACGGCAATCCAGACCCAGAAGAAAAAGCGACCAAATACGGCAACCCATAATGGTAGTCGATTAGGTGGTTCCAGTTTTTCAACGGCAGATGGTCTGAGAACCATGTGGGCAAAAAACATTCCACCAACCCATATAACGGCGCTGATTAAATGAAGCGTGAATGCAATAGAATAACTCATAAAAAATCCTGGTTTTGAGGTCAACAATACTCGCAATGAGCATTATATAGAAGTCTGCTTTTAAACAAAATTAATTCTTTATCATGGCGATTTGAGTGTTTTATTCAACCAGTAATAAATATAGTTAACCAGTTCATCATCCAGGCCATGATAAAAGTGGTTGGCTCCGATGGTTTCAGTTTGTCGAAATTGTTTATTGCCAGCTTTGTGAGCAGCAGCTTTTCGCGCTTTGGCAGAATGCAAGACATTGTCATTATCTCTGCTGCCATAAATATCCAGTAAAGGAATGGTTATTTTTTCAATCATGGCCGGGCTATTGTGAGGAGTTGAGGTTCCGGAGGATGGGGTGCCAATGAGCACTGCGGCATTAACAAGGGGTCTACCGTCTGAGGTTTTGGCATTGACTTTTGCCTGCAGGAAATTCAGTGATATCAGTGAACCAAAACCATGAGAAATTATAGCAATATTGGTATAGGATTTTGATCGGAGAAAAGTAATGGCAGCATCTATTCTGGGTGATGCTGACTCAATAAGCTGTTTTTCGCTGTCCTCATTCGGGTTCTTTTGTTGTTTTGCAGACATTGGTGGCGATTGAATTGCCAGGCTGGCCCAGCCTTTATTCGGAAATTCCGTTCTCAGGGGATGTATGACGTCTTGCCAGTCTGGATGAGCTCCGATGTCATGAATTAGAATAATGGCTCCTCTGGGTTTTGCTGTAGTGTGGGGGGTATAAATGCTGAAAAAGGTGTTTTCATCACCTGCCGCGCCTTTAACGGGGAGATCCTGGGGTTGGCCGACTTTAATATTATTGCGGATTTGTTCGATCCATTGCTGTTCGTTGCTGGTCTCAGAGGCAATAGCCTCGGTTATTATGAGCCCTATAAACGCGAAGAACAGTGAGAAAATTCTGCTTTGAATGGTTTTCAATGGATTAAATGCTGAAATGTTCATTATTATCGTTTAAAATGCTTGTTTATTTTCAAGTCGGGTCTGAAATCTGCCAATTTTCTTAGCAAATCGCTTTGGTTTTAGGTTTTAACCCACAGTTTATTCATTTTAAGAGGATTTGTCATGGCAAAGTCTTTGATTGCACCATCTATTTTATCTGCTGATTTCGCTCGTCTGGGTGAAGAGTGTGTCAACGTTCTGGACAGTGGCGCAGATGTCATCCACTTCGATGTCATGGACAACCACTATGTTCCTGTATTGACTATTGGCCCTCTGGTTTGTCAAGCACTGAGAAATCACGGTATTACACAGGATATTGATGTTCATCTTATGGTCAAGCCGGTTGATGTGATCATTCCTGAATTCGCTAAAGCAGGTGCCAGTTATATCACTTTCCATCCTGAAGCATCTGAACATATTGACCGCAGTCTGTCTTTGATTCGTGAATCTGGCTGTAAATCAGGTCTGGTATTTAACCCGGCAACTCCGCTGTCTCTTTTAAAGCATGTGATGGACAAAGTCGATGTCGTGCTATTGATGTCAGTTAACCCTGGTTTTGGCGGCCAGAGCTTTATTCCAGAAACGCTGAATAAACTGCGTGAAGCTCGTAAGATGATTGATGATAGCGGTTACGATATCCGTCTGGAAATTGATGGTGGGGTTAAAGTCAATAATATTGCTGAAATTGCTGAAGCGGGTGCTGATATGTTTGTTGCCGGTTCTGCAATTTTCAATACCGACGATTATAAAGCAACCATCGACCAGATGCGTGCTGAGCTGGCAAAAGTCGGCAAATAAAATAGCCTTATATGCAATTGAAGTGTGCAATTAAAGTGTGCAATTAAAGTTCGTGTGTCAATAAAACTAGATAGATTTAGAACCGGATTATGATTACAAAACCAAAAATGGTGCTTATAGATGTTGATGGGACATTGGTTGATAGTGTGCCCGATCTTGCCTATTGCGTCGATGAAATGTTAAAAGCACTGGATATGCCACCCCATGGTGAAGCTGAAGTACGCCACTGGGTGGGTAATGGTGTTGAACGTCTGGTACGCCGTGCTTTAATTGGACAGCTTGATGGTGAACCGGATGAGGCTTTGTTTGACAAAGGCTATCCGATCTTTTTAGAGCTGTATAAAGAAAACACCTCAAAGCGCAGTTGTCTTTATCCTGGCGTGAAAGAAGGTATTGATTATTTAAAAGCGGCAGGCTATAAACTGGGTTGCGTGACTAATAAGGCTGAGGCCTTTACTCATCCCTTATTAAAAGATTTGGGCATATTTGACTATTTTGAGTCGATTGTCAGTGGTGATACACTGGAAAAGAAAAAACCAGATCCTTTGCCATTACTCTATTCCGCCGAAAAGTTAGGCGTGTCTCCGGAAGAATCGTTAATGCTTGGGGATTCTATCAGTGATGTGAAAGCGGCTCGGGCTGCGGGTTTTCAGATCATTTGTATGAGTTATGGTTATAACCATGGCGTGGATATCCGTGAAGCAAATCCCGATGTGGTCATTGATTCCATGGCAGAGTTAAAAGAGCTGATGTAATTAGTGTTCATTTGGAATTAAAACCTCTAATAACGATTAAAAGAAAAATGCAATTACTCGATAAGAAACAAATGAAAGAACGATGGTGGTGCTGGTAAGCCGCAAAAAATGAAACACGCCCTCGGGATTGTTTTACTATGACCACCTGGAATCAATTTGTAAAAAGTCCAGGAATACGCACAACCAGATGCAATCGTTAATTTGTTAAAGCTGAGTGATTACCATGTCTATCGTTACCAAAGAACAGTTTTTTAAACTCGCCGGGGAAGGGTATAATCGAATTCCGGTTGTTTATGAAATTCTTGCTGATCTTGATACGCCTTTAAGTGCTTATCTTAAACTTGCCAAAGGACCCTATTCCTACCTGCTGGAATCAGTCCACGGCGGAGAAAAATGGGGCCGTTATTCCATTATTGGCTTGCCTTGCAAAACCATTATCAAAGTAACCGATGATCAGATTCAGCTTATAAATGACGGCCAGTTAATCGAACAATTAACGCATGCCGATCCCTTAAGCTGGATTGAAGACTACCAGCGACAGTACAAAATTCCTGAACATCTTTCCAGGCAGTCACACTTACCCCGTTTTACCGGTGGCCTGGTGGGCTATTTTGGTTATGAAACTATTGGTTATATTGAGCCAAAATTAAAAAACACCGGGAAAAATGACCCTCTGGGAACTCCGGATATTCTACTGATGGTTTCTGAAGAAGTACTGGTGTTTGATAATCTCAGCGGTAAGCTATATCTGATTGTTCATGCCCGGCTGAATGATAATGATACCAACCAGGCGTGGGAGCAGGCGAACCAGCGGCTGGACGAACTGGTATCACGTTTACGTCAGTCTGATACTGCATATAAGCCTCACACCCAGGTAACCAAAGTCACAGAAGCTGATTTTGTTTCCGGTTTTACTCAGGATGGTTTTGAAAAAGCGGTTGCTCGAATCAAGGATTATATTGTTGAGGGTGACGCAATGCAGGTAGTGATCTCACAACGCTTATCCATACCATTCAATGCGCCGCCTCTGGATTTATACCGGGCATTGCGTAGCCTCAATCCATCGCCTTATATGTATTTTCTGGATCTGGATGACTTTCATATTGTCGGCTCATCTCCAGAAATCCTGACTCGAGTAGAGGAGGGCAAGATCACTGTGCGTCCTATCGCCGGAACACGCCCCAGAGGTCATACCGATGAAGAAGACAAACAACTGGAACAGGATTTATTGTCTGATCCAAAAGAGCTGGCCGAACATCTGATGCTCATTGATCTGGGACGCAATGACGCCGGACGCGTGTCCGAAATTGGTACGGTGAAGCTGACCGATAAGATGATAATTGAGCGCTATTCTCATGTTATGCACATTGTTTCCAATGTCGAAGGAGAACTGAATAAAAACATGACCGCTATGGATGCTCTGAAAGCGACATTCCCTGCGGGAACAGTAAGCGGTGCGCCAAAAATTCGTGCCATGGAAATCATAGATGAACTGGAGCCGGTCAAACGTGGTATTTACTCTGGAGCCGTAGGTTATATTTCCTGGTCTGGAAATATGGATACCGCCATAGCCATTCGTACGGCGGTGATAAAAGACAAGCAATTGCATATTCAGGCCGGTGCCGGAATTGTGGCGGATTCTGTGCCCCGAAATGAATGGGATGAAACCATGAATAAAGGCCGTGGGGTTTTCCGTGCTGTGGCTATGGCGGAATGTGGACTGGATTCCAATGTCAATAGCCAATGCGTGGAGGAGCAGTAATGTTAGTAATGATCGATAATTATGACTCCTTTACTTACAATCTGGTGCAGTACCTGGGTGAGTTAAAAGCGGATGTTAAAGTCTTTCGCAATGATGAAATCAGCGTCGCAGAAATTGAACAGCTGGCCCCCGAACATCTGATGATTTCTCCGGGCCCCTGTACACCCAATGAAGCGGGCATTTCTATTGAAGCCATCAAATACTTTGCAGGCAAGTTACCCATACTGGGTGTTTGCCTGGGACATCAAAGTATTGGTCAGGCATTCGGCGGCAAAATCATTCATGCCCGGGAAATTATGCATGGTAAAACTTCCATGATGCATCACAATAATAAAGGTGTTTTCCAGGGCCTGGAATCACCCTTTGAAGCGACCCGTTATCATTCCTTAGTGATTGAAAAAGACACTCTTCCGGATTGTCTGGAAATCACTGCCTGGACGGAAAATAAAGACGGTAGCATGGATGAAATTATGGGCGTCAGGCATAAAGAACTGCCTATAGAGGGTGTGCAGTTTCATCCGGAATCGATTCTAAGCCAGCATGGTCATCAGATGTTAAAAACGTTCCTGGAAACATAGAACTATTCAATAACTTTTGAATAAATATCTCTTGAATAATACATAGCTCTTGAAAAATAACAGCGTGATCAAAAGCAATAAAAGCATAAAGGCAAACTCATGGATATAAAAACAGCCATTGCGAAAGCGGTAGAACATCAGGATATTAATATTCTGGATATGGAAAATGTCATGCGCCAGATTATGACGGGAGTAACTACGCCGGCACAGATCGCTGCATTACTGGTTGCCTTACGTATGAAAGGTGAAACCGTTGACGAACTGACAGCCTCTGCCAGCGTGATGCGAGAACTGGTAACGCCGGTTAAAGTGGATGGCCAACACGTCATTGACATTGTTGGTACCGGTGGTGATGGCCTGCATACCTTTAATGTCTCTACCACTTCCTGTTTTGTCGTTGCTGCCGCTGGTGGTACTGTGGCTAAACATGGTAATCGTTCCGTGAGTAGTACATCGGGCAGCGCTGATATTCTTGAGGCAGCCGGTATTAATCTGAATATCAGCTCGCATCAGGTGGAACAATGTATTAAAGAGCTGGGTATAGGCTTTATGTTTGCGCCATTGCATCATAGTGCCATGAAACATGCTATTGGACCACGCAAGGAAATGGCTATCAGGACCATGTTCAATTTACTGGGGCCGTTGACAAATCCTGCCGGGGCTGCCAATCAATTGCTGGGCGTGTTCGATAAAAAATGGTTAAAGCCGCTGGCAAAGGTACTGAAAAACCTGGGTAGTGAGCATGTTATGGTGGTTCATTCAGCAGATGGTATGGATGAAATCAGCATGGCTGATGAAACCTCGGTATGTGAATTAAAGTCGGGTGAAATAAGTCAGTATACGATTTCACCAGAACAGTTTGGTATGACCCGTGGTTCAATTGATGATATCACGGTCAATGGTGCTGAAGAGTCTCTGACTATGATGCAAGGCGTACTGGAAGATAAACCTGGCAGTGCCCGAGATATTGTTACTCTGAATTCAGGTGCGGCTATTTATTGTGCCGGTTTGTGTCAAACCCTGGAGGAAGGTGTTGAAAAAGCACGTCACGCGATTTCATCCGGTGCAGCAAAAGAAAAACTGAAACAATTGGCAGATATGACACAGTCTTTTGCCAATTAAACTATTTTAAGCAATCTGGAAATGACATGAGCAATCCTAATCCACCTGATATTTTAGTTAAAATTCTGCAGCGCAAACGCGAAGAAGTGGATGCTTTATGTGCAAAAAAACCACTACAGTCTGTTATGGATGATCTGAATGGTATTGCCGATACTCGTGGTTTTGTTACCGCCATAGAAAATAAAATCAATTCCGGACACTCTGCCGTCATTGCCGAAATCAAGAAAGCGTCACCCAGCAAGGGACTGATCCGGGAAAATTTTATTCCAGCTGAAATTGCTCAGTCTTATGAGCAGGGTGGTGCTGCATGTTTGTCAGTACTGACCGATATTGATTTTTTCCAGGGCTGCAATGCCTATTTGCAACAGGCTCGCAATGCCTGTCAATTGCCGGTTTTGCGTAAAGACTTTGTGATTGATCCTTATCAGATCTATGAAGCCCGTTTGATTGGTGCCGACGCCATTTTATTAATTGTTGCCTGTCTGAGTGATATTCAGTTAAGTGAATTTTCTGCTCTGGCTCATGAACTGGATCTGGATGTTCTGGTGGAAGTTCATGATCAGCAGGAGCTGGAACGTGCTTTAAAACTCTCCACTAGATTGATGGGTATCAATAATCGAAATCTGAGAACGTTTGAAACCACGCTTGATACCACGATCAATTTACTGGATATGATTCCGGATGATCGAATAGTGGTCACCGAGAGTGCTATTCACTTACCTGAAGATGTCGCCTTGATGCGTAAACATCAAGTCAATGCCTTTCTGGTGGGAGAGTCTTTTATGCGCGCTGAACAGCCTGGAGAAAAACTGGCTGAATTATTCTTTCAAGCTTCGAGCTAAAAGTGTCTTTTCGAGCGACATCCGATTGGCTTGATTATGACAGGGATCATATCTGGCACCCTTATACCAGTATGACCAATCCCTTACCAAGCTATCCGGTTGAATCCGCTCAAGGTGTCAAAATCAAACTGGCTGATGGCCGTGAACTGATTGATGGCATGTCCTCCTGGTGGGCGGCGATTCATGGCTATAACCACCCGGTTCTCAATTCCGCCGTTGAACAGCAATTGCAGTCCATGTCTCATATTATGTTTGGTGGCCTGACCCATAGGCCGGCAGTGACTCTGGCAGAAAAGCTGATCAATGTGACCACAGCACCACTGCAACATGTGTTTTTTGCCGATTCCGGCTCAGTGGCCGTAGAAGTGGCCATTAAAATGGCCATTCAATACTGGTATGCCCAGGGTAATGAAGACAAACAAAAATTATTGACGGTTCGAAATGGTTATCATGGTGACACGTTAGGGGGAATGTCGGTTTGTGATCCGATTAATGGTATGCATACTATGTTTAGAGGCATTTTACCGGAACAATTTTTTGCGCCATCTCCTCAATGCAATACCGATGGTTCAAGTAATATTGATGAACTGGAACATCTGCTGAAGGAGCAGCAATCGGAAATTGCTGCGGTCATTATAGAACCTCTGGTTCAGGGCGCAGGTGGTATGCGTTTTTATTGCACTGACTATCTGAAACAGTTAAGACGATTATGTGATGAATACGGTGTACTACTGATTCTGGATGAAATTGCTACCGGTTTTGGCCGTACGGGAAGTTTGTTTGCTTATGAACAGGCTGGCATTGAACCGGATATCCTATGCCTGGGTAAGGCTCTCACCGGTGGCTATATGACTCTGGCAGCAACCTTGACGACGAAAAAAGTTGTGGCCGGTATCAGTGCCGACGGTGCTGGAATATTAATGCATGGTCCGACTTTTATGGCCAATCCGCTGGCCTGTCAGGTTGCCAATGCCAGTATCGATTTATTACTGGCCTCACCCTGGCAGGAAACGATAGCTCAAATTGAAACGCAATTACAGCAGCAATTGCGTGCTTGTGAGCAATTAAGCGTGGTTCAGGATGTACGTATCAAAGGAGCAATTGGGGTTGTTGAACTGAAACAGGCGGTTGATATGAAGTCCATGCAGGCTGAATTTGTCTCACAGGGAGTTTGGATCCGACCATTCAATAAACTGGTTTATATTATGCCGCCTTATATCATCAGTGAGGCGGAACTGACTGCCCTGACTTCATCGATTTATCAGGTGCTTTCCAGAATCAATAATTAAAATGTAATTTTTCAAACTTGAACTGAAAACTCCATGAACTAACCGTTAGTGGAGAGACTATTTTTTCAAACCATATCGAAACATTTTGTCCTTGTTCGATGCAAAAATAAATAAAAAGAGAATATATCATGGGTGCCGGAGTCATACCGTTTGCAGTACACAGGCAGCAGGTTCACTTCTTGTTTCAAAGGGTATTCTATGGCCGTAAGACAGGCTTTTTTATTGACTTTGGCGGCGGTGTCAATGAGGGTGAAACCTATCAGCAGGCAGCAGCCAGGGAATTTATAGAAGAAACTGAAACTATGTTCTTTGCCGAGAGTATCGAAGACCTCAAAGTGGCAAAAAAAACATCCACAAGAATAGCCCGCCAATTACCTATTGTGACTAGACTGTTTGATTGTACCTTACAACAACATCCTGACTGGTGCTGTTATCGAGAGCCTGGAAACAAGATACCTCCCAAAGACTGGAAATCTTTTTTTATTGAATTTGACTATCAGGATGTGACCATAATCAATCAACAGTGGGAAGCCGAAGAAGGGCGGCAGACCCGTTTTTCAAAACGAAGGGAATTACACTGGATCGATGCTGAGCGCCTGTTATTTATTTACCAGCACCAACCTGACAAATTGTGGAAAAGAGTACGGCAACTGGTCAATGCTAAAGAAATTGTCCAGGCGATAAAACAGGCTAAAAGTTTACCTTTAGAATCTTAGTTCACATTGTCATGGTTATATCAATGCAGATTTTTAGGCAATGGCGCCGTTATAGATCATCTTATATTGTCAGAATTGGTTAAAACGTTTCCTATTAGTGATAGACTTCTGCATTTTTTATCTGATTCACCGGCACATGATAACTGATATTACCTGAGCGCAATCGGGTAATAATCTCATAGATTACCGGGTTAGATGTATTTATATTGCCTTTATAATGTTTGCCTTTAGTGGTCTCAACTTTTACACGAAAGCCATTAAAGTTTTTTAGATTCGCAACGGAAATGGGTCGATATTTCTTAATAATAATTGCCCGTTTTTTCTCAATTTGCTCGGGCGTTTCCAGCTCGATATCTTCGCCGGTAGCAGTCGCAATCAGTTTATCTTTATCAATATCAATCGATATCTCATTTATACGTTTATTATTAACGAACAAACGCAAACGCATAAACTGAATAAAATCGTTAGGTTCATAAGTTTTAATTTCTTCCAGGCCAGTAAGATTTTTCAGATCAGCTTCAAATACCGTGGCACCAGAAGTTTCCAGTATTGTTTTATAAGCGTTTAATAGCCCATCTTCAGGCATGACGCCATAGGATAAAAGATATTCTTTAACCTGAGCGATATGGGCATTGATATATTCTTCAACGGTACGTTTACCTTGCTTGGCACAAAATCTATTTTTACGTTCGATATAGGAGTCATCCTGGATTTCCAGAGAAAACTTTCCTGGACGTGAAGAGCCGTTGGTCAATGAGTCCATGTTATTAATATGGTGAAGCTCTCCGGAAAGATTGATATGAGTCATATCACGGATGTTGTTTTTGATACTGAAATTGATCAGGTTTTTACGCTCATCGAATTGATATCGTAAAATAATATCACTGGTCAGGTTGTCGTAACCCATTTGTGAAAGCGCTTTGCTTCCAATTCGATAAGTTTCACCACAGGCAAGGGTAGAAAACACTTCAAGCTGAGTAGGCTCAATGTCGGGGTTATCCATAATTTTCATTAAATTGCCATTTAAATCCAGAGAGACGCCTGAAATCAACAAACTCATCGATTCAGGTAATTGTCTATCTTTGAGTTTGTTATCCAGCGTTAGCAGTGTTATCAAGTCCGGGGCTAAAAACTGAATGGAATCAATTAAAATGGTTTCATCAACGGCAGGGATAAAGACTTTTATCCCATAGACTGTCGCACTTCCACTAAGCGAAGTCTTAATATGCTGATAAGAAATATCAGTAAAGGGCTTAGCCTGGGTGATCTGATTTTCTACAAATTGCTCAGTCTGATACCAAAGGAGAGCTTTTATTGCAGCAAATATTGCAATACTGAGAATAAATAATGCAATGACGATTTTTTTCATCTAAGCCTCTTGAAGAAAGAATGGAGCGGTTTTGTGCTCAGCATAAAGTTTAATACCAGGCAGGTTTATCTTCGTGTTTTTCCAATAACGCCCTGATATTGGCATCTAAAATGTGATAACCAATGTTACCATAAAGCTTTTGCCTGCCCTCATTAAGTACAAAGGAAGGACTGCCTTCAATTAATTTTTGTTTATCTTCGGTTGTATCGGAAGCCAGTGTCGCCATAGCTTCACCATTAGTCAGCAATGTTTCCAGCGGGCTGGTAGGGATGTTCAGTTGTTCAGCTATTGACATCAGAAAGGATTGCTGTGATACATCCTGGGCATCACGAAAATAACCCAGGCGTATCAGCCAGTCGGCCTGCTCGAGTAGAGTATTTTGTGCATCATCCGAATGTATCAAGCTTCTTTGTTCCAGAAGAAAAACCGCTTTTAAAAACTGATGACAGGAAGCCGAAGAATGAGGTAAATTTTTTAATCCAATGTCCGGATGGACCTCAACATAAGGGAACATACCATTGAGCTTGTGCATCATTTTGTTATAGCCTTGCAAACCGCCTTTTTCAGACCAGTTTTTTTCCAGCATGGCATGCATGTCAACAAATAGGGGATTGTAATAATAGTTAATAGCAATCTGATCTCCAAATTGCTTTTTCATTTCATCAATTTTTATTTTTGCCGAATAGGCCCAGATACAAAGTACATCAGAGTAATAATCAATACTAAGACTCATCCATCAATCCTAAATTCTAGTTTTTGTTAAACACTTCCTAGCGAGTGCCAAAAATAACAATGGTTTTTCCTTTCACATGAATCAGCTCTTGTTCTTCTAATATTTTTAATACTCTACCGGCCATTTCACGAGAACAGCCAACAATTTTTCCTAATTCCTGTCGGGTTATTTTGATTTGCATCCCGTCAGGGTGAGTCATGGCATCAGGCTGTTTGGCAAGCTCTAATAAAGTACCTGCAATACGTCCCGTGACGTCAAGAAAAGCCAGGTCACCTACTTTACGACTGGTTTTACGCAGGCGATTGGCAATCTGGGTTGATATCTCAAACAGGACATCGGGTATTTTTTGACGGAGGCTGTTGAATTTGGCATAGCTGATCTCGGCAATTTCACTATCGGAACGGGCCTTTACCCAGGCACTGCGATTGGAAGGTTGGGAAAATAAACCCATTTCACCAAAAAAGTCGCCATCATTGAGGTAATCGAGAACGATTTCATGATCGTCCTTATCCTCCAATAAAACGGAAACTGAGCCTTTGACAATGTAATATAAGGTATCTGATTCGGTACCAGCATGTATTATAGTTTTCTTGGCTGGATATTTGCGTTTATGGCAATAGCTTAGAAATTCAGTAATTGCCGGATTTTCTTCTTTCAAATTTATAATCGACATACTAATCTGCTTGTAGGTTACTAATAGTTTCGATATTTACACACAATAAGTGACTCCTGATACGAATTTCTTTTTGGAAGCCAAAAGAGAATGTTTTGTACAGGATATTTAATGCCCTCAATATATTAGGATAGCACGAAAAAATAAAAGTGTGATCATTTATTGGCAATTCTTCAAGTGATTTCACATTTAATGGGTTATTTAAACAGGAATTTTACTGGTAATCATGAAATAATGTCTGGATTTATAGAAACATGCGTACAATAATTTTGCACTTGCGAGTCAGTGGCGAAGTTAAATTTAAAAGGTCGAAAAGATGAAAGCAAAAATTAAATGGGTTGAAGACATGATGTTTATGGGGCAGTCTGGTAGCGGTCATGCGGTGGTCATGGATGGCCCTCCTGATTTGGGTGGTAAAAATATGGGTATTCGACCTATGGAAATGATGCTAATGGGGCTTGGTGGATGTACTTCATTTGATGTCATGTTAATTTTGCAGCGTTCCCGCCAGGAAGTGACAGATTGTGTGGCGGAGCTGAGTGCAGAGAGAGCCGAAACCGATCCCAAGGTATTCACCAAGATTCATATCCATTTTGTGGTGACAGGAAAAGACTTAAAAGAAAAAATGGTTCAACGTGCGGTCGAGTTATCTGCGACCAAATACTGCTCGGCTTCAATTATGCTGGCACAGACGGTTGATATTACTCATGACTATGAAATCATAGAAACAGAAAAGTAATCGTTCGGTGAATTTATCTGGCAATCCGTGTCGAGGAGTCTGCTTCCTCTTTGCGGGGACGCTTCAAGGCCATCCATGGCCCGCTTACCTTCGCCATCCATGGCTCAGGAAACCCCGCAAAGGGGAAGCAGACT
>Ga0316204_10007887_pt1 | contig 15219 bp, 21 predicted proteins | sample 6monrhotite_MG_2_FD_205661 | JGI IMG/M metagenome (GOLD analysis project Ga0316204, IMG submission 205661) | Microbial mat bacterial communities from mineral coupon in-situ incubated in ocean water Damariscotta River, Maine, United States -... | ecosystem: Environmental > Aquatic > Marine >...
TCGCTGCAGAGGCTATCGACCCAGAAGCTCTTTTTGAAGAAGCCATGCAATATCGCGAAGATGGTGAATTGTTTCATTCAATTGAAATTTTCGAAACTATATTAAACAATCAGCCTGATTTAAACCGAGCTCGCCTAGAACTCGCTGTTTCATACCACTTAACTCGCCGGTATGAAGAAGCTAAAGCAGAGTTAACCAAGGTATTGAATAACGCTGACACGCCAGACGCTGTCAAGTTGTCTATCACAGCCTACTTAGCTCAGCTAAGTGGTGACATTAAAGAATCTGCTAATCGTAGCAAATCATCTATCTATCTTTCTGCAGGCTTATTTACAGATTCAAACATTAACTTAGGCCCTGATAGCATAATTGCAAAAGATTTAGAGGACACCACTAGCGCAGAAAAAAACAGCGCCGGAACTCTATTTTTATTATCTTTCTCAAATCGATCTCGCGCCAGCAAACCTTTAAACATTGGTGGTGGAGCGATTGATTTTGAATGGCTCACGCAAGGTACTGCTTACAATAAAAACCACGCTGATGACAGTGAAGATAGCGACTTTAACCTTAGCGTATTATCACTTAGCACAGGACCCGCTCTTGTAAATGCTAAGTCATGGCGTGCTGCGCTGAATTTTAAATTCGATAAGTTGTTTTTTGGCAACTCGCCATACGCGTTTTATTCAGGCATAAACCCTTTATTCACTTATAGCTTCAGCAATGAATTAGAGCTTACCTTTGAAAACATTACAACGATAAAAGAGTATAGCGAACAGTCTCTAGATAACACCCTGAAGGGAACCTCTACAAGCTGGGGTTTAGATATTGCTAAGTTTTATACAAGCTCTAGTATCGGCATTCAAGCGGGTGCCAAGTACCATGACAATGGTGCAGAAGCTTCTGTACGACATTATACCGGTGCTGAGTTTTATCTTGGTGGCCAAATGCCAGCCTGGAAAAATGCTCGCGCTTACATGACATTAAGCAGTAGAAAATATTCTTATGAAGGAATTGAAACAGGTGAAACTGATAAACGTGATGAAACTGAGAGTTTACTCACCTTAGGCACAAACCATAATTTCAAATCCGGCGACCTTAAATCGTGGACGTTAAATGCTCAAGTAACCTATACAGACAATGACTCTAATTTCGATGCCTTCAAGTACGATCGCAGTGCGCTAGAATTTAATATGCGTCGCTACTTCTTCTAGAGGCCTCTCTGTAAAGCTTTCCGACAAAAACCTGACGGAGCCTTGTCGGAAAGCTTTACACCTTGAGAATCAAGCACAACCCTCTTTATCCTATTACTCCTTCTTCTCCTTCTCTGCTCAAATCAAAAACCTCATATTTATCTCAATATTTTCAATAAGTTATATCTATCTCAGTATAAACCACTCAAACGAGGCATATACACATTCCTCCTAGTCGATATACTTTCTAAAAACATCAAAAACAAAGATCAATAATTAAATGCTTATGTAACTTACTGTTTAACCGACTGCATTTGAATAAATGGCATATTAATTGCTTGATCTAACTAATAATACGATTAAATATTTAGGCACACCACAATGAAAAAAGCATATATTTTAGCATTAGCCATGGTACTACCATCATATGCTATAGCTGCAGACACAGACTCGGTACACACATGGGGCGCATGGGCGCAGAATATTCAACCCGCTGCAGGCCCTATAGCACGAGTTACTCCAGCGCCTGTCATTCAACCAAAGGTTGATTTCCGACCAAATGAGAATTCAGCTTTCACACGTACATCACTTAGAGCTGCAACGCCTGCTCAACCTGGTGTGACACCTGCTATTCCTGCTAGCCCAAGCATTGGTGGTATCACACCTGGCGCAGAGCTTTCTCCACCTTCAAGTAGAACGCCACCACCACCACCTTCTTTTTAATGCACTGATGCAATTAAAGATAAAATTTATCTAGAGACAATCAAATGGATATTAAAAGAAAATTTGCAAGCCTGCTATTGCTAGCAAGCTCGCTAGCGACTATTCAAACAAATGCAGCAACTATAAGTGTTGGTACATACAGCTTTGATGACAGCACTATTGCAAACAATATTATTTCTGCAAGCGGTCAAAGCTACAGTGGTAGCGAAGACTATTATGCGTCGGGCAATACCTGGTATTCGTACAACTATGATCCTAGCAACCTTGGCTGGGAGTCAACAAATACGCCCTCTGAGCTAACAGATACAAATGCTTTTAGCTTCTTGGCAGATGAGAACAGTACTGCTGGCTCACTATCTGTACAGCTTGGCTTCTCGAATGCCTCTATTGCAAATGGCATCGGTGACGATATCGCTTTCTTTTTCCTTTGGGATCAAAGCAATAGCAACACCACTGTAAGCATTAATGGCATAACTAAAAACCTGACCTACTCGAACGTTTTTGATAGCGCCGGAATTCAACAAACAGCTAAAAACATTACTTGGGATGGCTCTGTTTATTCTGATGTTCAACTGATGGTAGCAACTATTGACTTACTTGATTTTGAGTATGCACTTGATGAGACGCTAGCCAGCTCAGTGCTTTTAGATTTATCATCAACTGACATCAACCCTGCCGCCCTATCTATGGTTGCAGGATTGAATACTGCACTTCCTCCTTCACCAGTACCTGTACCTGCTGCTGCATGGTTATTCATTACTGGTTTATTGTCACTTGGTTTTGTTAGTCGTCGTAAGAGATAAAACCAGTTTTCATAGCTAAATAAAAAGCCTGCTTTAGCAGGCTTTTTATTGTCTTTCTTTATCTACCCATTCAGCCACGCTTTTCCAATGCTGACTGTCCATATAGGTATTCTGACCTTTTAATTCATGTATTCCCAGCCCATTCTCAGTGGCTCGCAAATAGTTCTGCGTGTCTCGTAATCTTGCTACAACAGGTATATTTAATGACTCCAGAAACCTCTCCAACGAGCGCAATGCTACGGTGTTTTTCTTTGCCCTATTCGCAATGATACCTACATTCGTTTTATTTAGCCGAACCTTGGCCTCTAATAACAAATCACGAATAAAATCAGCGGTGGCAAATATATCAAGCGGCGATGGTAATACAGGAATCAAAATACTATCTGCACCCTTTATCTGCTCAATTAAATCCATTCCCTTCAAGCCTGGAGGTGTATCAATAACTAATCGCTCAGTACCAACCGGTAAACGCAGTTGCCAACTCATAGTCACCACTTTCGCTGAATTTTTATGCGCCTCCACACCGTAGATAGTAGGTGACTCTTCACTTCTTAATTTGAGCCAGCGCATGCAGGAGCCCTGCGGGTCATAATCAAACAACGCGGTATGTATGCCTTTTGAAGCATAATGACTTGCTAGATTCGTTGAAACCGTTGTTTTCCCGCACCCTCCTTTTGCGTTTATGACAACAATGCGCTTCATTTTCAATATTGCCTCTCTTGAATGCTTAGGCTAAAACAATTAAAGCGTTTTACTTCTAGCTCCGTATTCATGCCGACCTTGATATAGGCGTTTGTAATTTCTTATCATCAGTATAGTACGCTCAATTGTGGGCTTATCGATTAACGTCACATTTAACCCAACCTGTAAAAAATAAACCCCATCCTCTACATCAATTTCAATAAACTGCATTGGATCATTTGCCGTTGGGTTGTATTGCGCATAATCTTCTATTGTTTGAACACATGCATTCCACACCACCTGTTCACCTTCAAACATTCCAGTAAACTTTATATACACCCTACTTGCCGGCAGCTCGCTTTCAAGTAGATATTTCTCACCATTTAAGAGCAGGCTATTCGCTAAACTAGTGACACTTGAAATTGCTTCTATAGACTTTTTTCTATTCATACTAAATACTGTACACACCTTCGAGGAGGCCAAAATAAATGAAATTAGACAACGAAGCAGTCATACCCTGCAGCCAATCCTCTTCTGCTCTTTCTAAAGATGAAATCAACAGATTACTCAACGAACTAAATAACTGGTATTTAATGCTCGATAACGGCATACAAATAATAAGTAAGCACTTTACGTTTAAAAGCTACTTATCTGCAATAGAATTTGCCAACAGCGTAGCCAGCCTTGCTGAACAGGAAAACCACCATCCTCGTATTTGCATTGAATGGGGAAAAGTGACTATCGATTGGTGGACTCACAGCATTAACGGCCTATTCATTAATGACTTTATTATGGCTGCTCGCTGTGAGCGTATTTTTAGTGAGCTGAAATAGTACTCTAGGATTTTTTAATATAAAAGTGATACTCGCCATGGCTATCAGAACTATCAATCAATGTATCACCGCACGACTCAAGCAATATATTCATATCTTCTATAGAAGCAGGATCTGTCGCAACAACATGCAACACATCACCCTCAACCATGTCTCGAAGCATTTTTTTAGTCTTCATAACTGGTGCAGGACAACTCATATCTTTAGCATTTAGCTCTTTTTGAAACTCAGGCATTTTACAGTCCAATATAACAGAAATCAGAATTTCCGTACGCAATTAGTATTAACTAGAAATTATAGTTTCATAATGCTTAAAGTATAGTCGTGGATCAATATTCCGAGTGTATTATAAAAACACTTTCTGCTATTTCGCCTGAGAACCACTTAGCTCCCATGCGTAACTACAATCAAGCTCCGCCAAAACAGTATCAACACCGGTATTACCCTCTTCCAGCATCACCTGCAACGGCGTACGATTTTGAAAACGTCGATGCGGCGCCTTCATCCAACGTCCACCCATAGATTCATTTTTTGGATAACTAGTACGCAAGGCATCGATAATACCCAATAGTCTAACTGCTCTAAATTCTACGTTATCGTCTTTAGGCAAGGGCGTATTTTCATGAAAAGCACGTAGCTTGCGAGTTCTAACATCATCAGGCAAATTCAGTACATTAACCTGATCAGCAGCCGAAAGACCCCAATCGTCTAAGCTAGACATTATTTTTTGAGTTAGCAGTACTTGTCGTTCTTCACTTAAATGAAACATATTGAAACCTCAATTCTTAGCGGCCTATCGCCACTCGCAGGTATTACCCGCATCCACACAGGGGGGAGTTAATCGTATATTGCAAAGCGCCTTTGAATAGGTGCTAATTATAACATGACCATCTCAAGCATACTAAAGGCATATAAGATGATATTTATCAATAAGTTATAATGAAAGCCATTCATTTTCTATATTCCACATATGACATTCATTTGCATGTTATGATTTATTCCTTTAGCTGCACCAAACTATATTTTATAAACGAAGCATCTGCCCTTAAGCATGAGTGACACAATAGATAACACCGCACCAGAAGCGTCTCAATCGAGTATGGGAGACAAATTTAAAATCCGTGTCCCAATTGCAGTCAAGTTGGCTCTTGCCATTACTCTTCTCATTGTAAGTGGCATGGCTACACTCGGTTTTATTATCTTAGAAAATCAAAAAATCGTCCTCACACAGCAGGCTAATGACATGGGATCAACTATTGCACATCAGTTTGCGAATAGCGCAGCTGAAATGGTGCTTTCAGATGATAGCCTCGGCTTACAAACACTCACGAGTAATTTACTCGACAGCCAACAGGTAAAAGGAGCGATTATTGCTTCAGAGAAAGGCATTCCACTCGTGAGCAAAGGCATTTTTCCCGCATTATCAATTATCACACAACGCATAAACTCACCGCTTAAAACAAAGAGCAACTCTTTTGAGTGGAGTAACGACCCAACATCTGATGAAATTTTTATTGCGTATAACAGCCCTATAAAATTCAAACAACTTACCGCAGGTTATGTCTTTATTACTCTGAGTAAAAAGAACATGATCCGCTCACTAAATAATTTGCGCTTTGTAATCATTATGATTACTGCATTTATGTCATTGATTGCGATTTTTCTTGCCTTTGTAATGAGTAAACACCTATCTAAACCAATTTACAACTTGGTCGATGCAAGCAAAGCTATTGATGAGGGTGATTACAAATTTCGCTTAAATGAAAGGCGCAACGACGAAATTGGCGAGCTCGCTCATGCTTTTAACCACATGGCACATGGCTTATTTCAAAAGTCACAGGTTGAAGATGCTTTCTCACGCTATGTTTCCAGCAATGTTGCTCAAAAAGTATTACAAAACTTAGATGAAGTTGAGCTTGGCGGAGTACATGTAACAGCCTCTGTTTTGTTTGCTGATATTGTCGGCTTTACCAGTATCTCTGAAAAGATGCCACCGGATGAAATTGCCAATTTGCTAAATGAATATTTCACTCTTATTTCAAGTATTGCTGAAGATCACAACGGTCATATAGATAAGTTTATGGGCGATTGTGCGATGGCTGTTTTTGGTGTCCCTGAACTAACTAGCGATCACAGTTACAATGCAGTTTCATGCGCTGTCTCAATTCAAGAAAAGGTTAAACAGCTAAATAAGCAACGTTTAAAAGAAAAGAAAATTCCTGTTCACTTTAGAATAGGCGTTAATACGGGTGTTATGGTCGCAGGTAATTTAGGTTCAAACGATAGAATGGAATATACAGTAATAGGTGACCCCGTAAATCTAGCTTCTCGACTGGCTGGCATAGCCAAAAGTGATCAAATAATCATACTGGAAGAGCTTTATAGGCAACAAGCTATTAAACAACGAGTTAATGCAACTCAGCATAAGATAATTCGTGTCCGCGGAATAAAAGATGAGGTTTCAACCTGGTTAGTGCAAGGCATAAAAAACTCATCTCATACAAACACAGAAGAGGAAAATACTCTATAATTAACACCATATTTTCTTTCTTACTAATGACACAACAATGTATATACGCCTTGCTCTAATTCTTCTTGCTCTATCCCAAATACAAGCTTGTGCGCTTATTAAGCCTTCACCAGCCAACCTAAATAACAATATAAACTTATGGCTTAGTGAGAACAACTACGACAATATAGATGACTCATTAAGCTCTATTTCTAAAAATGATATAGGCTATAGAAAAATTCTTGCTAGAAAACCTGAAATAAATACAAAAAAACAGGCATATATATCTAACGTATTGAAAACTGCACAACAACATAAAAAAAATAATGAATGGCAACTAGCTATTAACACATATACAAACGCATTGGACAAAGTACACAATAATAAAAAAATTAAAACAGAACTTTCCGAATTAATAAATGAAAGAAATCAAAATGCACGTATTATAAAAAACAAACTACTGGTTAATCGAACGACTAATCTTCTTTCTTATAAGAAATCATATGATGAATTAAACAAGTTATTGCCTGGAGATGGTTTTACACAATACGAAATACGGGTTTATAAATATGAGCTGGATAAAGCTGCCAACCAATTAAGTGAATGCGCTAAAAGTGCAGAGAAATCTAAACAATATTCGTTGGCAAAAGATTGTTACACACAAGCATATAGAATCGAGCCCTCATCCACTTTAAATAAAAAAATTAAGAATCTTGAAACCTTAATTAAAAACGACACAAACCAAAAGACATATTCTTCGCTATTAAAGTCATATCAGACCGCTCATAGCTATAAAAAATATAATGAAGCTATGAAAAATCTAAATAAGATACTTAGTCTCAACCCTCATCACCAGAAGGCTATTAAACTGCGCTCCGAACTAAAACTAGAGATAAAGAATTTCGTAACTTCCAAGATAGATTTAGGAAAAGAGCTTTATAGTCAGAAAAAAATACAATCCGCACTCACCATATGGAAACAGGCAAAACAGCTAGCACCGACAAATATTGAACTGAATCAACTTATTACTCGTGCGGAAAAAGTGAGTAAAAAAATAGAAAGTCTGGAACACAGCCAATAAAATCAAGAAACTTTTATACGCACTACATTCATTATCTCTACTTCAACACCAATAACCACTTCCTTTGAAGGATAGTAAGTTAAATTCACACGTTGCCCCTGTATGTTCTTATACAACTTCTTGCGCTTGTATTTAAATGGCACATCAACACCTTCTAACATTAGTGTATTTAAAAACCATTCTCCCGATTCACGCTGCACATGCGATTCGACCTTAAGCATGTCACTATGCGTTAACTTCTGATGTTTATCTAAAAGTTTTTTAACTGGATCTTTCATTATTCAATTTATTCGATCATTTTTATTGCGAATCTGAAGTTAAATTATATTCCATTCAAGCTCAATAAACTGAGTTTGAAACCACAAAAACAAAAAAGCCCCGTAACTTTCGTTACAGGGCTTGTCTGTTGAATATGGCGGACCGGACGGGACTCGAACCCGCGACCTCCGGCGTGACAGGCCGGCATTCTAACCAGCTGAACTACCGGTCCGTTGGTGGGTGGTGAGGGAGTCGAACCCCCGACATTCGCCTTGTAAGGGCGACGCTCTACCAGCTGAGCTAACCACCCACGATTAGCTCTTTTTGCAAAGAGGCGCGAATAATATAGCAAGTACGCCTTCTTTGCCATAGCATTTTAGAAATAAGTTAAATTTATCTTATTTGTTTTGATAATTTTGCTCATACGTTCTTTCACCCATCTTACCTATCTGAAAATCAACCATCTCAATGAACAGGTCTAATAGCCCCTGATAGGCTTGTGTATTACGCTCTAAAATGCGCAATGCAAAGACAATGGATTCGACAGTAGACAGACAACCCGCCTCTGGCTCTTTGCGAATACGGTAATCCGAGGAGCGCACTTCGTTGAACGTAAACGCCTTCAATTGATGTAGTTGCGGGTTTAGCTGCCATATTTTATGCGCTTTACGCCAAGTGCCATCTATAATGATTAAAACCTCTATCGAGGTCGCTGCAGTTGACTCTATCTGAACATCGAGCTTTTCTGCATTATCAGCGGGATAAAGCACTGCCAACTTACCTTGCTTGTTCTCTAGTAACTGTTTAAGTTCACCGTGCTCTGTGAAGTCTTCTCCAACCCATCGCTGATACTGCTGCAATCCCAGTTCTGCTATGATTGCTGTGGCTTTTTTATTGCTTGCCTCGTCTGGATGCTGCAATACAATAAGCTTTATCTGATTTGGCTGCTTTTCTATACGGCCGCACAGGCAAGCAACTTTAGCGCGATGACATTGGTAGCAAAATGCACGGGACATTAATTAATCAACTAACAGTTAAACAGGCTGAGCATTATAGCCTGCCACTGGTAAAACAGTTTTATAAAAAAAATGGTATGCGCGCCCAGGCCCCGAAAGGCGAATCTATATTCATAGCATCACAAGGCACTCACATTATTGCCGCACTAAGACTTAGCCCCAGTGGTAGCGATTACCTATTGCGCAGCATGTGTGTAAGTGCTGAGCTTCGCCAACAGGGCATTGGCTCCTACCTGTTGCAGCATATTCAAAGTCGTTTAAATGCTGTTGAATGTTACTGCTTTCCTTACACTCACTTAAAAGGCTTCTATCAGTCAGCAGGCTTTACATTAATCGATATCGATTCTGCTCCTGAAGCCATTAGAGACAAATTTACGCGCTATCTAAATAATGGCAAGGACATCGTCCTAATGAAGCATCAGCAGGTCGTGGTAGAATAAGCGCGCTTTTTAATCCTAATATGAGTTTTTAATATGTTTGATGTTAATGAATACTTTGACGGCAAGGTAAAATCACTGGCCTTTACGGCTGGCGAAGACAAGGCAACTATCGGTGTGATGGCTGCTGGCGAATATGAATTTGGCACCAATACAATTGAGCATATGACGCTTATCAGTGGTGAAATGTCGGTTAAACTACCTGATGAAAATGATTGGCGCAATATCGCTATTAACGAAACATTCATCGTTGCCGCTGATACCTCGTTTTTAGTTAAGCTAGCATGTGATAGTGCCTACCTCTGCCTTTACAAGTAAACGCACAACAACCTTAAAGTTTTATACCCATGAAATATAAAGATCTCCGTGATTTTATTGCACAACTCGAACAGCAAGGTGAACTAAAACGCATTTCGCTAGAGGTTGACCCTAACCTTGAAATGACGGAAATCTGTGATCGTACACTTCGCGCCAAAGGCCCTGCGCTGTTATTTGAGAACGTTAAAAACTCAAATGTACCCGTACTAGCGAATTTATTCGGCACCCCAAAGCGCGTCGCCATGGGTATGGGCGAGGACTCGGTAGAAGCACTGCATGAAATAGGCGAACTCCTGGCTTTTCTGAAAGAGCCCGAGCCGCCTAAAGGCATGAAAGATGCCTGGGATAAACTGCCTATCTTTAAGCAAGTGCTGAATATGGCACCCAAGGTAATTAATAAAGCCCCGTGTCAGGCAAATATCATTAACAAAGATGACATCGATTTAGCGAATATCCCCATTCAGACCTGCTGGCCAGAAGATGCTGCGCCTTTAATTACCTGGGGTCTGGTCGTTACAAAGGGCCCAAATAAAGATCGGCAGAATCTGGGCATTTATAGACAACAGGTGATCGGTAAAAACCGTGTGATTATGCGTTGGTTATCTCACCGCGGTGGCGCACTTGATTTTAAAGAATGGCAACAGGCGCACCCTGGCGAACCCTTTCCTATCGCCGTTGCATTAGGCGCTGATCCCGCGACAATTCTTGGCGCAGTCACACCCGTGCCAGATAATTTATCTGAATATGCATTTGCTGGCTTGTTACGCGGCAGCAAAACCGAAGTCACTGAATGTAAACTAAGCGACTTACAGGTACCCGCTTCTGCTGAATATGTTTTAGAAGGATATATTTACCCAGACGACATGGCACCAGAAGGACCTTACGGTGATCACACTGGTTACTACAATGAAGTCGAAAGTTTTCCAGTATTTACTATAGAAAAAATAACACACCGTAATGAGCCAATTTATCACAGCACCTACACTGGCCGACCACCTGATGAACCGGCTATTTTAGGCGTAGCACTCAATGAAGTTTTTGTGCCTATTTTAAAAAAACAATTTCCGGAAATTGTGGATTTTTATTTACCTCCTGAAGGCTGCTCATATCGCCTTGCTGTTGTGAGCATGAAAAAACAATATCCTGGTCATGCCAAGCGAGTCATGATGGGTGTTTGGTCATTCTTGCGTCAGTTTATGTATACCAAATTTGTTATTGTCGTAGACGATGACATTAATACTCGTGACTGGAATGATGTTATTTGGGCCATGACAACACGCATGGACCCTGCACGTGATACAACTCTAATTGAAAATACGCCAATTGATTACTTAGATTTTGCCTCTCCCGTTTCTGGCCTCGGCTCTAAAATGGGCATGGATGCTACAAACAAAATGCCCGGTGAAACAGATCGTGAATGGGGAAATCCTATTGCTATGACTGAAGAGATAAAACAAAGAGTCGACAACATTTGGGATCAACTCAATATTTTTGACGATAAATAATTCAGTATTTATGAGTAATAACTTTTACATCGTTAAAGAAAGCGGCATACATGGCAAAGGATTGTTTGCCACACACAAAATCCAACGCGGCGACTTAATCGGTACTATCGAATATAAACCTGTTACCGAGGATGGCCCATATGTTTTATGGCTTGACGCAGAAACAGGCATACTGGTTGAGTGTGATTTAAAATATATAAATCACAATGCGAAACCCAACGCTTGCTATTGTGAAGACCTGGAAGTAGTCGCCCTAAGAGATATTAATGAAGGCGAAGAAATCACCCATGATTATGGCGACGATTGGAAGTAATCCTTTTCATCAAAAAAATGAAGCCGTCTATGATAAATTTTAAAGCACTTTTTATTGGTATTACCCTAATTATATTTTTTGGGCTACTCTTTCAGCTGTTTTTTATACTTGCAGCGACAGGATACACCGTCGTGCTTCAAGATTACCCTCAATGGCAAACAATCGGCCAAATAATCTCATATATTATTGGCGGTGCAAGTTACTTTTTTATTATGTCCGGTAGCGCCTATGTTACCGCCAGCTTTGCAGAAAAAAATATAAACTTACATACTTTTCTTATTGCTTCATTAACTACTGGTATTTCTTTAGTAACTTCAATACGTGAAGATAGCTACACCCTGAATAGTATTTTATTTGTTATTACTGGCATTGTATTTTCTATGATTGGCGGCCGTATTTGGCTTAAACACCAGAAGAGAGAATCTCTTAACTAATATGGGTAAGTGAGTTTATTATCACGCCAGTCACCAACAACCTTCCCTTGCGATAATTTCACATTTCTTCCTAATTCGTTTTCATACCAGCCACGATGATTCTGCAAAGGATCAACTGAGTAGCCCCACCAACTTCCATCTGAGTCCTGTGCAACAAAACCTACCCACTCGGGCACATCCACAGAAGAAAGATCAGGCCTCGACGAGTTCATCTAACTCATCGTCCATATGCATCATTGTTAACTCGGAAAAACCACCAATCCATTTTCCATCAATTGATATTTGAGGAACAGTTCGTGCTCCGTTAGTCAGTTCCGACATTTCCCGCAATGCACTATGGTCTGTATCAACTCGAGCTTCATCATAAGATATATTCCACTTTGTTAGTAAGCTTTTTGTTTTATCACACATTGGGCAACGCCCTGTGCTATAAATTTTTACCCGTGCCATTTTTTCTTCCCCGTAATTATTCACAGCATTATAGCAAAAGACTTGGGCCAGCCTGTAGCATTAAGCTTTACTTTGTTTTCACTTAGTGCAAAATAACCCGTTTAGACTCGCCGTATTTAAGGAACAAGATGTCATTCACAGTAACCATTCATCCATCTGAACATCAATTTGACGTGGAAGAAAATGAAACCATTCTAGATGCGGCAATGCGACAAAATATCGATCTTCCTTATGGTTGTCGTGGTGGTGCTTGCGGATGCTGTGCTGGTTATATTGTTAAAGGCGAAGTCTATTACGATGATGAGCCTATCGCACTCAATGATGATATGCAGGCAAATCAGCAAGCCTTATTTTGCATGGCAAAAATAAAATCCGACCTCGAAATTAGTATTGAAGAAATTGAAGAACTATCACAAATACAGGTTAAAACACTTGGCTGCCATGTAAGCTCTAAAAACAAACTGTGTCATGATGTTATCTCATTGCAGTTAAGTCTGGATAATAATGAACGTCTGCAATATCTTGCCGGACAATACATTGAATTTGTTCTCGAAGATGGCAAGCGCCGTGCATTCTCAATTGCAAACGCACCGCATAAAGACAACTTTCTAGAGTTGCATATTAGACACGTTGATGGCGGCATATTTACTGATTTTTTATTTGAGAGCATGCCTGAAAATTCTAGCTTACAAATGCAAGGGCCTCTAGGCAGCTTCTATTTACGTGAAGGAAGAAAACGCCCCATTATTATGATGGGTGGCGGTACAGGCTTTGGCCCTATAAAGGCTATGATTGAACATATTGAACACGTCGGCTTTGATCAGAAAATATATTTATTTATGGGCGTAAGGGCACTACGCGATTTATATATGAATGACATGGTTACACAGTGGTTAGCTAAAAATTCTAATTTAGTTTTTACACCGATATTGTCTGAACCTATGGATGAAGACAACTGGAATGGTGAAATCGGCTTTGTCCATCAAGCAGTTGCTAAACAGTTTGTAGACTTATCCGAATTTGATATTTACATGAGTGGGCCACCGCCAATGGTAAATACCGCTGTCGATGTATTTGTTCAGCAGAACGCTAAAAAAGAAAATATGTTTTCAGATGCTTTTGAGTATTCAGCTGATGCAGTAAAAGCCATTGCTGCAAAAAAACAATAACCTATTGAATCATTTTAAGAACTGGCTTCTTAGATTTTTCAGAGATTAACTGAGCCGAGTATTGATGACTCACTGAGCCTTTACCCACAGAGTTAATTAACCCTAGTCGATACAGCTTCTGCGCTTCCTCTGGGGAGTCCATTTTTTCTTCTAACAGTTCAGCCAATACCAAATATGCTTCAGCTAATGGCTGTAAGCCAATACTAGTTTCTAGATAATTCTTTGCTTTTCCCCAGAACTCACATTTAATACTGAGCTTACCTAGAACCAATAGTAGAGTTTCATTTCTGGCATTATTATGTAGCCAGGTTTCAGCGGTCTCCAATTGCCTTTTACTGTTCGATACTTTTAACTCTGAATACAATAAGGCTAATTCATCATTCCAGTTATCACTCAGGAAATTCCTTAATAGTACTTCTGCTTCATCATCCTTATGGCACGAATGCAAATAACTCGTATATAAATAAGTTAATTCAGCATTATATTTTAAGCTTCTAGGCAATTGTTGCCATATTCTTTCAGACTTATCGCCATCCACCTGCTTAATGGTCGCTTTCATTATGCCTATGAAAGACTCTGTTTCTAACTTTTCATATTCGCGAGCATTCATAGCTTTATATTTTTTCATATCATTCAATGCTAAATTTAAATGATCCCAGTCCTCAAGTTGCTGATAAGTACGCGCCTGCAATTTTTTCACATAACCATGCTTTGGTGAAACACTTGAAAGATGATTCAGGGTAGCCAAAGCCTGTTCAAATTGCTTATGGCTTAATTGCAACTCAGCTTGCGTTAAGCCTATCGCCATATCCGCGGAAGGCGTGGACTCATGTGCCAATCTTAAATACTCATCTCTTCGATCGTATGCAGCTAATTGCTGTGCAGCCCTTGCTGCCATTAAATAATTCAATAATGATGTGTCACTTTGATCAGCATGCTTTATTAAAATCTTCTCTGCTTGTTCGAAACGCCCCTCAGACATTTCAATCAAGCCTTTTATTAATGCATTTTTAGAACGCTCACCTTTTCTGAAACGATGTCTGTCACTCATATAACTCGGCAATGAAAATAGATGTGACAAAACCCGTACAAGATAATAAAAAACAAAAAAACTCAGCGCTGCTATTCCAGCCGCAAATATGAATGATGTCTCCAGAGTATATTCTGAGAAACTAAAAACCACGTAACCCGAGCCACTGTAATGAACTGTAACACCAATTATAACTGCAAGCGTCATCGCGACTAATATTGCCATGATTATTTTCTTCATTTCCCTGACTCCTGCTGCACTTTATATACAGGCTTACTTTTTTCTTCTTGCAGCATTTCCCATGCTTTGGTCAATTCTGGAAAAACAGGAGACAGTTGCACTTTTCCATATTCTTTCATACTTACTTTAAGCTGCTTAACACGATCACTACTTGCGTCATAGTATGTATTTAACAATTCAGACATCTGCTGAACTTCATACTCGAAATTCTTCTGATGATAATTTAATG
>Ga0316204_10007888_pt1 | contig 15218 bp, 10 predicted proteins | sample 6monrhotite_MG_2_FD_205661 | JGI IMG/M metagenome (GOLD analysis project Ga0316204, IMG submission 205661) | Microbial mat bacterial communities from mineral coupon in-situ incubated in ocean water Damariscotta River, Maine, United States -... | ecosystem: Environmental > Aquatic > Marine >...
AGAACAGGATATTGTCGTCAATAGTGTTACACCGTCAATTGGTGTTCATTTTTATCATTAACTTTCCCGTGGTTAGTGCGGTGCGTGTTTCAGAAACCGCGGCCGGTCTTGCCGTGTTTGGAGAGATTGGCCTGGCCGATTAAAGGGCTAGAGGTGATTGCTGTACAGCGTCTGGCTGAGGCGATAGAGTATCTTTAATCCCACATTGCATTTGCAGTGCGAAAAATAAATTAGGTACAAAAAGTGGTAGATTCGACGATAAACACCGGTTTTAAATTTGATAATAGCTATGTTGAACAACTAGCAGGGTTTTATGTTCCATTTGCTGGCGATAGAGCGCCTGAGCCAGAACTGATTAAACTGAATCGACCGCTTGCCGAAGAGTTGGGGCTTGATTTAGTTCATTTGCAGGCGGAAGATATTGCAAAAATCTTTTCGGGCAATGTTATGTCGCAAGGTGCAACACCCGTGGCACAAGTCTATGCCGGGCATCAGTTCGGCGGTTTTAGCACCCAGTTAGGGGACGGGCGGGCATTGTTGTTTGGTGAGGTGATTGACGCTTCCGGCAAGCGCCGCGATATTCATTTGAAAGGTTCCGGTCGCACACCATTTTCTCGCGGCGGTGATGGTAAAGCAGCGCTGGGGCCGATGTTGCGTGAGTATATTATTAGCGAGGCAATGTTCGCGTTGAATATTCCGACCACTCGCGCTTTAGCGGTTGTGGGTACCGGTGAAAAAGTTATCCGCGATAGTGGATTGCTGCCCGGTGCGGTGTTCGCGCGTGTTGCGGCTAGCCACATACGGGTTGGCACGTTTGAATATTTTTCAGCACGCCATGAAACAGACAAAATAAAACAACTTGCAGATTATACGATTCAACGTCATTACCCAGAATTAAAGCTAAAACAAAAAGAAAACCAAAGCAAAAATCCATATCTTGCTTTAATTTCCGAAGTGCGTGATCGTCAGGCTTCACTGCTAGCAAAGTGGATGTTAATGGGGTTTATACATGGCGTAATGAATACCGATAACATGACGATCTCTGGTGAAACAATTGATTATGGCCCGTGTGCGTTTATGGATAGCTATGATCCTGCAACCGTCTTCAGTTCCATCGATAAACAAGGGCGTTATTCCTATGGGAACCAGCCGCCCATTGGGCAGTGGAATCTCGCGCGGCTGGCTGAGACCTTGTTGCCTCTTGTTCATTCAGATCCTGATACAGCAGTCGAACTGGCAACTCACGAAATTAATATGTTTCCTGAGCGTTACCAGCAATATTGGTTAGATGGCATGCGATTTAAACTTGGGTTATCAATCAAAGAAGCTGATGATCTTAAATTAGCGAACGAACTTTTGCAGGCGATGGAAGGACAGAATGTTGACTTTACACAGTTGTTTCGCCGCCTGGCGGATTCATTGCATGGCGACATAGAGTGCGTCAGAAATTTATTTGATGACTTTGAAAAGTTTGACCAGTGGCATGAGCGCTGGCTTGAGCGCCTGGCTCGAGACCCTATGAGTGTTGATGAAAGAATTGCTTCGATGAATGGTGTTAATCCGATTTATATTCCTCGTAACCACAAAGTGGAAGAGGCCATACAGGCTGCTGAAGCGGAATCAAACTTTGCCCCGTTTGAAAAACTGGTAGAGGTACTCGCTAACCCGTTTGAAGAAAGAGAAGGTCTGGATGAGTTTGAAGAGCCAGCACCTGATAGTTTTCCGCCTTATAAAACATTTTGTGGAACCTGATCTATAGCTACACGATTGAGATTTAGGTCTAACTGTTAAGCGTAGCTCCTGACATTTGTTAAGAGGTACGCTCGATGGCATGGTGGTATCTTGCTGAAAGGGTTCTGCTATATCGGAGCAGATCCCAATATAAGCCCTCATCAAAAGACTGGCGAAGAATTGTTCAAAATAAATCAGAGGCTCCCTAATTCAATCACCTCTTCTGCTGTTTCATTTTCGTAAGCACTGCAGTTGTGTAAGATCGTTCGTGCATAATGTTGTGGCGACTCTTGCCACATAAAAGCATCGAGGATTGTTCTTAATAAGACCAGCGAGTAGCGTGGTGGAACAGTGGTCTCGGTTTTCCCGATTCTGGCCAGCTCCATCATATTTTCAGGCAACAGGCCAAGTCGAGAGTTGATGACTGAGTCTTCACCAATCATGGCGTAGGCATAGCAGTAGTTGGTGTCATATTCTATCGTTTCGCTTACATCGGCGTAGCCTGTTGCTGGAATTGCCAATAACCACCCGGTGAGCAGGATAGCGTATCTATACTTTTTCATGTGACCACCTCCAGATTGGAGATATGCACATATAGTTAGAGTGCCCGGATGATAAAATTTTTCATTAATTTAATGGCCAATATCGCGTCGTTTACGCAGCGCATTGAATTTCATGCGGTATCTTGGTAAAGCAGGGAAAATACTGATTTTGTGGGTAGGCTGGTGCTGGGTTATCTATAATGTTCTTCGCTGCTACTACGCGGCTACTCTTCCTAATGGGCTTTGATTAAAAAGGGCGCATTACTCAGGAAAATTCTCGGCGGTTGACCCCCAGTACCGACACTTTCTCTTATTTGGAATAATGCACCCGAGTGTCGGTAATACGACCCGATAAAACAACGGCATGCAAAGCATGTGTTGCTCCCTCCCATATCGAAAACTGGTCTCTGTCCGACAAACTGAATCCTAAAGGTGTTTAAAGATTTTTACTCGTGATTGCGACTGGTGAAGCCTGGCTATTGTGAGTATTCACGTTTAGTTTTCGGCTAACAAAACCTCAATGGCATTGATCAATTTCTGGTCTTGTGGCTCTACGCGACTGGGATAACTTTTTACCACTTTGCCATCGCGATTGAGCAGATATTTATGGAAGTTCCACTGCGGGTATTCACCTGCCTGTAGTGCCAGGGTTTGATAGAGCGGATCCTGAGTGCCACGTGCGACATTGGTCTTTGCAAACATTGGAAATTTAACCCCGAAAGTTGAGCGGCAAAATTCCTGAATCTGTTTTTCAGTGCCGGGTTCCTGATTTGAGAAATCGTTGGAGGGAAAACCAAGCACGACTAAGCCCTGATCTTTATATTTTCGATAAAGTGCCTCTAGTCCATCATATTGATTGGTAAACCCGCATTTGCTAGCGGTGTTGACGATCAGTACCACCTTCCCAAGGTACTGTTCACATAGATTCACTTCAGCATCACTTGCGAGTGGTTTACGGTTGTGATCAAGCGCTTCTGGACAGGGTGCGGCCTGCAAGCTAAAGGAGGCGACTAACAGTAAAAATACCAAGAGTGACTTCATAAGATGCTCCATTCGTGTTTTATAAATAGCTGGATGGGTAATAGTGCCGTCATCACTACTGTAGCGAACCCCGCTTTCTATTAGCCTGATAACGGTGAAGTGCTTCGCGTCGACTATCGCCTAAGTCTACCAGTGCTTCGGGTTGTGGGTCAGTATTGTTCCAACGCTGTTGATAAAGCTTATCCGGATCGAACTTTTTAGCCTGTGTCTCAGGATTGAAAATTCGAAAATAGGGGGCAGCATCGACGCCAGTTCCTGCTACCCACTGCCAGCCCATGCTGTTATTGGCAAGGTCTGCGTCGACCAGCGTCTCCCAGAACCAGCGTGCTCCCAGTTGCCAGGGCTGGGCGAGGTTTTTTGTCAGGTACGACGCTACTAGCATTCTCACTCGATTGTGCATGGTGCCGGTCTGCCATAACTGTTTCATCCCGGCGTCGATCAGCGCCACGCCAGTTTCGCCACGTTGCCAGCGCCGGAGGCGCTCTTCATCATAGACCCACAATGATGCGTCGAAGCGTTTATTCATCGATTGCTCTGTTGTATCTGGAAAATGCCAGAGAATATATCTGGCAAACTCTCGCCATATCAACTGACGTAAAAAGACCTCGGCTGCCTGATGGTGCTGTGGATCGCCTTCTTCGATTATAGGCTGGAGTAATGCAATCACCTGGCGAATGCTGATCTCCCCAAAGTGGAGTGGGGCGGCAAGTACTGAAGTGGCCTCTATCGCTGGAAAGTCTCTATTTAAAGGATAATCAGAGAGGTGCTCTGTTACAAATTTCAGTAACAGTTGTTGTGAATGTTCTTCACCTGGCTGGTGATGTTCTGCCAGTTTCTGTTGCCACCTGTGTAGTGGGCTGATGCCCGCGGTGTCTAATGGTTGTGAACAGTCAAGTGTCATGCTAGTAATGGCATTGGGTGCAGCGGGTGTTGTTGGTTGATGATTGATGTGATGCAACTCTTTACGCAGCTGGCGGTAAAAAGGGGTGAAAACTTTATAAGGGGTTCCTTTTTGTGTCATTAATTGATTGGGATGCGTTAGCATACTGTCGTTGGTGATGTTGACGGTAACTCCCTGTTGTGTGAGCTGTTCGGCGAGTTTTTCTTCATGTTCAAACAGGTGGGGTTCGTGGTTTCGCTGCCAGCTGATGGCATCAATATTGTGCTGTTCTAAAAGGTTAGGGATGGTTTCTTTAGCTCCACCTTTAATAATGTTCAGCACCAGCCCGTGTTGTAATAGTGCTGATTTGAGTGATGACAGGCTCTGCTGTAACCACCAGCTCGATGCCGCACCTCGGTGCCACGGTGATTCGTCCTCGGGGCTATGCAGGTAAAAGAGTACGATCTTGCCTTGATTTTGCTTTGCACGATGAAGTGCCCATCTGAGTGCTTCATTGTAATCAATGCGTAGATTGCGTTGAAACCAGACGGCGGTGTGCATTATTTTACAGTCCTAATATAGGGTGGCACGGCCTGAATCAGGCTCTCTATTGCCGCCACTTGCAATGTGCTGAGGAGAAAGAAGGCTGTAGCGCCGTTCCCATGCGCGCAGTGTGGTGGGCGCAACACCCTTAGTTCACTCAGTATCCGAATCGGAATACCTTTATTAGCATAGATTCTCTTCATGTCACATATGACGTCTGTGCAATTAAATAGTTCCACGTGATTCGGGGTTAATCTAATTGAAATGCCAATTACTGTTCTTATGTGATTGTGTTGTCACTCTGCTAGAAATTATGGGGCTGAGTGATTTCAGCCCGGTTTATGAATTGTGAGCTAAGAATTGCTATGCCGGGTCGCACCTAAACAACTACTTGTATCACCTAAATAAAGAGCCAAAATAAAGCCGAAAAACGGTCTTAATCAGCCCATTTCTATAGCGAAATAGTACCTTATATGAAAATCGATAGAATCGATAGAATCGATAGAATCGATAGGGGCAGTGTCATTGATTTCGTGTGTGAGGTGGGGTTTATTAAAACAGGTGTAATGACATGATTGTGGCGACAGCCAGCAAGCGAACCCAGAGCGCATTCACTTCACCCTTAGTGGGTGCAAGCCAGAAAATAGTGATTACCTTGCCCAAATAGGGGCGGCTTCGCAATGATATAAGCAATGCATTTCTACTATCTCCCCAGGCCGTCACATACTGATCGTGATGTGAAAATGGCGAAAATGGGGTCGGTGACAAACGTGAATGATTTAGATTTGTCACCGAGCCCTTTATCCTGATTGTGAATTATTTACATTGAAGTCATAAGGTTAGTTCGTCACAATGGTGGGTAGGAGAGGGGATTCTAGGCAGGTGAACTAAGCAGTTGGGTGTTTCGCTCTGTTTTAATTGTGTTCATGGATGATGTTTGTTTCAGCAGTGGCTTAATGGCTGCTGTGGGTAGGATCAAAATTAATGGACAGTAAAGAGAAAAAAGAACTCAGCGAAACCGACATCTGCGATCTGTTTATCACACCTGCCATTACAAAGGCGGGCTGGGATCAAATGACGCAGATTCGGCGTGAGTTTTCACTTACGCCTGGCCCTGTGATCGTGCGTGGCAATATCTCTTCACGTAATAAGAAAAAAAGTAAGCGTGCGGACTATATATTGCAATGGGAAAACGGGGTGCCCATTGCGGTCATTGAAGCCAAAGCGAACCAGTTCAGCGTCAGCCACGGCATGCAACAGGCGTTAGGTTATGCTGATATCCTGCAAGTGCCCAGCGCCTTTAGCTCCAATGGTGATTCCTTTGCTTCACACAACAAAGTGCCACAGCCCAATCAGGATGTTGAGCACGAATTCCCGCTAGAGGCTTTCCCATCGCCGCTCGAACTCTGGCAGCGCTATAAAACCTACCGCAATATCGAAGATACGGAAGAGGCGTTAGTACTCGAGCCTTATCACGATGATGGCTCCGGCAAAGCACCACGCTACTACCAGACCGAAGCGATTAACCGCACCATCGAAGCCGTCGCCAAAGGGCAAAAGCGGCTGTTATTAGTGATGGCCACCGGCACAGGTAAAACCTACACCACCTTTCAAATCATTTGGCGCTTATGGAAGGCTAAAAAAACCAAGCGTATTTTGTTTCTGGTGGATCGCAATATCCTTGCGGATCAAACCTTAACCAAAGACTTCAAACCCTTTGGTTCGGTGATGACCAAAATCAAAAACCGAAATATAGACCCATCTTACGAAATCTATTTAGGCCTATACCAGGCCCTCACCGGGCCGGATGAAGAAGACAAAATATTTAAAAACGTCAGCCGTGATTTTTTTGATCTGATTGTGATTGATGAGTGCCACCGTGGCAGCGCTGCCGACGATTCCGCCTGGCGCGAAATTCTCGACTACTACTCAAACGCCATAAAGATTGGTTTAACCGCTACCCCCAAAGAGACCAAATACGTCTCCAACATCACCTACTTTGGCGATCCGGTCTACACCTATACCTTAAAGCAAGGTATTCAGGATGGCTTTTTAGCGCCGTACAAAGTAGTGCGATACGACCTGGATAAAGATCTGCTGGGCTGGACGCCCCCACCGGGCATGAAGGACGATCTCGGCCAAGAGATAGAGCGGCGCGAATACAACCAAAAAGATATGGATCGCACTCTGGTGTTAAACCAGCGTACCAAGCTAGTGGCCAAATGTGTGATGGAGTTGCTTAACGCCACCGATCCGTATTCTAAAACGATTATTTTTTGTGATGACATCAACCACGCAGAACGGATGCGTGTCGCTATTGTTAACGCCGCTGGTAAAATTGCTATCGATAATCCGAAATACGTGATGCGGATCACTGGCGATAGCGCGGAAGGCAAAGCCGAGCTGGATAACTTTATCGACCCTGAATGTAAATTCCCGGTGATCGCCACCACCTCTGAATTGCTCACCACCGGGGTGGATGCTGAAACCTGCAAACTGATTGTGCTGGATAAAAACATCAGCTCCATGACCACCTTTAAACAGATCGTTGGTCGTGGCACCCGCATTAATGAAGAGCACAATAAATACTACTTCACCATTATGGATTTTAAAAAGGCCACCGAGCTATTTAAAGACCCTGACTTTGATGGTGAGCCAGTGGTTATTTATAATCCTGGCCCCGGTGATGATCCCGTGCCACCCGATCCAGATCCAGAACCGGGGGATGATGGGGATGACGAAGATGATCCGGGCGAGGGCGTTAAAAAGCTGGTTGTCAGCGGTGTGTCGGTAACAATCCTCGCCAAGCGAGTGGAGTATCTGGGAGAAGATGGTCAACTGGTCACTGAATCCTATCGCGACTACAGCCGCAAACATATTCGAGAAGAGTTTGCTTCGCTGGATGTGTTTATCAACAAATGGAATGAAGCGAAAAAGAAAGCGGCGATTATCGATGCGCTGGAAGAGTACGGCATCGAGCTGCCCAAGCTCGCGCAGGAAGTGGGCAAAGAGTACGGTGATTTCGACCTGATCTGTCATATCGCCTATGACCAGCCACCGCTCACCCGTGCCGAGCGCGCCAACAACGTTAAAAAGCGTAACTACTTTGCCAAATACGGCGAGCAAGCCCGCGCCGTATTAGAGGCACTGTTAGACAAATACGCCGACGAAGGCATCACCACCCTCGAAAGCCCCAAAGTGTTAAAGCTCAAACCCTTCGACAACATGGGCACCCCGGTAGAAATTATTAACGATGTCTTTGGCGGCAAAGCCAACTACGAAAATGCATTACAGGAATTAGAGCAACAGCTCTTCAAGCAGGATCAAGCGAGTTAGGAATCAGCAGCATGAGTAACGTAAGCGGTATTATTAAATCCATCCAGGACATCATGCGTAAAGATGTCGGTGTCGACGGCGATGCCCAGCGCATCAGTCAGTTAGTGTGGATGTTTTTTCTAAAAATCTACGACGACCGAGAGCAAGAGATCGAACTCTTGGAAGAGAAATACAAATCCCCCTTGCCCGAACACCTGCGCTGGCGTAACTGGGCTGCGGATTCCGAAGGCATGACCGGCGATGAACTCAGCGACTTCGTTAATCTACAGCTTTTTCCCATGCTAAAAACCAAGTTGAGTATCCACACCACTTCGGATAAAGAAGAGGACAAGCTCAAAGCCAGGCGCGCACTGGTAATTCGTAATATCTTTGAAGATGCCTACAATTACATGAAGTCCGGCACCTTAATACGTCAGGTCATCAACAAGATTAGCGAGATCAACTTTAACAACACCAGCGACCGTCACACTTTCGGCAGCATTTACGAGCAGATATTAAAAGACCTGCAAAGCGCCGGTAACGCGGGCGAGTTCTACACCCCTCGTGCGGTGACCCAATTTATTATCAACCGCGTAGACCCCAGGCTAAAAGAGAGCGTGCTCGATCCCGCCTGTGGCACTGGCGGCTTTTTGGCCTGTACCGTCGACCACAAGCGCAGTAATTATGTGAAAGCCGCCAAAGATGAAGAGACTCTTATCAACAGCATTCACGGTGTCGAGAAAAAAGCCCTGCCGCACATGCTCTGCACCACCAATATGATATTGCACGGCATCGACACACCAACCCAAATCAAACATGACAATACGCTGAGCCGCCCTTATAAGGATTACGGCAATAAAGACCGCGTTAATGTCATCGTCACCAATCCGCCCTTTGGCGGCACAGAGGAAGACGGCATTGAAAATAACTTTCCCGCCACCTTCCGCACCCGTGAAACTGCCGATCTGTTTATGGCGCTGATTATCAAGCTGTTAAAAAACAACGGCCGTGCCGCCGTGGTGCTGCCCGATGGATTTCTATTTGGTGAAGGGATGAAAACCCGCCTCAAACAAGAGCTGCTGGAAAAGTGCAACCTGCACACCATCGTTCGCCTACCCAATGGCGTGTTTGCCCCCTACACAGGCATAAAAACCAACATCCTCTTTTTCACTAAAAAGCCCGAAAGCGAACAGCCCGCCACCAAACATATCTGGTACTACGAACACCCCTACCCAGACGGAATAACCAGCTACAACAAAACCAAACCGATGCGCTTTGAAGAGTTCCAAACCGAAATCGACTGGTGGGGCAGTGAGGCGGATGAATTTAAAACACGCCAAACCAGCGAACAGGCGTGGCAGGTCAGCATCGATGAGATCATCAATCGCAACTACAACCTGGACATTAAAAACCCGCACATCGGTGAACAGATCAACCATGATCCAGAGCAACTACTGACCGACTACCAACAACAACAGACCGAGATTCAAGACCTGCGTGACCAGTTAAAAACCATATTGGCCGATGCCCTGATGGGGGCGAAGTAATGGAGGTCTCTTCTCGTCATTCCCGCGTAGGCGGGAATCCAGAAAAATTAATCACAGGTAACATCGATATCTGGTCCAGCGCCATCAAAAGAAAATCGGCCGCTGGGCGTGGCCGCAGTAACAAGCAGGAACTTTACGGCATCAAAAAACTGCGCGAGCTGATTTTGGAATTGGCGGTGCGCGGTTTATTAGTGCCACAAGATCCCAGCGATGAGCCTGCATCGGAATTACTGAAAAAAATAGCTGCTGAAAAAGCTACGTTATTGAAAGAAGGTAAGCTAAAAAAACAAAAACCATTACCGTCGATTGAAGATTATGAAAAACCGTTTGCATTGCCGGAGGGGTGGGATTGGTGTCGTTTAGGTGACGTAACCGACATAGTGCGTGGTATTACCTTTTCTGCTAGCGAAAAATCAAAAATACCAGGAGAAGGTAGAGTTGCATGTTTAAGAACAACAAATGTTCAGGATAAAATTGAATGGGATGATTTGCTTTTCATTAGAGATAAATTTGTTAAAAGAGAAAATCAATTTATTCAAAAAAACGACATTGTTATGTCTATGGCAAATAGCAGAGAGCTAGTCGGTAAGGTCGCTATTATCACTGACGATCCAAAATTTAAGACCAGCTTTGGCGGATTTTTAGGTGTTATACGTCCGCTTACTTTAGATGCCTATTTTGTGATGAGTCTTTTTAGAGTACCTACCAACCGTGATATGTTGATTGATTCAGCAAGCCAGACAACGAATATTGCAAACATCTCTTTGGCGAAATTAAATCCAATGGTGTTTTCCGTTCCACCACTCGCAGAGCAACACCGCATCGTCGCCAAAGTCGATGAACTCATGGCCCTTTGCGACCAGTTAGAACAACAACAAAGCAACAGCATCAGCGCCCATCAAACACTGGTAAAAACCCTGCTCGGCGCACTCACCACCGCCAGTGAGCGCGAAGGCTTTACAGTGGCATGGTCACGCATCGCCGCCCACTTTCACACCCTCTTCACCACCGAAAGCAGCATCGACCAACTCAAACAAACCATCCTGCAACTCGCCGTCATGGGCAAACTCGTGCCCCAAGATCCCAACGATGAACCCGCCTCGGTATTGCTGAAAAAAATAGCCCAAGAAAAAGCCAAGCTTATTAAAGAGGGCAAGATTAAAAAACAAAAAGTATTGCCGGAGATTGGTGAGGATGAAAAACCGTTTAAACCCCCGGTGAGGTGGTCCGTATCTAGGTTGGGTACGTTTACAAACGTGGGGACAGGCGCAACTCCAGCGCGAGATAGAACGGAATACTGGATGCCGCAAGAAATTAGTTGGGTGGCTAGCGGTGAAACAAGCAACGACTACATTACTGAAACTAATGAGAAAGTATCTTCTCTTGCTGTAAAAGAAACGAATGTAACACTTTACCCTATTGGTACTTTAATCGTCGCTATGTATGGTCAAGGTAAGACGCGTGGACAAGTAACTGAGTTGATGATCGAGGCAGGCACAAATCAAGCGTGTGTAGCGGTTGTTTTAATTAATAAAGATGAAGCGCATAGAAAATATTTGAAGTTGTTTTTTAAAAAAGCATACGAGGAAATGCGCAGTCATTCAGCAGGGGGGGCACAGCCAAATTTAAATGTAGGTAAAATATCAAATACAGTTATTCCGCTACCTCCTCTTGCTGAACAACAACGCATAGCGGTCAAAGTCAGCGAACTCATGACCCTCTGCGACACCCTAAAAGCCCGCCTCAACACCGCACAAACCACCCAACTACAACTGGCCGATTGCCTCGTCGAACAGGCGCTGGGGTAAGTGAATCTCCGATGATTATAAAAAGCAAAGATGATCAGCAAGCGCAGGTGGATTTTTTATCGGACCTGCTCGAACGTGACTTTCCGGATGAGAAAAAGAGCGCGATTGAGCGCGAGTTAAAAAGCCTTCGTTCGGGGAATAAAGGAGAAAAGGACTCCGCCTACTATCTGGATTTTGATTTTCGTAGCAGCAAGGATTGGGCGTTAATCCATGACTTGCGTATCGAACACGAGGGCGATGTGGCACAGATTGATCATCTATTGATTGGTCGGATGCTGGATATTTATGTCATCGAGACCAAAAACTTTGCCTCTGGTGTTTCGATCTCTGAAGAGGGCGGGTTTTGCTATTTTTATAATAACAAGCCTTTTGATATTGCGTCGCCGATTGCACAGAACGAGCGCCATATCACTCTGCTTAGACGATTTTTACAGAAGGGTGATCTGCTACCCCGGCGATTGTTACTCACGCGCACGCCTGAGTTTAAAAACATTGTACTTATTTCACCCAAATCCCGTTTAACCAAGCCGAACAAAGGCATCTATGACTGTAGCATGGTGATGAAGTCAGATCGGTTTTTGGAGCGCTTTAAAGATGATAATAATGGCAGTACCTTTGGTCCGGTATTTAAGATATTCACTTCCGCTGGTTTAAAGCGGTTTGCCGAAGCCTTAGCTCTGCATCATAAACCTGGGTCCATTGACTACCTTGCTAAGCTGGGGCTTAAAGAAACGGCCATCCCTCCCGAAAGTGCCACTGAAACCGCACCAGACTGCCCCAAGTGTGGCAAAGCGATGATGCTGCGCACGGCCAAGAAAGGTAAGAATACCGGGAATCAGTTTTGGGGCTGTAGTGGCTTTCCTAAATGCCAGGGCACCGTGGCGATAGAGAAGCCGGTAGAAATGGTACCCACCTGTCCAAAGTGTGATGGTGAAATGATAAAGAAAATGGGACGCGAAAGTGGTAAAGCGTTTTGGGGCTGCAAGGCGTACCCAACCTGTAAGGGTTCTATTTCAATCGATTGGGAAAAAGGGATCGGTGACAAATAAGCCCAGTTATTATTTTGGGGAGCCTCGGAAGGATTAAAACAACAACTGCGGTTGGGTTCCCTTTTAGATGATAATGAACGGCTAGATGACCGTAAAATAATCCATCATGATCTAACGTGCGTTACAACAGGAATAAGTTTATGGCAATCGAACACAGTGTCTGGAAAATGGGCCAAAAGCCACAGCAGTTACGGCAAGTAAAAATTGAAAGCGAAGCGGCGCTTGAAGAGTGCATATTTCAAGATATTGCTGTACTTAACGATGGCTGGATGTTGATCGGCCGTCAGGTGCGTACTGATTTCGATAAGTATGTGGATCTACTTGCCGTCGATGCTGACAGTAATCTAGTCGTGATCGAACTCAAAAAACATCGTACCCCGCGTGATGTCGTCGCACAGACAATCGATTACGCCTCATGGGCTGAAGCGTTGGATATAACGCGGATAAATGGGATTTTCAGTCAGTTCTGTGAAAACTATCAACTGCCCAAATTAAGCTTTGATGAAGCGTTCAAAAAACGGTTTGGTATCTCACCCGATGAAGAGACCTTGAACAGCAGTCACCAAATGGTGATTGTTGCCTCGGAACTTGATGCCGGTACAGAGCGCATCATCAAATACCTGGATGATCGTAATATTCCAATCAACGCCGTGTTCTTTAAAGTCTTCGAAGATGGCGAAAGCCAATACCTAAGCCGAGCCTGGATGCTTGACCCAAGTGAAACACAAGAGCATGTAGTCTCCGGGGTAAAGGGCGAGTGGAATGGTGAATACTATGTTTCGTATGGCGCTGAAAAACGGCGCATCTGGGGCGATGCCGTTAAATACGGCTTCATCTCAGCAGGCGGTGGGCGTTGGTACAGCAAAACACTCAATCTGTTAAGCAAAGGCGATCGTGTGTGGGTTAATGTACCCAAGCGAGGCTACGTAGGAGTAGGGCGCGTTATAGGCGATGTAATTAAGGCCAGAGATTTTTATGTAACGTACAACGGCGAAAAAGTCGCGCTGTCTAAAATGGATGACAGCCGAACCTATGGCCATGATGGTGAAGATGATGACCATGCCGAATATGTTGTCCCAGTAAAATGGGATAAAACAGTTCCAATCGATAAAGCCTTTTCAGAAACTGGTTTCTTTGGAAATCAAAACTCTGTTTGTAAACCAAGAGCACCAAAGTGGGCTAATACGGTTGAGCGTCTTAAGCAGGTTTGGGGGATTGATTGAGCCATGTTAGCTGCACGGCTAAGGCAGTTAAGGCAATTGAGGATTTTAAAGGGAGCTCTCTGACAAAAATCCTGGCTGAAAATAAGCTCAGAATAAATGATGAGTTGATGAATTCAGCTCTGGCAGTAAAGGAAGGGGTAACCATACGTGATAGTTAATGTGCTTGTTGGGTTGCTAATCTTAATCGCGGTTCTCTATATTGCAGGCCCAATATTTATTTATTGCGTACAAAAATTACCTGCTAGAGTGAGTTTTGAAGCAGTAGATGAAGCCAGTTTTTTAAGCGATCGAACTGATAAATTTAATGCGCTTGATCATGAATTAAAAGCACTTGGCTTTGAATACATAGGATCATCAACATTATTAGATACTCACAATAAGACTTATTTCTCGCTTTATGCTAATTCTGAGCACAATACAACGGCAATGTTGGTTTCGATGAGTAGCAAAGTCGATAGTTTCACGTATGTGGAATTCGCTCAATTGTACGCTGACGGAACGATGCTAGATGTATCAAATGCATCCGTTGTTCCGGTGTATCCGAAAATGGATTTAAAAATAGCCGCCAGGTTTCCTAAAATATACGACGCAGAAAAACTGTACAGTATTTTTTTGAAACTAAAATTATCATTAAATAATACATCGTCTTCTATTGGTTACAAACGAGTGCATGGTTTTAAAAAAGTAGAAGCGTTTATTGCTAAGGAGTCCGATGAACTCGTTAATCTAGGGTATTGTAAAAGTGCTGTTGATTCAGAGGGGAAAAGAAGCCTAACCTTTAAAGGTGCTTGTGTTTTCACATGGAAAAACACTTTTCCTGGTAAAAATATTTACGACAAATTGGATCAGGCTTATTCACGAAATCTGTTGGTGAATGCATAACAAACGCATAGAGATCGACTGGTTTTTTCACGGAAACAAGGGTAGGTTTATAGTGTCCCCTTTTTGTTCTTTCTTTTGCTCTTTTTGCTACCTTGGTAGGCTGGAAAATATCACGGGTTTGATGAAGCCGAAAAACTGACTAGTCGTTACGTTAAATGACTGTCAGTACCCGTGAATTGCTTATAGACTGTGAAGAAAATGCTATTTATTTTTCCCATACTCGGTAACATGTATGCGCTGTAATATGCTGTTGATCATTATTGTGCTGTCGTTTACATCTGGTCTTTGTGCGGCATCTGAACGATACCTAACAGTCTATGGTGGTAAATACAGCGATGATAACCTCGGTGAACTCCTGGCGAACGAACCTATCAAGTTTGAAAATTCCACGTTCGCTGCATTGGCCGTCTCGAAGAGAATTTCAGAGCCGCTTCCTTCCTATCAGTGGGAAGTAGAAGGGCAAGTCGGCAAGCATTTTCGCGAGCAGACCCATTGGGAATTTAATATCGCAGCGATCGTACGCTGGAAACGTTTTCCCTGGAATCATTACCTGAGGACCAGCGTCGCAATTGGTGATGGATTATCCTATGCAACCGAGGTTCCGCCCCTGGAGTTGAAGAGTCATACCAATACGGGGGCTGCACGACTTCTGAATTA
>Ga0316204_10007889_pt1 | contig 15217 bp, 11 predicted proteins | sample 6monrhotite_MG_2_FD_205661 | JGI IMG/M metagenome (GOLD analysis project Ga0316204, IMG submission 205661) | Microbial mat bacterial communities from mineral coupon in-situ incubated in ocean water Damariscotta River, Maine, United States -... | ecosystem: Environmental > Aquatic > Marine >...
ATTAGTTTCGCTCCCGTAACTCGCTTGGCGCGCACAGCGGTCGGTAAAGCTTCAGGGTCGAAGGTCAAAATTATAGCGGGCCTGTGATGTCTAACAAGGTCGACTAGGCCGGCTGCTCGCCGTCTTGCAAGGAACGCCCCGGCAACTAAGGCCGTATAAGAGTGTGCGCGCATGGATTGCGCAAACCGTGAGAAAGGTCCGTCAATGAGTCTATCGACACCGTTTGCAAGCGGGCCAATTGCTGGTGCTACTGCAGCCACTTCGAATCCATTTTTTTGAAGGGCGGCTCGAAGCTTCAAAAAGCGTGCGTCATTGGGTGAAAGGTGATAGGCGAGAAAACAAATGCGCGGCTTTTTGCCAGAGACGGGAGCTCGTGACATGCGAATCTATTTCCTCCAATTCTAAGACTTACAGTGATTGCACCAAGAATTTTCGATTTCTAGTTACCTTAGCGAGTTAAGTGAAGGCGTTTATGTGTAGTATTTGGATTTCAATCGGGTTCTATCCCCCAGCAGGAGCGCTCGATGCGGCCCGCCATCGTGGCCCGGACAGCAAAGGCCTATTGAAATTTGAAAGCAATTCTGGACCAATGTTGCTGTCGCACCGACGGTTGTCCATTTATGATCTGACGCCTGCCGGGGCACAGCCGATGCAGAGCGTTAACGGGCGATTCAGCATTGTATTCAATGGAGCGATCTATAACTTCAAGGAGCTTCGTTCCTCACTAGAAGCGCAAGGTGAGAAATTCGAGACCCGGTCTGACACTGAGGTGCTACTTCGTTTGTGGATGACTGAAGGCCAGTATGGGCTCAGCCGACTAAACGGCATGTTCGCATTTGCAGTGCACGATGCGGTTGCTCAAACTGTTACTATTGTCCGCGACCGATTCGGCGAGAAGCCTTTACATTATGCCCTATGGAAACAGGGCGGGCGCTCCTGCTTTGCCGCTGCATCGGAGGTGGGGCAGTTGCTACAAGCCAATAGGCAATTGGCAATCATGAACCAAGGGGTTGCAGGCAATTTCGTGAACTTTGGCGCTACCGATTGGACCAACGACACTTTTTTCGAAGGAATTTCCCGACTCCCCGCAGGACACCTTGCCGAGTTGAACTTGGCCCGATTACCTGATAGCCGGGCTGGCATCTCAATAAAACGCTGGTGGACACCACCTGAAATTGATCTCGGGCTCTCAACCCCCGAAATTGCATCGGAAGCATTGCGCCCCGCATTAGAACGTTCCGTAGATATCCGCATGGAAGCTGATGTTCCGGTGGGATTCTGCCTGTCCGGCGGGCTAGATTCTTCGGCTATACTTGGCTTGGCAGCACGACATCCCCAATCCACGCGACAAACATGCATCACAGCAATGTTTGATGAGATGACTGCATCAGGCGTCAATCTTTCCGAACGACTCTACATCGATGCAATCGCCGAAGCGATTGATATTGACCGCGTCAGCGTCACACCCGCAGACAAAGAGATCGCCATGGCCTTTGACGCTGTGGCCCACTGCCAGGGTGAACCTTTTGCATCAACATCAGTGATCGCACAGTGGTTGGTATTTCAGGCAGCAAGAAGCTCAGGCCGTAAGGTCATGCTTGATGGTCAGGGAGCGGACGAGCTTCTGGCCGGCTATCCGGGAATGGCGGGTCACCACGTGGCTGATCTGGTAATGTCAGGTCGCTTATTATCCGCGCTCACTGAAATTCGCCAATTGGCCAAGCCCCCATCCGATTTCACGGTTATGGGATTGTTGCGTTCAAGTTATTCAGTTGCGCTCCCTGAACGCTCGCGCCGTGCTATAGGCCGTCTCAAAGGGTCTTGGCCACCGAGACCTTGGCCGGCTTCGGTCGGTCTTCCGGCATTGGTTGCTGGCAATAACGGCCGGCATCTTGACCAGCTGATCGCATCCTTAGTTGGCTCTGTCTCGTTGCCCTCTCTTCTGAGGTACGAGGACCGCAACTCGATGGCCTTTGGTATCGAGTCCCGTTTGCCATTTTTAGATTCTGATGTAAGTGATATCGCGTTACGAGCACCAGGCATCGTAAAAATTGCCGATGGCGAGACAAAACGGATGTTGCGACTTGCGGTAGAGAGGGTTGTTCCCGAAATTATTTTGCGCCGACGACGAAAACTTGGCTTCTCGTCTCCCGAACAGAGATGGTTGGCCGGACCGCTCGCTGACTTGGCACGATATACAGTGGACACTTTACCCGCACGGACGGGAGGGTTCATTGACGGGTCACAACTGCATGGGATTTTGCAGAGGTCGGAAAATGAGCCAGCATTGGCAAACATGGTTTTCCGTCTAATGTCCTTGGAGCGTTGGATGGACGCATACGGAACATCTGCCTAGTTTTGCATGTCTAAAGCTCGTCATGTACATTGCGCCGTCGATTATAAATCGCCTCAGTAACAGCTATATAACGTTCGCTTTCAGCCTCATGCCATCAGTTCAGCCCTGTACCTTAAGCCAGTACGAGTTCAAATAGTGGGCCGTATTGTTGGAAGCAATTCAGAAGAGCGAGGGGCGATAGCCAAGTTGACCGTTTGTTTCGGTGCTCAGCCTGCAATGATCTCCCATATAAAATGTGCCATTAAGGAAGGCCAATTAGGGTCTTCAAGCTTGACCTGAACCGAACTTCGAAAGTCGAATATGCGAAAAATCAGGAGCTAGATGCTAAGATAGGCAAGTTAGCGATCTCTAGCGGTTTTTTCCAGCCGGTTCATCCTGAGGTGCCGAGCCTCAGAACCAGGTTGCCTGCCAAGTATGATAAACTTGTAGCGCTACATGCTGCCAGACGCCCAGAAGTATCGCCGTCGGATGATGTGATCAAAATTTCCAAAAAATTAGTCGTGATAGCTGCAAGATTATCAAAATTTCAACTACCCCCAACCCCCCGCATTCTCATTGATTATTCCGTGAGCGCAATCAATCTAGATAGGGACAGGAAAAGAGCCGTATCGGTCCAGTTAAGCGAAATGTCATGTAACAGACCGAACATCAGGTCTCAACATCGTGTTGGGCAGACCAATCTCTATTTTTTCTCACATTCCGCTACGTAGATCGCAGAGCCATGGTCGCCATTGGCTTGCGTGCTCCAAAAGGCTCGCCGGACCTTGTAATTGTGGTTAGCGCCGCCATCTGAATGGACTACTTCTTCACCAACTTTTGGGCGAAAATCTCCGGGAAATGAAAGCACAAAATTCTGAGATTTGGATGCTTTATCAAAAAAAGTGATATGCGTTATCATTACGCCTAACTCCAATTATCTTGCAAAGTTTCGTAAGCCCAATTTAAGCTTGGGTCTCAAGCATTTTTTGAAATCGCTAAAAAGCAGAATCTAATCGCGCGTTTAGTTGGAGCGCTAGCAAGGCTTGCCGCTCTAATCAATTCAACAAAAATATTCCATAATTTCTCTTCAGCGGTTTGGCCTCGACGTTTATGGCTGCAGGTTTTCTTTGTCTGCAATTATTCAATTAGGTTGTCATGCCCATCTTAACGCTATCACTCGAAAATGGTATTAATAAAACAACTCCATATGCAATCATCAAATTTTAAAACATAAATACGCATTGAAGCCAGTTTGCTAATCAATACTAGTTAACGTAGTGTTCGACTAGGGCATTGACAACTTTTTCAGCTGCATCGCCTTCGCCATAATCACTAATATCTTGTCTATGTGCAGGCGATTCTTTACTCTGCCACAACCTGTTCCAACCGGCTTCAATGGTTTCAACCCATTCGGTTTCATCCCGCAGCGTGATGCAAGGCTTGCGGTGAAAGTAAGCCTCCTTTTGCAACCCGCCCGAGTCGGTAAGGACAAGCGAGCAACCATCCAAGAGTTGATTGAAGTCAAAGTAGCCCACTGGATCAATAGTAATTATCCGTTCAAATTGTAGCCCGAGACGGTCAAGAATGCTTCGAGTTCGCGGGTGGACCGGGAAGACGATAAGTTGTTCCTGGCTTCGCGTCTCAATAAACCGCAGGATGCTTAGGAAATGGTCTTGATCGTCAGTGTTTTCCGCTCTGTGCAAAGTGCACAGCGAAAATTCCCCTCTTTTCAGGCCGAGTTTGGACAATATGCCGGATCGCGTTTTTGCCTGATTTCGCGCGTAAAGTGTCGCGTCGTACATCACGTCGCCGACCGACATGACACCACGACTTATTCCTTCTGCTTCAAGATTTGTGACGGCCTGTCGCGTGGGGCATAGGAGCAGGTCGCTAATATGGTCGGAAAGCACACGGTTTATTTCTTCCGGCATAGCCCGATTAAATGAGCGTAGCCCGGCTTCGACGTGTGCGATCGGAATTTGTAGCTTTGAAGCCGCCAAAGCGCCGGCGAGCGTTGAATTGGTATCTCCGTAGATTAGGACCACGTCCGGTCGTTCCGATACCAAGACGTCTTCGATTGCTGCAAGCATCCGCCCTGTCATTTCCCCATGTCGCCCGCCGCCTATGCCTAAGCTGTATTCCGGCCGCCCGATGCCCAGTTCCTCAAAAAAAATGTCCGACATGTTCTGATCGAAATGCTGACCGGTGTGCACGAGCACCTCTTGCACATCCTTCCGCATCCGAATGACTCTACTTACTGCGGCCGATTTTATGAACTGGGGTCTTGCCCCCACCACGGTAACAATCCGTAGAAAATTGTTGGACACAGATTTTTCCTCTCAAATGCAATAAATATTTGTGAATTTCCGCCGAAGGGCTGCCAGAAAAGATTGTGGAAGGCGGCAAAAGCATTTACCGCGGAACTAGAAATTGGTTGGTTGTCGTAAATTAGCTATTAGAGCGCGGCAAGCTGTTTTTTTGGAGGGGTTCATTGATGGATATTCGCGGTAAACGCGTTGTTGTTATTGGCGGAGCAGGGCTGATTGGCTCCCATGCAATAGATGCGCTAACAAAAGAAGACGTCGGAGAAATTGTCATTTATGACAATTTTGTTCGTGGTACCCATGAGAACTTGGGGGAAGCGCTGAAGGACGATCGTGTGAAAATTTATGATGTCGGCGGCGACATCATGCAAACTGATATATTGAATGCATGCCTCAAAGGCGCTGATGGTGTTTTTCACTTCGCCGCGCTCTGGTTACTACAGTGTCATGAGTTTCCGCGTTCTGCATTTGATACCAACATTCGCGGAACTTTCAATGTACTGGAGGCATGCGTCGAGCAGAAGGTCAAGCGTCTAGTCTATTCATCATCAGCTTCGGTTTATGGCGATGCAGTTGAAGAGCCCATGACTGAAGGTCATCCTTTTAATAACAAGAATTTTTATGGAGCAACTAAGATCGCTTGTGAGGCGATGGTACGGGCTTACCATCACCGGTATGGCCTCGATTTTGCTGGCCTGCGCTATATGAACGTTTATGGGCCGCGGCAAGACTACAAAGGGGCCTACATTGCTGTGATCATGAAGATGCTGGATGCTATTGATCGTGGGGAGGGGCCTACAATTCTTGGTGATGGGTCCGAAGCGTTCGATTTCGTTGCGGTGCAAGATTGTGCAAGAGCGAATGTTTGCGCCATGCAGGCTAACGCCACCGACAGTTTTTATAATGTCGGCACCGGCAAGCGCACTTCGCTAAAAGAACTTGCTGAAAAAATCGTTCACTTGACCGGCACGAACCAAGAAATACGGTATGCACCGCGGAGCGAAGCGACGCTGGTGCGGAACCGCATTGGTTGCCCTAAAAACGCTACCGAGGATATTGGATTCACCGCTCAGGTATCCCTTGAAGATGGGCTGCGGGCGCTCATCGATTGGCGCAAGCATCACATCGTTGAAGTTGAGGCCCGGCGGGCCAAGGCCTCAGCTTGAGGGGAAGCTAATGTGCGGTATAGCGGGATATCTTGAGCGCAGCGGATCGCACGCGTCGGCTACAGTACTGCGCGGAATGACCGAACTGATTGCGCATCGCGGGCCTGATGGTGAAGGGCATTATCTCGATGCCGAAGTGGCGCTGGGGCACCGGCGGCTTTCAATCATTGATCTTTCCGACGCGGCAAGCCAGCCGATGGTTAGTCGCAGCGGTCGCTATGTGATAACCTACAATGGCGAAATTTACAACATGATGGAGCTGCGCGTACTTCTTGAAGCGCGCGGGCACAGATTTTCCTCGCGAAGCGATACCGAGGTGTTGGTCGAGGCCTTCGCGCATTGGGGGCCAGCAATGCTGGACCGTCTCAATGGAATGTTTGCATTCGCAATTTGGGACACGGTTCGCCGAAAATTGTTTCTGGCGCGCGACCGTTTTGGAGTCAAGCCTCTCTATTACTGTTCTATCGGCTCGACATTATTGTTTTCATCAGAAATCAAGGCTTTTCGTGCTCACCCAGAATTTTCCTCGCGACCGGATATAGAGGGTCTAGTCGAGTACCTTTCCTTTCAGAACTTTTTTTCGGATAGAACGTTGTTTGATGGGGTCAGATTGTTACCTCAAGGAAGTTTTATCGAGATAGGTTTGGACGACACGTCTCTAGAGGTGCAGTCATTTTGGGACTTTTCTTTCGAAGAGCCAGAGGGCAAGTTTGACGAGGCTGCTGCAGTAGACGAGCTCGATCACCTATTCCGCCAAGCCGTAGAGCGGCAGCTACTAAGTGATGTCGAAGTCGGTTCCTATCTATCCGGCGGAATGGATTCCGGTTCAATCACAGCGCAAGCTTCGACTCACGTGCCGTTGCTTCGTACTTTTACTGTAGGTTTCGATTTAAGTTCGGCTTCCGGTGTTGAAATGGGGTTTGATGAACGTGTCCGCGCCGAGCACATGTCCTATCAGTTTGGTTCAGAGCATTATGAGATGGTGCTCAAGGCTGGCGATATGGAGCGTGCCATGCCAAAACTGGCGTGGCACATGGAAGAGCCCCGCGTCGGCCAGAGCTACCCCAATTTTTATGCGGCCAAACTGGCGAGCCGCTTCAATAAAGTATGTCTATCCGGCGCCGGAGGTGACGAGATGTTCGGTGGATACCCGTGGCGCTATTACCGCGCAGTCGTGAACGATGATTTCGCGCATTACGCACGAAAATATTTCTCATTTTGGCAACGCCTACTACGAAAGGAGGATCTTCGTCAGGTATTGGCTCCCGTGTGGGGGGAGGCCGCTCAAGTTGAGCCGTTTGAAATATTTACCAATGTATTCAAAGGCCAAGAGCGCGGTTTGAAGCGCCCTGAGGATTACGTCAATCACTCACTCTATTTTGAATCGAAGACTTTCCTCAACGGGTTGCTTGTAGTCGAGGACAAGCTCTCCATGGCGCATAGCCTTGAAACCCGGGTGCCCTTTCTAGATAATGACCTTGTAGATTTTGCGATGAAGCTTCCCGCTGAGGCCAAGCTTGGCAATCTGACTGAAGTTGTGAAGCTTAATGAGAATGAACCAGGCGGAAAAGCCGATCGGTACTTTCAGCGTACCAAGGACGGTAAATTGCTTTTACGTAAAATGATGGAGCGCCATATACCGCCAATGATAACCAATGGCGAAAAACAGGGTTTCTCTGCACCTGATGCGACTTGGTTCAAGGGCGAAAGTATAGAGTTTGTCAGGCGCAAGCTGTTCAATGACAAGGCAAGGATCTACGAATTGATGGACAAGAGGGCCGTTCAGGCGCTGGTGAACGACCATCTCGAAGGCAAACAAAACAGACGATTGTTGATCTGGTCTCTACTGAGTATTGAGCAATGGCTCGAGGAGTATGTATGAGCGCTCGCGTTAGATTTATGCGATGGGCTTCATATATTGTTTCCGTATTCAACCCTGTCCCCTACGCTCTCGCTCTCTATGAAGGTGGTCTTGTCGTAGCGCGCTCCTTGCCATTGGCGTGGAATATGGCTGTTCGGGATCAAGTTGGTCGGTACAAGGGGCAGGTCATTGGCGCAGCATGGACGATTGCGCACCCGACGCTACTCATGCTGATTTTCCTGTTTATATTTGGCGTGGTTTTCAAGGCTCGGCTTGATCTTAGTTTCGAGCTGCCTCGAGACTATACAATTTACATACTGTCGGGCCTAGTTCCTTGGCTGGCCTGTATACCTGCAATAACAGCGTCCTGCAATTCTATATTGGGTTCGTCAAACCTAGTTAAACAATTTGGATTTGACACCACGATTCTGCCATTGCGCGATGTGTTGTCTTCGGTGCCGTTCTGGTGCGTCGGCATAGTGTTCGTGGTGTCCTACACTGTTTTATCGGGAAACGGCGCGCCATGGACTTACGCGATGATCCCTGTAGTGCTGGCACTTAATTTTATGTTCCTAGTTGGTCTGGCATGGCTACTAAGCGCACTGACGGTATTTTTCCGGGACATCAAAGATTTTGTGACGGTAGCTGTGACCATGTTCCTGTACATACTTCCCATTGTATATCTCCCCGAATGGACGCCCGAGGTATTCCGGGTGGCTATCCAATTTAACCCACTTAGTTATCTGATATGGGTTTATCAGGACATTTTCTATTTTGGGCGCTTTGAGCATCCTGACGCCTGGATCATATTCTCAAGCATGTCCGTATTTGTATTTGCTGCGGGATACCGTGTGTTTGTTCGGCTAAAACCTTACTTCGGAAACGTCCTATGAGTGACAATATTGTTATTGATGTCAGCAACGTGTCGCTGGGCTACAAAGTTTACGACAACCCCTCACAAGTGTTTGTAGAGGCAGCGTTTGGACGTGTGCGCCATGACCGTTTTTGGGCGTTAAAGGATGTTTCGCTTACCGTTCGTGAGGGTCAAAGACTGGGGCTAGTGGGGCCAAACGGCGCTGGCAAGAGCAGTTTACTGCAGCTGATCAATGGGAATCTGAGCCCATCAAGTGGATCGATTAGTGTCAACGGCAAAATATCTTCCCTCCTGAGCATGACGCCAGCCTGGGCGGGAGAAGAGACTGGAATTGAGAACATCAAGATTAATCTTCTCTTGCAAGGCGTTTCAAAATCGCGCTTGCCTCAGCTAATTGATGAAATAATTGACTTTACTAATCTCGGGGCATTCATCTATCAGCCGGTAAAGACATATTCGAGCGGTATGAGTTCGCGTCTTGCATTTGCAATCGCAACTGCAATCGATCCCGAAATTCTTATCATTGATGAAGTGCTGGGAACCGGTGATGGCTACTTTGCGGCGCGGGCAACAAAGCGTATGCACGAGATGTGTGCGCGTGGAAAGGCGTTATTGTTTGTTAGCCATTCTACAGCTGCAGTTCGCATGCTTTGTGATACGTGCGCATGGATGGAGAATGGCGAAATCCGAATGATTGGTGATGTCGACGATGTGCTCGCCGCATACGAATCCGATATGCTAAAGGAGGATCTAGAGCTCAACCGTGTAGGAAACCAAGCTCGCAAGGCGGCGCTAGAGCATTTGGCGCCACCGGACGAGTTGGTCGATGATGGATTGTTTCACATTAGGTTGCGTCCCGAATCCAGCCCTACAGTGCGCAGTACATATCATGTCAGGCGAGTAACGATTTCGATCGACGGGCAATTTACGGGTGCTGACATCGAAGGCGGAGGTGCGGAGAATTCTCCGGTTCAAATGGACCTCTTTTCGTGTGAATGGGGCCGGTTCTTCGAGAGACGAGGTGTCCCCACCCGATCACTCGTTCCGCGTGCCGGTACACGCAAGGGCGGCCATGTCCGGTTTTCACCTGATGGCGAACCCGCTTTTATTCGGGAGGGTGAGCGCGCCGATGACATCGTCAAGAATGTGGTCGTTGAGTTCGAATACGAGAAAGAAAAGAGTGCCGAACCACTCAGCGTTGATTTGCTCGACCTTGGTGCGTCTTCGTGGCGTCCTATGGAAATCGAAATCCAAGACCAGAAAGATGGTTGGTATACGGTTCGTGCCAAAGCACAAGGCCGTCTACCTGCCCACACTGAAGTAAAGCGTGCCCAAGAAATTTCACGTGAAGCGCACCGTAAACCGGTAGAGATTATTGACATCGGCGTGTTTGTCGATAGCCGTAGGGTAATGAGTGTTCGTGAATTTGAACCATTTACCATTCGTGTGGTATGCAACCATATCGAAGCCGTGCCACAGGTTAGTGTCAATGTGGGGCTTTGGCGAAGTGACGGCGTTCAGGCTTGGTGGTCTCCCAGCGGATATCTGGATAAAAATATTGAAAACCATATTGGGAGATCCATTGTGGAATTCCACTTTGATCCAAATCCGTTCGGCTTCGGGCGATACTCGATTCACGTATATGCGGTTAATGGTTTTGCTTGGGAGAACTGTCCTTGCACCGAAATTTATGACCAATCTCTGGGCGAAACAGAGCTGCAATTAAATCTAGCACGCCCTATACAATTCGGTCTGATGAACGTCGATCCGTCAGTCACTATTTCGACGCCAAATAAATCGCTAGGCAGCGATGTTCCGGTCAAACAAAAGTCGTGAAGATTTGAGAGTTGTTCGAGAAAATCTGCACGCTAGTGACTTAGGGAAATGTCTGAGCGCAATAGCAACTGATATATACTACCACCCTTGCTTTCTTGACTATCTGGGCCGGGTGGCTGGTGGCCCATGCGAGCTTCTAGTAGCAAGAGATAGATCGTCAATAATTGGCGTAATGCCGTTCTTTGAGTGCAAAGATGACGATAGCGGCGTGGTAATAAATAGCTCGCCTTGGTTTGGATCCCATGGCGGATGTAATCTGGTCGATGCCCGCTCAGAAAAGGGGGGCGAAGCCCGAATTGCGTTGCTGGATGCTTTCAAGTGTTATCATTCTAGGTCTGGAGCGCTATCGTCGACGGTAATCTTGCACCGTGAGGAAATGCCATTTTTGGATGATTACCGATCTCGGCTTCAGCCACGGATCGAAGACCAGCGTACCGGCCAGGTAACACGTCTACCTGCTGAAGCGACCCACTTGATGGAAGTATTTAAAGGTAAGACTCGTAACCTTGTCCGCAAGGCGCTCGCCCAAGGCTTCAAAATAAAGGAAGCAAGGTGCGACGACGAGAGGGATGCCCACTGGCAGGTTTTGTATGAGATTCACGCGGAAAACATGGGTGCTTTGGGGGCGCAGCCCAAGCCTGAATCACACTTCGTTGCTATGCGCGAGTGCCTCCCGGCCGACAAGATTAGACTGTCGGTAGCATGTGACGAATCTGGCGAAGTGGTTGGTGCGCTCCTCCTTCTTATTCATGGTGGTACTGTTGAGTATCTGACGCCAGTCGTAAGGGTTGAAGTCCGAAGTCGGCAGCCGCTGTCTGCTCTGATTTACGATGGAATGATCTGGGCGATTAAGCGGGGTGCGGTTAGATGGAACTGGGGCGGCACATGGAAAAGTCAGAAAAGCCTCCATCACTTCAAGGCGGGCTTTGGTGCACACAATGAAGTCTATACATATCTGACGCTCGCCTCGGCATCTGCCGTCGAACGGATAGCGGCGGTGCGTGAATCGCTTAGTCGCCGCTTTCCATTCTATTTTGTTTATCCGTATCATGCGCTCGATGATTCCACACAATAGGCCATCCATTGAAAGGAGAGATATCGAGGCCGTTTCCCTAACGCTTCGAAGCGCCATGATTGGCGAAGGCGATTTGACTCGCCGCTTTGAAAGGGCTTTGGCGCAACGCTACGGGTTTCAGTATGCGGTTGCCGTTGGATCTGGTTGTCAAGCCTTGTTGCTGGCTCTTCGCGCGACGGGCTTGGTATTAGGCAAGCGGTTGGCGACGTCTACTTATGTTTGTCCGGAAGTTATGAGTGTTATTGAGGCCAATGGGGCGCAATGTTTACTTGCCGATATTGGCAATAATTTTCTGATGGACCCTGAAGACATTGCTTTGGCGGGGGCCGACGGTGTCGTTGTTCCTGCGATCATGGGCATTCCAGCCGACCCAGCTGCGTTCCCCAATACCGTTGTGAAAATTGTCGATTGGGCACAATATGCACCAGCGCCGGGGTCAAATGAGAGTGCAGGATGGGATGCCGCCATCGTGTCTTTCGAGGCAACAAAGCTGCTAACGTCGGGCGAAGGTGGAGCAGTTTTGACAAGCAATCCTGACATTGCTGCGAGATTGATCTCACAAAAACGTATAGGTGAGAGCGTGTTAAGGCTCAATCTCTTTCCTATGTCCGACTTTCAAGCAGCGCTAGTCATGTCACAGCTTCAGCGACTTGACCACATGCTGACAAGGCGTGCCGAAATCGCAAATCGGTATAAGAGCGCCTCCGGGCACGCGACTGTCGCCTGTCCTGAGCGGCCGACGCGTTACGTTATCGAGGTATCGGACCCAGTAAAGGTTACCGGCGCTTTTGCCGAGGTTGGCATCTCGGCACGACGACCGGTGGAGCCGATGTGCCATACTGTCAGGCCTGAATCACGCAGCTTTCCCGGCGCTCATCGAGCTTGGGAACGTCTGGTTTCTCTCCCCTGCCATCCTTCAATGTCCGAAGAGGAAATACAGTTTGTTGCTCAGTCAGTGGGGGCGTTGCTTTGAAAAATGAGCCTCTCGACCACCTGATGGGCCTAGTAGACCTTTCCGAAAAAGACATAGAGAAGGAACGGCAGCTTTCCGAACTCAACGACTTTCTCGAGCCTCTCGAAAAAAAGTTGCGTGACGAGGCGCAACCACCGGTACGTCCGGTATGCTTTATTATAGGTCCACCACGATCAGGAACTACGGTGCTTACGCAGTTACTGGCCGCCACTGGATTGTTCCAGACGACAACAAATTTTGTTGCTGGCTTCTGGAAGGCGCCAGCCTTAGCAATCCGTATGTCGAAAGCAGCAAGTCTGCCATCTTCGCCACTTGATTTCGAATCAGAAAGAGGCCGCACGGTAGGGGTGTCGGCGCCGCATGAGTTTGGCTATTTTTGGTCATCTTGGTTCGATCTGGGGCAGGCTTTTCACACGCTAGATGCTGTCCATCGTGCTAGGGTCGATCTTGATGGACTATCACGTGCTGTTGGTGCGATGGAGGCGGCTTCAACACGGCCTCTTTTGTTCAAGAATAACACGTGGTGCACATATCAAGCCGACATGTTGGCGGTGCTGTTTCCCACTGCGCGCTTTGTCGTGTGTGAGCGAGACCGGTTTTTCGTGGCGCAGTCCATCCTCGAGCAGCGCCGCAAACTTGGTGATGAAAACCAGTGGTGGTCAGTTAAACCGCTAGGGTCGGATAAGTGGGCTGGGCTCACACCATTGCAGCAAGTGGCGCTCCAGACCACTGGGATATATAAAGATATGGCAAATGCTTTGGCGGGTGTTCCCAGCGACAGGATTTGTCCTATTGATTACCAACGATTATGTACCAACCCTAGACACACCGTTGAATTCATTTTGACTTGGTTTGGATTGGGTGCTGCGTATGAGCATACCAATAATCTACCGGATTACCTTGTTGCGGCCGATGCAGTAAGGCTAGATCCTTTATGTAGTGGCAAGCTGGTTAAACTCCTCGCAGAGTACAGCACGGAAACGTAAAAGAGCATCATGTATCGCGATAAACTCATCCCACTCACAGAGCCGAGCTTTGACGCTGCCGAATTAGAAAACCTCTCGGCTTGTCTCGACAGCCGCTGGGTGACGCAAGGCCCGATGACATTGCGTTTCGAGGAAGGCCTAAGTGCCCTTGTCGGAGCACAGCATATGCTGGCTACTACATCCTGTACCGCCGCACTCCATCTAGCCATGATGGCTGCTGGTATTGGGCCAGGCGATGAAGTGATTGTGCCCGCGTTGACTTGGGTTACTTCGGCTTTCAGTGTTGAGTATGTCGGCGCGCGGGTTGTTTTTGTCGATATTGACCCGGTTACGCTCAACATTGATCCGGATAAGATTGATGCCGCGTGCACCGATGCGACGAGGGCAATTATTGCAGTTCACCTATTTGGACTGGCCGCGCCCATGGACGAGATAATGGCGATTGCTCGACGAAGAAACTTGATAGTCATTGAAGATGCGGCTTGCGCGATTGGCACAACCTATAAAGACCGTCATGTTGGTACGATAGGCGACATCGGCTGCTTTTCATTTCATCCACGTAAAGTTATTACTACCGGAGAGGGTGGCGCTGTGAGCGCTCAGGATTCTTCGTTGGCTGATACTGTCGCCAGCCTTCGAAATCATGGAGCCAATGGCTTGCATCCTCCAGAAGCGGAGCCACACGGGCCATGGTCGATGGCTCGGTTTGATTCTGTCGGCTTCAATCTTCGTCTATCGGACATTCAGGCGGCTGTCGGCGTTGCCCAGTTGGCAAAACTTGAGGGTCTCCTGTTGGACCGTCGCCGTCAGGCAGATCTGTACCTATCCTTGTTAGAACACGATCATAGGTTGGCGCTGCCGGTTAAAGACGCTGGTCATACATATCAGTCATTTGTGGTGCGCTTGGTTAACGGCGACCGTCGGCGTCGCAATCAGGTCATGACCCAATTGAGCAATGCCGGAATCGCGACTCGTCCCGGAACTCATGCTGTTCATCGCTTGGGGTATTATCGATTACAGCAGCCTGGGCTTTCGTTCGCGAATGCCGAAGCTGGTGAAGACCTGACTATAACTCTTCCCATAGTGCCCTTTGCCGAGTCCGGTCTTACACATTTCGTAGCCGACAATTTGACTTCGGCTCTAGACGCAACTGGGTAAAATAGGTTGTTTGAAATCATCCAATGACAAAAAAAACATTTCCATTCAATGGGCTGGATGCATTTGCGGCAGCCAACCCAGCGGCGGCGCTAAATTTAGCAGGCACAACGACCTACCAAAGAAAGGGTTTTGGCCGAGTGCTGCTGGAAAAGGCATCGAACATTATTGTTAGCGGCGACACTGATGATGCGCTTATCACTTTGCTCGAAAGCTTGCGAGATTTATTGCACGCGCCTCAAAAAGAGAGCTTTATGGTCCGATTGGCGCAGGATGCACGTGCCCATACGGAGTTAAGGCTGCGCGCCGGCAAGCCAAGGGCATTGTTGGGCACCACGCCGATTATTAATTTAACCAGTATAGCGCAAGCATTGCGCGAGTCGGGGCTGGAAGCTCAAACCCTCTGTTTCTCTACATATTACATTACTGAGGAATTCGATTTCAATCTTTCTAAACAAAATGAATGGATAAACAATAATAGACCAGATTTATGGGATGAGTACCGTTTTCTAATATTTATATGGTCGTATATAAATTTTGATTTATTTTTTTATTACAACGACTGTGGCATTCTTCGTCCCGGAGGGTACGGCCATGCAAACTATGGAATAAATCGGGACGAAATGCAGAAT
>Ga0316204_10007890_pt1 | contig 15216 bp, 11 predicted proteins | sample 6monrhotite_MG_2_FD_205661 | JGI IMG/M metagenome (GOLD analysis project Ga0316204, IMG submission 205661) | Microbial mat bacterial communities from mineral coupon in-situ incubated in ocean water Damariscotta River, Maine, United States -... | ecosystem: Environmental > Aquatic > Marine >...
CCAGATCCTAGAGATGTAATGTTTGTTGATAACTCCATCAAAGCAGTCCAACCTTATTTACAGCAAAAGCTGGGTGAGATATATTCGACTCGAGAGATTCAAATATTTTCTGAAATGATATTGGAAGCACTCTTTGATCTTTCAAAGACTGATCTAATTCTCAACAATAGGAAGTTTTCTGAATCTGAATTACTACAAATTAGGGCCGTTTCGAAACGATTGATTGAACATGAGCCCATTCAGCATATACTGGGATTCGCTCACTTTTACGGACATGATTTCAAAGTGAATAGAGACGTCTTGATTCCAAGACCAGAAACCGAAGAGTTATTAGCGCTTGTGCTTAAAGACCATACTGATGGTAAATTGTTAGATATTGGAACAGGTTCAGGATGTATACCTATTACTTTGAAATTAGAGAATAATGCTTTCGAAGTTTCTGCCCTTGATGTTTCTTCTAAGGCCATTGCGATTGCCCAGGAGAATGCACTTAGGTTTAATTTAGAGGTCAACTTCATTCATTCAGATATACTTCAAGATGAATTGGAAGACAAATATGATATTATCATTAGTAATCCACCTTATGTATTAGAAAGTGACAAGAAAGAAATGCAAGAAAGTGTTCTTAGTTTCGAACCTGGCTTGGCTCTTTTTGTTCCAGACGATAAGGCACTCATGTTTTACGAAAGAATTTCAGACCTTGCTTTTACCTCTCTCAATGATGGAGGTCAATTGTACTTTGAAATTCATGAAGCCTTCGGAGAAGAAACGGTTCAATTGCTCAATAATAAAGGCTTTAATAATATCAAGCTGATTCAAGATTTGCAAGGCAAAGACAGAATCGTGACAGCTCAAAAATAAAAAAGGCCCTCAATAAAATTGAAGGCCTTTATCATGATGTCGGTTAAGACTTATCTTTTAATAATTTTTTGTTGGTGTGACTCATCTCCTGAAATAATAGAGATAAAGTAAACTCCATTTGCGAATTCAGTTAGATCAATTACTTCGTTTTGATTTGAAATGTTCTTTTGATTTAGAATTCTTCCGTTCATGTCTCTCAATTCAATTCTCTCATACATGTCATATTGCTCAATGTATAAGTTAACGATTGAAGATGTTGGGTTAGGGTAGATATTAATGATTCCATACTCTTCATCTTCGATTGAAGTAGTAGATTCTCCAGGGTTATAAGCAGAATCAGCTTTGTTTGATCTTGAAGAATTGTAATCTGTCGCTTTTGTAGATTGACAACCGTCAGTTAAATTAAACTGAACATAGTAATCTAAGCCATCAGTTACAGGTGGAACATCAGGAGCTGAATTCGTTCCGATTCCGTACGTTCCAATATTTGTCCATCCATTGGTGTTATCATGTCTCCATAAATCTATATCAGAATAAGAAATACCTTCATAGTCATCCCACGAAATAGTGTAGTCTGTTCCGTTTGACGTGTTTGATACTGTGTGAATAGTCTTGTGGATGAATGACGGGTTACTTTCATTACCACATGCGTCAACTGTTGTGATTGCATATCTCCATGATCTATCTACAGGAGAAGCAGAATTATCCATAAAGAAAGATTCTAAAGCGTAATCTCGAGATACCACAAGTTCGAATTCTCCAAAGTTTGAAGTTTCTCTATAGATATTGAATGCGTCAATTGGTTCACCTGGTACTTTTTCCCAAACTACTTGATTGTAGGTGTAAGAAGAGTCAACCGTTAAAAGACAAATTGTCGGTTGGTAAGGCAGTTCATCAATCACATCAACTGTTAGGTAATTTTCGCAACCAGCTTGGTCAGTATAAGTTAGGGTGTATGTTCCTGAACCTACACCTGTTAAATCTTCTGATGTTGATCCTGTACTCCATTCATAAGTGGCTGGTACATCTCCAAAAGTATCAATGAATATATCAATTTCTCCATCTAGGTTTCCGCAAGTAGATTTTACAACTTCATCAGCCCATAAAAATACATTTGAGTAGTTTCCTAAAGTTTGATCCCAAGTTAAAGAACAACCACTTCCGTCTGAGACAGTACATGAATATAGGCCTCCATCTACATTAGTAAGATTTTCCATTGTGGAAACTTGAGTTGAATTTTTTTGCCAATCCCATGCATATGTTCCATCTCCTCCTGAAGTGGTAATGTTCACATATCCGCTTGGTGTTGAAATACAATCCATATTGTCTCCGTAGGAATCAAGTTTAACTTTTAACGAAGAATCTGGAATCGTGTATGTTCCGAAGAAATTACAATTGTTATCAGTGTGTATTTGTACAGAATACTCTCCCGCTGGTGCGTCCATTGAAGTTGTAGTTTGGCCATTTGACCAATATACTTGCGTAATGCTTCCTGGGGCTGAAACTGCTAAATCAACATTTCCAGTTTGTCCAGCACAGTATTGCGAAGTAATTGTAGGTGAAACCATAACATCAGTGTCAAATACATCTGCTTTCCCAGTTCTTTTACATCCATTTGCGTCTTCTACATTGATGTAGTAAACACCTGAAGACAAGTTAGAAACAGTACTAATTGAGCTAACTTGCTCAGAAAATCCAGTAGTCCAATAAACATCATAAGGAGCTAAACCATTCATGATGTTGGCATCAATAGAGCCGTCAGCGCTTCCACAAGTAGAGCCATTTGTGTTTGTCGTAATATCCGGAGCATCATTGAACATCACCGGGAAATTATTAGTTCCCTCACATCCTGCTGAATTTTTGTAAGAATAATAGATGTAATATTCACCACCGTCATTAACATAAGTAACATAGGCATCAACAGGGTCAAAAACGTTTGATTCAACATTATTATATAAAGAATCTGTCCAGCTAAATAAACCACCGGAGTTAACTTCAAGCGCACTCAAGTCTAATGGGAAATCAGTTGCGCAATAAGTTTCTGATACAGTAGTCAAATCTGCCATTACTTCTCCGTAAACAGGCACATCAGTTAAATTAATTGCAACTGGAGGACCTTCAACACCTATTGCTCCCGTGATTTCAAGAGTGATGTCTCCCATGTTTACACCAGAAGGATTTCCCCAACTAGCGGCACCTTTTACTGTGAAAGTTCTAAGAGTTTCGGTTGGAACATATGCAGGGGCGTCCCAAGATAATGGTAAAATCTGATCGTCAATAATCATGCTATTAGACATTCCCATACTGATATAAGTACTGTCCATATCCAAATCTTCAATCGTAATAGTTAAGAAGACTTCGTCATAGTCTCCATCACAGAGCGTATCATATTCTACTGAGTATAGCGTTGGTGCTGATTGACCAAAAGAGATCCCTCCAATTAAAAGAAGCGATAAGAAAAAGAGTTTTTTCAACATGTGGTTTGGTTTTTTAGATATACAAATATAACGTTTTCGTCTTTGATAAGGTTGGGTTTGTCATCTCGAAACTAATATTTTATCGATAAAAAAGCCAATCTCTTCTGAGATTGGCTTTCAAATTCTATAAAGATAAAAATGGATTAAATGTTTTCAATCACCATAGCAGAAGCGCCACCGCCTCCATTACAAATTCCTGCTGCACCTAGCTTACCGCCGTTTTGCTTCAGAACATTTATTAAAGTAACTATGATTCTTGATCCAGAGTTTCCAAGAGGGTGGCCAAGTGATACGGCTCCTCCATTAACATCTACTTTTGAAGGATCTAAACCTAATTCTTTTGTATTGGCTAATCCAACTACAGAGAATGCTTGGTTTAATTCCCAAAAATCAATATCCGAAATTTCTTTTCCTGCTTTCTTTAAAGCAACAGGTACAGCTTTTGAAGGTGCCATAGTAAACCATTCTGGCTCACGTGCTGCGTCTCCATAGCCAATCACTTTTGCAATTGGTTTTAATCCGTGCTTTTCAACTGCCTCAGCAGATGCAATGATTAAAGCAGATGCTCCATCATTTAATGTTGAAGCGTTTGCAGCAGTTACTGTTCCTTCTTTATCAAATACTGGACGTAGTTGCGGAATCTTCTCCATTTTTACGTTCTTGTATTCTTCATCTTCTGTTACTACAATAGGATCTCCTTTTCTTTGTGGAACTTCAACAGGAACGATCTCATCAGAGAATTTTCCTGCAGCCCAAGCAGCAGCAGCTCTATTATAAGATTCAATTGCAAAAGCATCTTGCTCTTCACGTGAGAAACCTTTTTCAGAAGCACACTTTTCAGCACAAACTCCCATGTGAACTCTATTGTATACATCAGTTAATCCGTCTAAGACCATTCCGTCTTTCAATTTAACGTCACCAAGTTTAGTAGCGCTTCTTGCATTCATATAATGAGGCACTGCCGACATGTTCTCCATACCGCCAACAACTACTATGTCGTTATCTCCAGCTATGATCGATTGAGCTCCTAATGAAATAGACTTCATTCCTGAAGCACAAACTTTATTTACTGTTGTTGCAGGAACAGCATTGCTAATTCCAGCAAACATTGCTGCTTGTCTTGCAGGAGCTTGTCCTAATCCTGCTTGTAGTACATTTCCCATAAATACTTCATCTACAATATCTGCAGACATTCCAGCCTTAGCTAAAGCTCCAGTAATTGCAGCAGCTCCAAGTTTAGGAGCAGGTACTGATGATAAAATGCCACCAAAACTTCCGATTGGAGTTCTAACAGCTGATACTATATATACGTCTTTCATTTAATTTGAATTTTAATCTAAAAATTGAGACGTAAAATTAACTAAAAAATTACAGTTGAATAGGATCGAAATCTATTTTTCGAAACTTGTTGATAATCATCTTTTTGGAGGTGATTTGTAGTGTTTTTATTTTAAGTGATAAAAAAGGGCAGAAATTTGCTTGAATCTGAAGGAAACACTATCTTTGCCGTCCGATTCCAGTTGGAACGGTCGATTTTTCCAGAATCGAATTTATATAACATCTCTTGCAAACACTGGAAAGCAGGATACAAAGTTAAGCCTTATCATGGCAGACGAAAAAAAAGACGCAGCTGCTGAAAAAGCTGCAAAAAAAGCACCAGCTAAGAAAGCTGCTGCTAAAAAGCCAGCTGCAAAAGCTGAAACAAAAAAGCCAGCCGCTAAAAAGCCAGCTGCAAAAAAGCCAGCTGCTAAAGCTGCATCTAAAACAACTGCTAAGAAACCTGCAGCTAAGAAAACCACTAAGAAAGAAGAAGTAAAAGAAGAAGCTGCAGAAGCAGTTACTGAAGTTGCTGTTGAAGCGGTTGAAGAGACAAAGGTTGAAGTTGCTGAAGCTGCACCTGCTGGGAAAAAAGAAATTAAAGAAGTAGAAGTTGCACCAAGAGAAGAATTCGATTGGTTTGCATACGAAAATGAAGGTCACACAGCTGCTGAAGTTGAAAAACTGAATAGCGTATATGATTCTTCTCTTACTTCAATTCAAGAAAAAGAAGTTATTGACGGAACTGTAATCGCATTAACACAAAAAGAAGTTGTAGTTAACATTAACTATAAGTCTGAAGGTGTAATCGCAATTAACGAATTCAGATACAATCCTGACCTTAAGGTTGGTGATGGTGTTGAAGTATTCGTTGAGCAGTTAGAAGATAAATACGGACAATTAGTATTATCTCACAGAACAGCAAGAACACACAGAGCTTGGCAAAAAGTGAATGAAGTTCTTAAAACTGGTGAAGTTATTACTGGATTTGTTAAATGTAGAACTAAAGGTGGTTTGATTGTAGATGTATTCGGAATCGAAGCATTCTTACCTGGTTCTCAAATTGACGTTAAGCCAATTAGAGATTACGATCAGTTTGTTGGAAAAAACATGGAATTCAAAGTTGTGAAAATCAACCACGAATTTAGAAATGTTGTTGTTTCTCATAAAGCGCTTATCGAAGCTGAGCTTGAAGAACAGAAAAAACAAATTATCGGTGGTCTTGAAAAAGGACAAGTTCTTGAAGGTACTGTTAAGAATATTACTTCTTATGGTGTATTCATTGACCTTGGAGGTGTTGATGGTCTTATCCATATTACTGACCTTTCTTGGGGTAGAGTTAATCACCCAGAGGAGATCGTAACATTAGATGAGAAAATCAATGTTGTAATCCTTGACTTTGATGATAACAAGAAAAGAATTGCTTTAGGTTTAAAACAATTACAATCTCATCCTTGGGATGCGTTGGATGACAAACTTAACGTTGGTGATAAATTAAAAGGTAAAGTTGTTGTAATCGCAGATTACGGAGCATTTATTGAAATTGCACCAGGTGTTGAAGGATTAATCCACGTTTCTGAAATGTCTTGGTCTCAGCACTTAAGATCAGCTCAAGATTTCATGACTGTAGGTGATGAAGTTGAAGCAGTTATCTTAACATTAGATAGAGAAGAAAGAAAAATGTCTTTAGGTATCAAGCAGAACATGCCAGATCCTTGGGCTGATATCGATCAAAAATACCCTGTTGAATCTAAGCATACAGCTATCGTGAGAAACTTCACGAACTTTGGTGTATTCGTAGAGCTTGAAGAAGGAGTTGACGGATTGATTCACATTTCTGACCTTTCTTGGCAAAAGAAAATCAAGCACCCATCTGAATTCTGCAAAGTAGGAGACAATATGGATGTAGTTGTTCTTGAACTTGATAGAGATAACAGAAGAATCGCATTAGGACACAAACAATTGGAAACTAATCCATGGGATGAGTTTGAAGGTGTATTCTCTGAAGGATCTGTTCACGAAGGAACAATCATTGAAGATAAGAAAGATAAAGCAGCAGTTGTTGCTCTTCCTCATGGAGTTGAGGCTATCTGCCCTAAGAAACATATGAGAAAAGAAGACGGAACTGATGCGAAAGTTGAAGAGAAGTTAGAATTCAAAGTAATCGAGTTCAACAAAGACGCTAAGAAAATTGTTGTTTCTCATACTAGAATGTTTGAAGAAGGTGAAGACAAGCCAACAACTTCTAAGAAATCATCAGGTGGTAAGAAATCATCAGGTGGAGGTTCTAAAGCGGTTGCTCAAGTAAATAGCTCTAACGAGAAATCTACATTGGGTGATTTAGATGCATTATCTGCTTTAAAATCTGAAATGGAAGGAAAAGGAGAGTAATCTCTTTTAATCTATAAGTACTGAAGGCGTTCTTGGTTTACCAAGAGCGCCTTTTTTTATTTCTGAATAATTATTTTCTCAGTGAGAATCCCGTGAACATCAGTTGTCACCTGAATCAAATACGTTCCGTTTGAAAAGTCATTCAAATTAATTCTGGTTTGATTACCATCACTATTGAGTATCTCTTTATAAATCATTCTGCCTTGTAAATCATAAAAAGTGTATTCTCCATTTTCAATTAAGCCATGATTGATTGTCAAGCTTGAGTTTGCAGGATTGGGGTAGAAGTTAATGATTGGTGAAGTAAGAACCGCAGCAATTGTATCAATGTCTGAATCTTCAAGGTATTCTATTTTAAAATACATGGTAGTATACTGTTCATATCCTAAAACGAATTTATAAACACCGCTTTTATTTGTTGTCAATGCAGTCATGTGAGTTGAACCGGTATAACAACCATTCGGATTAGCGTCTGCAGAATTAAACTCATAAAGGTTAGGTTCCATTACTTCAGCATCTTTGTACCAACGAATGCTGCTATAGTAATGCGCATCCCAATTATCAAAGGCATCCCAACTTATTGTGCAGCCGTCAGAGCCTGCAATTTGAATAAAGACTGTGTCATTAGCGAAATAGTCGAAATACCAGCACTCTCTTGATTCTTGATATTGAGAATAATAAAGAGAATCTTCAGTTGAAATTTGTAAGTTTTCAGAGCTTCCAATGCATCCTCTATCTTGAGAAAAGGAAGTATAAGACAATAAAAAAATGATTGAAGTAGTGAGGAGAGTTTTCATGGTTTTGATTTGAGGGTGTTCATTCTTAACGAATTAGCTCTTGAAATATTGCCTCTTGAAAATCGAATGCCCTCCTTTCAAGAAATCTGCCTATTTTTAGACTTATGGAAAATGAACCTCATAAGAAAAAAGGCTTGGCTTTACACTGGAAGATTATTATCGGAATGGTGTTAGGTATCGTTTGGGCTTATTTGTCAATTGCAAATGGCTGGAATGATTTCACAAAAGATTGGATTTCTCCTTTTGGTGACATCTTTATTAGAGGTCTTAAATTCATAGCAATCCCTCTTGTTTTGTTTTCCATAATTGTTGGTGTTTCGAGTTTAAAAGATATCACAAAGTTGGGTAGAGTAGGTGCGAAGACTTTAGGTGCTTATTTGGTAACTACAGTGTTGGCAGTAACTGTTGGTTTACTGTTTGTTAATTTGGCAAATCCTGGCGGAGCAATTTCAGAAGATCAAAAAGTTAAAAATAGAATAAGCTATGAGCTTTGGGCAGATAGCGAAGATGATATTCAGATAAAAGACGACAAACGTTATTCTCAAGATCCACAGTATGCTCACATATTGGCTGAGATTCAAGGAGAAGAAGTTGTTGTAGATGAAAAGGTTCAGAAACTTCAAGCAACAGTTGCTGATAAAAAAGCATCTGGCCCTCTTGATCCTTTGGTTAACATGATCCCTGATAATTTGATTGTTTCATTACAGAATCCAAAACTTATGTTGCAGGTTATCTTCTTCGCGATCTTCTTTGGTATCTGCATGCTCTTCATACCTGAAGATAAATCAGGACCTGTAGTAAAATTGTTTGACGGAATAAATGAAGTATTCTTGAAGATGGTGGATATCATTATGAAGGCTGCGCCCTTTTTCGTTTTTGCCTTAATGGCAGGGGTGATGTCTAAGATGGCGGCCAATTTAACAGAGCTTCAAGATATGCTTATCTCACTAGGGGCTTATGCCTTGGTGGTGTTTGGCGGATTATTGTTCTTGATCTTACTATATCCTCTTTTGGTTTCAATTTTCACCAAAAAGCGTTTTAAATATGCTGAATTTTGGAGAAAGATTTCTCCGGCACAATTAACTGCATTTTCTACAAGTTCATCTGCCGCAACTCTTCCTATAACAATGGAATGTGTTGAAGATGGGGTAGGGGTTAAAAAAGAAATATCAAGTTTTGTACTGCCAATAGGAGCAACTGTGAATATGGATGGAACTTCATTGTATCAAGCAGTGGCTGTGATTTTCATAGCACAAATTCACTTAATTGATTTGTCGCTCGGTGAACAAGCAATGATTGTGATGACAGCAACTTTAGCATCAATTGGATCAGCTGCTGTTCCTTCTGGAGGATTAGTAATGTTAATGATGGTCTTGATGTCTGTAGGAATGAATCCTGCCTGGATTGCAATCATCTTACCAGTAGATAGAATTCTAGATATGTGCAGAACAGTTGTTAATGTAACAGGTGATGCTTCGGTAACAACAATTATCGCCTCTTCTGAAAATGAATTGAAAGAGACAGCTTAAACTTCTGAAGCAATAAGTTTAACATCTTCTATTTCTCCTTCAGTGTCAACAATTAACTGAAAGTTTTTACTTGACTCATCTTTGTCAAAATGAACCATAGTGTCTTTGGTAAACGATTCTTGTGATTTATTAGTCGCCTCAACCTTAATAGAGATGTCTTGCATCATTTTAGGAGGATTATTAACATGGATACTTACAAATGTCTGTTTTCCCAAGTTTTCCCAGTTGTCAATTCCGTAAGTATATTTTGCTTGAGAATTTGAAGTTTCTTCTGATGGAGAACAAGAGAATAACAACATTAAGATCGAAATTATAGGAAGGATGTTTTTCATTTTGAGAGGGTTTACAATTAATTATACCCTTGATCTCGCCAAAATGTTCCATTTTGATCTGGTGAAAACAACAAAGGGCCTCGGTTTTCCGAAACCCTTTGTTGAAAGGAGATTAAAGTTTTATACTTTAAAATGCTCTTTCATTCTTAAGTGCTGAAGCCATTTTTCGGCCTCTTCTAATGAGTTGAAAAATTTCGTAGGTACAGTTGGTAAATTAATCTTCATCATCAAATTGGCAACAATTTTCTGAGGTAAAGAATTAATCACAAAAGCATCAGCCTTTTTGTAAACAGAGCCAGCCTTACTACAAGATAGTTCTCTTGCCTCCTTGTCTGGGAGTGTAAGTTCGCCAACATTGATTAGGTTGTATAGCTTTTTACCTCCGCCTAATTCTTCAGCAGCTTTTGTCAGTTCCTTGAAGTCATCAACATTAAATTCTTTTTCAGCTTCAATATTGATAAACAAAGTTTCTTTGTTTTTTAATGACACTTCCGATATTCTACATTTAACAGTCTTCATAACTAATGGTTAAGAATTATACATCAAATGTAGGTTAGAATTGAAGCCGTGTCAATCTAATTAAGATATGCGTGCATAGTAAATTGATGAATTGACGTTTTTATCCGATTAGTCGCAAATTACTATTGATCAGTCAATTGCGTGAGTTTATAATCTATTTGATTGGTAGATTAAATTAGTAAAACAAAAAAAAAGCCGCTACCAATAGTTGATAGCGGCTTATTTCTTTAATGTCTTATTTATGTATTCATTCCACCACAAACATTTATTGTTTGTCCTGTTACATATGATGAAAGATCTGAAGCTAAGAACACTGTCACCTTGGCAACATCTTCAGGAGTTCCTCCTCTTTTCATTGGAATTGCGTCTCTCCATCCTTGAACTACATTCTCGTCTAAAGAATCTGTCATTTCAGTTTCAATGAATCCTGGTGCAATTGCATTACATCTAATATTTCTAGATCCAAGCTCCTGCGCAACTGATTTCGAGAAGCCTATCATTCCAGCCTTAGATGCCGCATAATTTGCTTGACCTGGATTTCCAGAAACACCGACAACTGAACTCATATTTATAATTGATCCAATTCTTGCTTTAAGCATTGGTCTTAAAACCGCCTTAGTTAAGTTGAAAGCAGACTTTAGGTTGATGTTGATAACGTCATCCCAGTCTTGTTCTCCCATTCTCATTAATAAATTATCTTTTGTGATTCCGGCATTGTTAACAAGGATGTCAATTTGACCAAACTCTTCCATTACAGCATCTGCTAATTTTTGAGCTGCCTCAAATTCTGAAGCGTTAGATTTAAATCCTTTGGCAGTTCCGCCCATTGCAGATAACTCAGATTCGAGTGCCTTTGCTTTTTCTTCTGAAGATAAATATGTAAACGCCACTTTTGCTCCTTCTTTGATGAAAGTTTCAGCAATAGATTTTCCGATTCCTCTTGAGGCTCCAGTAATAATGGCAACTTTTCCGTCTAATAATCCCATAATATAATTTTGTGTCCCTTTAGTTCGAGACCATTCTTTGATTTAGTGCGATAAAGATAAAACAATTTGAAAATGGTTGAACAACAAAAAAGCCGACTCTTTCAAGAATCGGCTTTTAATATAATTTGATAAATGTGTATTATTTTTTGCCTTCTGGTGGCTCAACTAACATTCTTCCACAGTGCTCACAAACAATAAATTTCTTTCTTGCCTGAATATCGATTTGTCTTTGTGGTGGAATTTTGTTGAAACAACCTCCGCAAGAACTTCTTTCAATAGATACTACAGCTAAACCGTTTCTTGAATTGTTTCTTAATCTTTCATAAGCAACAACCAATCTTTCTTCGATAGCTTTCTTAGCCTTGTCAGAATCTTTCATCAATTTCTCTTCGTCCTTTTCAGTTTCAGCAGAAATCTCTTTTAATTCATTTTTCTTGATGTCAAGATCTTTTTGTCTTTCATCAAGTTTTTCTTTTGCAGCAGTAAGAACTTCAGCTTTGTGCTCAATGTTAGCTTTAGCTTCGTTGATCTTCTTTTCAGACAATTCCATTTCTAATTCTTGGAACTCAATCTCCTTTGAGATAGAATCAAACTCTCTGTTATTTCTAACGTTCTTTTGTTGCTCAGTATATTTTTTGATTGCCGCTTTAGATTCTTTGATCATGTTCTTTCGATCAGAAACTAATTGCTCTAAATCAGCATTCTCTTCTTTAAGTTTATCTAAACGAGTAGTTAATCCTTCAATCTCATCTTCAAGGTCTTGAACTTCTAAAGGTAATTCACCTCTAATAGTTCTGATCTTATCTATCTTAGAATCAATTTGTTGAAGTTTGTACAAGCCGTTTAGCTTTTCTTCGATTGTATTTTCAGCAGCTTTCTTTTTCGCCATTTTCTTAAAAGTATTTTACCGGATTGGTATTATTTTCTGTTAAGCAGGGTGCAAATGTAGGGAATTTTTGTGAGATTAAGTCGGCAATTAATTCAATTGTGAACTGTTCGCTTTCAAAATGTCCGATATCTGCGATAACAATTTGATTCTCAGCATCAAAAAATTCATGATACTTGAAGTCTCCAGTGATAAATATATCTGCCTTTTTTGCCTTGGCTTTATTCAATAAAAAACTTCCAGAACCTCCACACCAAGCAACCTTTTTTATTGGCCTGTTAATCAGTTCTGTATGACGGATGATTCCGCAATTAAATTTCTCTTTAAGCTGAGCCAAAAATTGAGTAGGATCGATTCCTTCTTCTAACTCTCCTATCATACCCGAACCTTCGAAGTGATTTTTATTTAAAATCGGTAACAAATCATAAGCAACTTCTTCATATGGATGTGCGGCTAACAATGCATTCACCACTTTAGAGCTCTTGTGAGATGAAACCAAGACTTCAATTCTTTTCTCATTCACTGATTCCCTAATCCCCTTACTTCCAATTTGAGGGTTAGAATTCTCATTTCCTTTGAATGTTCCTGTTCCTTCTGAACTAAAAGAGCATTCTGAGTAATTTCCAATTTCTCCTGCTCCGGCCTCAAAAATTGCGCTCTTTACCTGTTCAGTGTTAATTGCTGGAACGTAGCATACGAGTTTTAATAAGGTATCAGAAGTGGGTGATAATATTTCAGGATTTCGGATCCCAAGAAGATCACCTATTTTTTTATTGACCCCGTTTTTAAAATTATCAAGATTGGTATGAATCGCATAAATCGCAATGTCATTCTTAATGGCTTTAATAACTGTTCGCTCTACATAATTCTTTCCCGTGAACGATTTCAATCCTTTGAAAACAATAGGGTGGTGAGAAATAATAATATTACAGCCTTTTGCAATTGCTTCTTCTACAATGATTTCAGTGCAATCTAGACTAATTAAAGCCTTGGTGATTTGAGTGTTTTTATCGCCCACAATAAGGCCTGAATTATCATATCCCTCTTGACTTGATAGGGGCGCAAGAGTTTCAAGATAGTTTGTAATTTCGCTAATCTTCATAAAACAAAGATATCAAAAGCTAAAAAAGGGAACCCTTTGTCTACTTTGTACGTCTTTGAGCTAGAATTCACTATATTTAATAAAATAATTGATATGAAGATTTCATTTTTTGCTTTGTTAATGTGTTGTTTAGTTGGACTTTCATCAACTGCTCAAACTGGTCACGAATTGTTTATGGCCGCTAAAGTCAAAACAAATAGCTCAGGCAATATGAATAGTTGGAACGTTGGACCGAATTCATTTTCTACTATCACTGCAGATGACTGGAATCATTGGTCATTCTCAATGTTAGGGCAAGAAGGGAAAATTAATACCGTATCAAATAATGACTATACAGCTTTTGAAGTTGAAAATTTAAACATTACAGTGACTCAAACTTCAGCGGGAAACTACGGTTCATGGACAATTGTTGGTGAAGGAAAAACAATCACCATGTTCACATCAAACTGGAACACTTGGGCTTATTCTGGTGATTTAGTTTCAGGATTATCTACTGTTGTAACAGATGACTATGAAGAATGGAGTTTTTCAGGCGGAGATTGGTTGTCAATGTCACCAAGTATGAGGTCAATTACTTTGATGGTGCCTGTATTTACTTCTGCGGTTTATAAGCAGATTATCGAATAGAAATTCTATTTTAGCGTCTTCAAGAACATCTATGGAGACTTATCATTTTAAAGCACTTTTAACTGACTCAGGTTGGAAAGAGAATGTCAGAATTCAAACGAATACTGAAGGACTTATCGTTCAAATTGAGGAAAACTCTAGCCCGGCAGGGATCGAATTAGATTTTGGATTGCCTGGATTCCAGAATGCTCACTCTCATGCTTTTCAATACGCAATGGCTGGATTAGCAGAGAAACATTCTACTTCAGAAACACCTGATGATTTTTGGTCATGGAGAGAGGCCATGTATTCTTTGGCTTTAAGTATTTCTCCTGACGATCTTGAAGCAATTGCTAAAATGTTATACTCAGAGATGTTGAGACACGGTTATACTGATGTTGCGGAGTTTCATTATGTGCATCACGATAAGAATGGAGATGAGTATCCGAATTTAAGTGAGATGGGAATGAGATTAATCTCAGCCGCAAAATCTGTTGGAATTGGAATAACCTTGATTCCTATTTTCTATCAAAAGGGTGGTTTTGGGAAAGAACCCACGGATGGACAAAAGAGATTCATTTCTTCTGGTTTAAATGAATATTTGAGACTCTTTGAAGCTTCAAAAAAGAGTTGTGAATCTTATGAGCACGCAAACATTGCAGTTGGGATTCACTCAATGAGAGGAGTGGAACCTAAAGTGATTGCTGAATTGGCAAAAAATTATCTGCCAGATGTTCCATTTCATATTCATGTTTCTGAACAGTTGAAAGAGATTGAAGATTCAATTGCTTATTTAGATAAGAGACCAGTTGAATGGATGTTGGATAATATTGAAATGAATGATAGATTTCATTTGGTTCATGCAACTCATTTAAATGATTCTGAAACAGAAAGACTCGCCAAGTCAGGCGCTAATGTAGTGCTTTGTCCTTCGACAGAAGGTAATCTTGGTGATGGTTTATTTCCTCTAAAAAAGTTTCAAGATCAAAATGGAGCTTGGAGTATTGGAACGGATTCTCATGTCGGAATCAATCCGCTTGAAGAATTAAGAATTTTGGATTACGGCCAAAGATTGATTTCACACAAGAGAAATATATTCTATTCAGGAACTGAAGGAAATAGTGCGCTCTACGCTTTTAAGCAGGTAACTATTGCTGGGAGAAAGGCTATGAATAATTATAACCAGAGTTATTTTAAAGTTGGAGAATATTTAGATGTGGCTGTTGTTTCACGAGATCATCCACTTCTTGAAAATTGTTCATTTGAGAACCTGGCGAACACAATTCTTTATAGCTCTGATGCGAGCATGCAATCTCACACGATTTCGAAAGGAAAGTTAGTGGTTCAAAATGGAAGTCATATCGAAACTAAATCAATAAGAAAAGAATTCAGTGAAGCCATCATCAGATTGAA
>Ga0316204_10007891_pt1 | contig 15215 bp, 10 predicted proteins | sample 6monrhotite_MG_2_FD_205661 | JGI IMG/M metagenome (GOLD analysis project Ga0316204, IMG submission 205661) | Microbial mat bacterial communities from mineral coupon in-situ incubated in ocean water Damariscotta River, Maine, United States -... | ecosystem: Environmental > Aquatic > Marine >...
TTGATGTGTGGCAACTCCGCCAATTCATGAAACGGAATTTCTTCAATCATGACACCCGCATCAGATAATTTTGTGATTGCCTTCTCAAAAGCCGCCGCAATCTCAGCATCCAAACCATCCATCATCAAAGTCTGTGGGATAGCCAATCTCAGGCGGCCGGGATCGAGCTGGCTTGACGTACGAACGGGCTCCCCCGCCATCACCGCATCCAATATGGCGCAACAATCGACGCTGTTGCTCAAAGGGCCCGCCGAATCGAGGGAAAAGCTAAGTGGCGTTAACCCGGTGATTGGGACGCGCGACGCAGTTGGTTTATAACCCGTAATACCACAAAATGCGGCCGGAATTCGACACGACCCCCCGGTGTCAGACCCCAGAGCTGCCGCCGCCATGTGATCTGCGACGGAGACGGCTCCACCTGACGTGGACCCGCCTGGAATGCGGCCGTGGTCGCGGTCATAAGGAATTTTGGGCGTCCCATAGTGAGGGTTCATACCAATTCCCGCATAAGCAAACTCGACCATAACTGTGCGACCAACAAAGACAAACCCGGCCTGGCGCAGTCGTTCTATGGTTGGTGCATCGCTAACCGCAGGATTGGCATTTTTGAGTATTTTCGATCCCGCTGAGGTCACTTCTCCCTTAACATCATACAGATCCTTTACGGAAATCGGAATTCCCGCATAGGCAGACGGCTCCAAACCTCGTTTACGAAGCGCATCCATTGCGTCCGCCTGAGCCCGCGCTTTGTCATGATCAACGGATAGGAACGCCCGTTCGCCCTCGCCGTTCGAATCCGCAATCTTCTCAAAGCAGCCCTCCAGCAATTCGCGCGCCGTGACATTGTTTTGCCCCAGGTCATTTGAAAGTTTGATCAACGAATCCATTTTTTACTCCACTCATTAAGACAATCGTTAGCTGAGCCTATCTTGTCTGAATGGTTTGGTCCACATGGGAACAAGCCGCACCGTAAAATCATCCGTACTTCGGTCATTAAAAGGGGCCGGGCCTCAATCCCTGTCGCTTGTTTAAGCGGAAATTTTTGCGATAATCCGGGGAAAGCTGGAAAAACAATTCGTTACGTCAGGCTTGGGTTCGCACCCAAATCCTGCAATAGGGACATTATATAAGGGAGCCTCTCAATGACCGAACATCACCTCTTTCCGGTGCCTGCGGAAACAGCCGCGGCGTCACATTGCGACAATGACAAATACCTGGAGATGTACCAGGCGTCGATCGATGACCCCGCCGCGTTCTGGGGAGAGCATGGCAAGCGCATCGACTGGATGAAACCCTACACGCAGGTCATGGACGTCGATTACAACATCCCGAATGTCTCCATTAAGTGGTACCACGATGGCACCTTGAACGCGTCCGTTAATTGCATTGACCGGCATTTGCCAACCCGTGGCGACCAGGTGGCGATTATCTGGGAGGGTGACGAGCCCACCGACGATAAAAAAATAACCTACAACCAGCTTCATGAGGAAGTTTGCCGCCTGGCCAATGCCATGAAAGCCCGCGGCATCAAAAAAGGTGACGTGGTCACCATTTACATGCCCATGGTCCCAGAAGCTGCCTATGCGATGCTGGCTTGCACACGCATTGGCGCGATCCACTCCATCGTCTTTGGCGGGTTTTCGCCAGATGCCCTGGCAGCGCGGATTTCGGGTTGTAACTCAAATTGCGTGATTACCGCCGATGAAGGCGTTCGCGGCGGCAAACCCATTCCGTTAAAAGACAACACCGACAAGGCCATTAAAATCAGTGGCGGTGTGGAGACGGTGTTCGTCGTCAAACGCACGGGCGGGGATATCAATTGGGTCGACGGGCGCGATGTCTGGTATGCAGACGTAACGCAAGCCGCGGACGCGACCTGCGAGCCGGAAGAAATGAACGCCGAAGATCCGATGTTTATTCTCTACACGTCGGGCTCTACCGGCCAGCCAAAGGGTGTGCTGCATACCACAGGTGGTTATATGGTTTATGCGTCCATGACCCACCAATATGTCTTTGATTATCAGGATGGTGAGAATTACTGGTGCACCGCCGATGTCGGCTGGGTGACTGGCCACAGCTACATTGTCTATGGTCCGCTTGCCAATGGGGCAACGACGCTGATGTTTGAAGGTGTGCCCAATTATCCATCCTTTTCCAGGTTCTGGGAAGTCTGTGACAAACACGACATTGCGATTTTCTATACCGCCCCGACAGCACTTCGCGCGCTCATGCGCGAAGGCGATGAACCAGTTAAATCGACCAGCCGTAAGTCTATACGTATCCTGGGGACCGTTGGTGAGCCCATCAATCCGGAAGCTTGGATGTGGTATTATAATGTGGTTGGTGAGGGACGCTGCCCGATCGTTGATACCTGGTGGCAGACCGAAACCGGTGGCATTCTCATTACCCCGCTACCGGGTGCGACAGCGCTTAAACCGGGTTCGGCAACGCGACCCTTCTTTGGTGTTCAACCACAATTGGTCGACAACGATGGTGTGCCGCTGGAAGGTATAAATGAGGGCAACCTCTGTATTACGCAATCCTGGCCCGGGCAAATGCGGACGGTCTATGGGGACCATGAGAGATTCATGCAAACCTACTTCTCGACCTATCCAGGCAAGTACTTCACCGGTGACGGCTGTCGCCGCGATGAGGACGGATACTATTGGATCACCGGCCGGGTCGATGACGTGATCAATGTTTCCGGGCATCGCATGGGAACGGCTGAAGTGGAAAGTGCACTTGTTGCGCATCATGACGTTGCGGAAGCTGCTGTTGTGGGGGCTCCTCACGAGATTAAGGGGCAAGGCATCTACGCCTACGTAACACTGAACGTTGGTGTCGAATCCTCGGATGAATTGCGTAAGGAACTTGTCCAGTGGGTTCGCAAAGAAATTGGCCCGATTGCATCGCCAGATTGGCTGCAATGGGCGCCCGGATTGCCAAAGACGCGGTCCGGTAAAATCATGCGTCGGATCTTGCGCAAAATTGGTGAAAACGATTATTCCAACTTGGGAGATACCTCGACCCTCGCCGACCCGTCGGTTGTTGATGATTTGGTTGAAAATCGCCAAAACAGATAGCTTCTGAAAAAAAGGCCCACTTACTGATGGGCCATTTTTGTTTATACACAGTCCGCCCTGGGTCCAGTTTTGATATTGTTTCTTCTCAAATGTTGCTGTAATGTTCTAAACATAATAAACTCGGAACGGAGAGAACGGGCAGGATGATCAAGGGAAGTTGTTGCTGTAAAGCGGTGCTATTTGAGCTATTGGCCGAGCCTACGGTGATGGGCACGTGCCATTGCTCGAGGTGTCGCAAGGTTGGTGCTAGCAACATTGTCTTTGTCAGAAGCGAAGACTTGAAGTGGGTGCAGGGGAAAGAGCACGTCGCACTCTACCAACCCGCAACGCCTTACAAATACGGCCGGTGCTTCTGTAAAGTTTGCGGCACTTCGCTTGGCGAGATTCTCTCAGAAGAAGCCCGTTTTCCGATTGCAGTAAATGCTCTCGATACTGAGTTTGACATCAAAAACCAGTTCCATGAGTTTGTCTCTGACAAACCGTCTTGGTATGAAATTTGTGACCCTTTAAAGCAGTCCGAAGGGGACCCTGCGCCCTCCTAAGGGATCAACCTGCAGTCTCAGGAGTATCAGCTGTAATCTGGTCACGCATCGGCGCGGCTTGATAACAACCTCTGGACACGCGCCAGGTTATTGGCAATCAATTCGGCTCGTTTGCTGGCACCCGAGCTTTCGTAAATTTCGATTGCCCCTTCAAAGCACGATGAAGCTTCCCGCAGCAATGCCAATTCAGAATTTCGTTTAGCTAACGAGAAACAGGCGGCTCCCAGATTGTTGGCCGTCTGTGCCCACAGGACGGGTACAACTTCTTTTTTTCGGACATTCAGTGACGACCTGAATTTTTTAACGGCAATTTCAAGGGTCGCGTTGCCGTTAACCTGTTCGCCAAGGGCCAACAGAACCACCCCATATTGGTTACAGACTTCTGCCCACTTCCCTGGTGTGCCCTCTTTGGTATAGATTGTCAGAGCTTCATCGAAAAACTTGGTCGACTCCTGAAAATAGGAACTTTTTCCGGAAACGGTCCCCAAACGATATAACACCAGCCCCAGATTGATGTTGGCCAGAGCCCAGTCAAAGGGGTGCTCAATCCGGCTAAGCTGATCGGCGATGGCCTTGTAAGCTTTCGACGCCTCTTTTAATGTATCAACGTCTTTGGCGCGTTCGCCTTTGACCCTGAGGACCTTACCGAGATGATTCTGACAAATTGACCAGACGATCGGGTCGGTTTCCGGAGAGGTATGGGTCAGTGCCAACTTATAGGACGAAACGGCTTGATCGAGCCGTTTCGCCGTCCCACCCAACAGGGCGTGAACGGCGAACGCATTGCCCATGCACGTCAAAAAAGCCGCGTAATCACTACCGCTTAGATCCGCCGGTTTTTCTTGGACCAGAGATTTGATTTGACCAAGAGCCGTATCCAGCTCAGTTCCGACCCGGTTTCGCATGCCTTTGAATGTCGGTCCAACTGCGCTTAATACGGTCGCATGCAGGCCCTTGTTGTAATCGCCGTCAAATGCTGCGGGCAATGCCAACACGTCACCAAGACCATAGGCGCCGGGTTGAGCTTCAGCTAAAGGCACAGCCACCAAAAACCGGATCTCGATGATGTTGCGGACCATTCGACCCCAGACCAGCAGGTCCGCTTCCTCTTCAGCCAACCAAGCGCGACCTTCATCGGCCGCGGCGATCAATTGATCTACCAAAATGCCTTTGTCACCCATTTTCAGAACACGTTTGGCGCGAAACACTTCATAAGATTGAAATCCGTCCAGGCACGCCGCAATCCGCGCGCCTGCTTCGCCCGAACCGTCACCTGCGATATCGGCAACAAGAATTTTAGGCATCCCGCTCCCGTCTGATCCGGCAGGTGCGAAGGACGCACCGGATATCCGTTCTGTGCCGTTCTTCTTTTTGCGTTTTCGTCCTCTGTTCTGGCTCGAAGACTTGGGAACATTCGAGGCAAAGAAAAGACCAAAAATTCCTTTGAACATGGTTCTTTCGCTATCTTGTGTCTTTACGATCAATACCTATTTATTTCGTCCCGCCCCAACGAAGCGTGACCGCAAACGAGTGAGTTCTGATCCTTAGGTCTTAACTGAGAAGTTTTACCAGTTCCTGACATATCATTTAAAAATCGATACAACGCCCATTGCGTTCCCAATCCCCATATCGGGTTGGGTCTGGGCCGTCGGGACCTTCAATCTCTATAGCTGCCGTTTTATCCTTTACCTGAAGGTCGACCGCCTCCTTACTGTCTTCAGGAGTTGGTGAGGGTTTGGTCTGTGCAAAGTCAGATTTTGCCAATTGTAGCTGGCTACGTCGCAGTCGTTGATCCCCATCTGTGGTCGAAGGGAGTTCATTTTTAACCATTTTAAGTTACCTTTTAAATACGCGCAATTGTAAAATAGCAAATATTCCGTGAGGATCAATTTGATTACGGATCATCCCGCGTACACACCGGTCAAACGCCATCAACTTATTGATCTCCGGCCTTGTACTTGCCCGACGGCTGAGGCATGAAGAGCCCATGAAACGATCTGGTGTCCATGTCCGCCTCGCGGCGCTTGAAGTGTTAGAATCCGTTGTTCGGCGAAACAGCATGCTAGAGGACGCCCTTGATCACGTGGCCGTCTACGGAGCCTTAGATCCGCGCGATCGTGCCTTCGCTCGTAATCTGGTTTCAACCACCCTGCGACGATTGGGACAAATCGATTCTCTTATAAACCACTGTTTGCAAAAACCACTGGTAAAGAAATCCCGCCGAAGTCACGACATCCTTAGGCTTGGCATTTGCCAATTGCTGTTTTTGGCAACGGCTGACCATGCGGCCGTCTCATCAAGCGTTGAGCTGGCAGGAGAGAGCGGGCAGGGGCATACGAAAAAGCTGATCAACGCCGTGTTGCGCAGGCTGGGTCGCGAGGGCGAAGAACTGTTGGCCGGGCAAGACGTCGCCCGCCTGAACGTACCCGACTGGCTTTGGTACAGTTGGAAACGGACCTACGGTGAAGAAGCGACCCGCGAAATCGCGTTGGCCCATATGAGCGTAGCGCCGCTCGATTTATCGGTCAAATCTGATGCCAGGGCATGGGCTGAGAAACTTGGCGGTCAGATGCTGGACAACGAAACCGTTCGTCTCGATAAAAATAAAAATGTGCCTGATCTTGAAGGTTTTGAGCATGGTGCGTGGTGGGTTCAGGACACGGCGGCACGTTCAGCAGTGCAGCTTTTGGGTGATGTGCGCGGTAAGCAGGTGATTGATTTATGTGCGGCGCCCGGCGGCAAAACGGCATTTCTTGTGAACGCCGGCGCGGTTGTTACTGCCGTTGACCGCTCTGCCAGTCGGCTTAAGCGTCTGGACGAAAACTTACAACGCCTCGAGATGAGCGCCGAAGTGGTTGTTGCAGATGCAACCGAGTGGAGGCCCCATCAAAGAGCTGATGCGGTTTTGTTGGACGCGCCGTGTTCGGCCACCGGCACCATTCGCAAGCACCCGGAGATTTCCTGGCTTAAGTCACAAGACGACGTTGATAAACTGGTGGTCCTGCAAAGCCGTTTACTGGATGGCGCGTTCGAGATGGTTAAACCGGGTGGCCTGGTTCTTTTTGCCACCTGCTCGTTACAGGAAGATGAAGGGCCCGGCCAAATTGAGCGTCTGACCAAGCTGCGGCCTCAAACCAAAATCATCGACAGCCTGCGCTGTCTGCCTACAGACCTGCCGGATCTGGGTGGCCAGGACGGGTTTTATGCCTGCCTGATGCAGTGCAGTTAACCCGGTTTTTACCTGCGTTGTGTTTTGGTACGACCCATGACTGAGAAGCTTAAATCCACGTTTCGAGCAAAAGCCACTGACACCCTTTTTGCATCGGCGCCCTACGCTTGGTTCCTCAATCGCTCGAAGCCTAACCTCTTAAAGACGCTCCAGCCTATATTTGTCGGAAATCCGAACAGGGGGCGTTCCGTCCAGTTCAGCGATCTCATCGAAACCATTCAGTCTAACCGTGAGCCCGATACGGTTCACAACTTACGGGCCGATTGTTTCCGATGGCTCGCCGATCTGCAAGCCAGTGATTTGGAAACCTCCGCACGCATCGCTCGCGACATTACTGAAGAATGGATTGCCCACCACAGTCAATGGGAGGCGGACGTCTGGCGCCTTGATATCCTGGCGGAACGGTTATGTAACTGGATCACGGCGGGCGGTTTTTTGCTCAAAGGAGCAAGCCCAAGGTTTGCAACCAACTTTACGGAAGCCCTCGCTCAACAAACAAACCATTTAATCCTTGCCAGTCATCTTCAAAATGACCTGCCCGCAGGGTTTGCCGTACAAAAAGCACTGGTCTTTTTTGGCGTTGCCCTGGCGGGACATGAACGGACAGCCATACGCGGAATGACCTTACTGAAGGACACGGCATCTCGGGAGGTTCTGGCTGACGGCGGACATTATTTGCGTGACCCGCAAGCCCATATGCATGGCTTGAAAAGGCTTATTGAAATTCGCGAAGTGCTTGACGGAAGTCAGATGGGCCCACCGGTCTGGTTGCAGGGGCTGATTGACAAAATGACACCGATGTTACGCACCTTCGTCTTAGGAGATGGAAAACTCGCCGCGTTCAATGGCGCCCAACTTGCGGATCCGGGTGAAATTGAAACCATCTTGCAAATAACGAAAATTAAAGCGCGCGCGGTGACGAATGCCCCGCACGCTGGATTTCAGCGGATATCCGCTCGCCGCACAGTGGTTGTAATGGATACCGGCATCTCCGATCTGGAAACGACGCCGACGCAGGAGAGCGCGGGAACACTGTCGTTTGAGATGTCCGTTGGGAAACAACGCCTGGTCGTCAATTGCGGCGCCCCGGATCAAGATAACGTGATCCTGTCGACGGCGCTACGCGGCACACCCGCCCACTCCACACTTTGCCTGGATCACACCAATTCGAGCGAAATCAGTGGAGACGGACGGCTGGGCCCACGCATCGCCCGCCGGATACAGGAAGTCAGGCGGGAGGTCGATAAAAACACCCTGGTGGAAGCCACTCATGACGGATATCTCGCTCTATTTGGTTTGTCACACAAACGGGCACTCTACCTGTCTGCCGATGGCAATGAGCTGCGCGGCGAGGACACCCTAAGCGGCCCAAATGCCAAAGAAGCGATTATTCGATTTCATCTTCACCCGCTTGTGCAAGCGTCACTGGTCGAAGCTGGTGATTGCGTATTGCTGAAGTTTGGCAAGACAGCTGGATGGCGTTTCAGGACGTCCCACACAAAAATTGATCTGGTGGAAAGCCTGCACTTTGACAATGCGCAGCGGCGCCAATGTCAACAGATTGAGTTGCGATTTGCTCATTCAGGAGATAGATCGGTTGTGAAGTGGCGTTTTTCAAAAGAACATTAGAGCAAAACCGGAGCGAACAGATTAATTCGCGAACGTGGCTTTGCAGTAAAATCAATGAGTTAGGGCATTTAAGACGATTCAAAAATCGCCAGGAATGCTCTAGAGTTCCGCGTCACAGTTCCCAGCGCTTGAAGCTGTCAGGCAGAGTCAAACCTCGCCATATTCCCTTCAAATCTGCGACCAGACCACCGGGTTTGAGCAGGTTGGCAAGATCACTGGCGGTAAACGACGTGTAGGCCGAGTGTGGAACCACACTGATGACGCAATCGTAGGTATTCACAGCGTTTAGGTTCGAAAGTAGATCTAAATCATAAATTTGTTTTGCCTGATGGGCATCTGCAAGCGCGTCATGAACATCCACCAAATGGCCAATCTTCCGCAACGAATTAATCAGATCGGCCGCCTTCGAATTTCGGAGATCAGGAACATTTTCCTTGAAGGTCAATCCCAACGCCAAAATGCGCGAGGGATGGGATGCGATTTCAAGCCCTTGTATCTGACGATCAATCTGGCGCGCCAGGAACCCGGCCATATCATCGTTGATTTTACGCCCTGCCAGAATTACCTCAGGGTTATGCCCAAGTTGGCGGGCTGCATGGGCCAGATAGTAAGGGTCGACACCAATACAATGGCCCCCGACCAGACCAGGTGTGAAATTCAGAAAATTCCATTTCGTTGCTGCGGCCGCCAGTACATCGTGGGTTTGAATGTCCATCTGGTTGAAAATCATCGCTACTTCGTTGACAAAAGCGATGTTGATATCGCGCTGTGCATTCTCAATAACTTTTGCCGCTTCTGCGGTTTTTATGTCTTTTGCCAAAAAGACATTTCCATTGGTCAGCGTCCCATAGAGAGACATTAAAAAATCGGCCACCTCTGGGGTTTGACCAGATACCACCTTGGTAATTTTATCGACCGTGTGAACTTTATCGCCCGGATTAATGCGCTCGGGTGAATAGCCCAGGAAAAATTCCTCACCACAGACCAGTCCGGACGCTTCTGCCAAGGCTGGCCCGCACTGAGTCTCCGTCACGCCAGGATAAACCGTGCTCTCGAACACAACGATGGCATTTTTCCTCATCGCTTTGCCAACGATGTCGCAAGCGGAAAGGATGGCGCTCAAGTCTGGTTCGTTCTCAATCGATACAGGCGTCGGTACGGTAACGATGTATACGTCTGATCCCGCGATGTCATCAGCTACAGTGGTTAGGGAAAAGGCGGCGGCGTTGAGCTCTTGGGGCTCACACTCCGCCGTCCGGTCAAAACCGTCCCGAAGCTCAGCAATGCGCGACACATCAACGTCAAAACCGGTCACCTGAAAATGTTCAGAAAGCCGTATTGCGAGGGGCAATCCCACATAACCAAGCCCAATTACAGCGATTTTGGTATTTTCGGAACTGGAAATTGGCATCGGCGACCTAAGGGTAGATTGAATGAGCCAATTTCTGCGCCAAAACTGGAAATGTCAATTCCTCAAGCCGCAGGTTCTCAAATTAGTAGAAGAAATACGCTTGCTAGGCTTGACCTGAAACAGCGAGTATGAAAAAGCCTAAGCAATTCGAAACCCGTACATAGTGATCCGTAAATTGAAATCTATTCCCAACACGATCTCGGTTCTTCTTGGCATTTCCATACCTGGCCTCATTCTCGGGCGAAGTGTGTTCGCGGTTCTTTTCGGGTTAGCCATTTTACTAATGCTGTATGACAGGCCTTTTTCAGACATTCGCCGGAATTTTAAGGAGGTTTGGACAAAACCCTTGGGAATTCTCTTGCTTGTTGTCTTTGCAGTAAGCCTACCCAGTTTGATCGCGTCAGATTTCCCAGCTCGCTCAGCGGGCGCGCTTTTGCGTACCTTCGTTTTTTGCAATTTGGGTGTTTTGGTCTGGACGTACTTAAAAAGCAACCCGGAGCTTGGCGATCTATGGATGAAAAGCCTGATCGTCTCATCGGCCGTATCGATCGCGTTCGCTCTTTATTCCCAATACTTGTCCCCCGAACTCTATTGGGTTCTGCATCTGAAAGGCTGGAAATCCGACCCTCTCAATCATAATCTGAAGGGCTTTACGGCGATCGCCGTCCTGATCATCCCTCTGTTCTTTCTGAGCTTCTCTCGCCTCAGGCCCACCTACAGGTGGTTAGCAGCGCTCAGCGCGTTGAGCCTCGTCTACTTACTTTGGGATATCTCAAACCGGGCGACAATTGCCGGTCTGCTTGCCGTGGTCATTTGTGCCGCCGTCACACTTTGTGTGCGATATGGAAGCCGGTTACAGGTATTGATCGCTGCGGGTACCGCGCTCGCCAGCCTCGGCGCGGTCATGATCTGGCTACGTATTACCAGAGACCGGATGATCCTCGCCGCGCCAGAAGGGGACTATTTTCTACCCGTTTGGTTGATTGATTTTGAGCGCCAGACAATTTGGCTCAATGCATTGGAAATTGGCCTCCGCACCCCCTGGTTTGGCAGAGGGCCAAATACCATAAACTTTGCCGCGGGCGCCGACAAATTGTTAGAAGGCTCGGGCGGGCTTCGGGTTATTCCGGCGCATCCGCACAACTGGGTGGTCGAATTGTTCGCGGAAATCGGCTCCGTTGGCTTGGCGCTGCTTATTCTTTTTCTTGTTATCGCGACGCTGAAACTGCTCAGGTCCTACCGAATAAGCGGCAATCCCATTTATGTATCTGCAATCGCAATTTTTGCCGGCTACTGGGGTTCCGGTTTATTTAATTTTTCCTATTGGTCCGCCTGGTGGCAATTGTCGTTCATCCTTGTCATCGCCTTGTGCTTGGCGACCGCTCAGAAGACAACATCGGTGGATACTCAACCTAGTGACGGAAATGCCGCATTCCGGTGAAGACCATTGCCAGGCCTTGCGCATCCGCTGCAGCAATGACTTCGTCATCTCGCATGGAGCCGCCCGGCTGTATGACTGCCGTAGCCCCAGCTTCAGCCGCAGATATCAGACCGTCAGCAAATGGGAAAAAAGCGTCTGAGGCAACAACCGACCCAATTGCCCAAGAGTTCGCATCTCCGGCCACCTTCGCCGCATCTCCGGCCTTCCATGCCGCAATTCGTGATGAATTGATGCGGCTCATTTGCCCGGCACCGACACCAACCGTTGCACCGTCTTTTGCGTAAACAATGGCGTTTGATTTCACGTGTTTTGCCACGATAAATGCGAAACGCAAATCTGCCATTTCCTGATCCGTGGGCGCCCGTTTGGTGACCACTTTTATTTCGTCCAGGATTTGGTTGTCCCGACCTTGTAACAGATAACCGCCCGCCAGTGTTCTTATGGTTGGTGCGGTTGCCGTCGGGTCCGGCAATCCGTCGGCAACCAATACACGCAGGTTTTTCTTTGCGGATAAAACCTCGATGGCGCCTTGGTTAATTCTGGGTGCGATGATCACTTCGGCAAACAGTTTCGCAACTTCTTCCGCCGTTGACGCATCCAGTTCCCGATTAAAGGCAATAATACCGCCAAAAGCACTTTCCGTATCGCAGGCCAGAGCCCGCGCGTAAGCACTGCTCAAACTGTCCCCGACAGCAACGCCACAGGGGTTGGCATGTTTAACGATCACACACGCCGGGCCATCAGTAAATTCTGCAACCAGCTCAAAAGCTGCATCCGTATCATTAAAATTGTTAAAACTGAGTTCCTTGCCCTGCAACTGGTTCGCCGTCGCAACCCCGGGCCGGTTTTCTGAATTGCTGTAGAATGCGGCTTCCTGATGCGGGTTTTCCCCGTAGCGGAGGGTTTGTTTGAGCGTGCCCCCCATGGCAATCCGTGGCGGGAACGTCTGCTTGGTTTCCTGATTAAACCATTCCGAAATGGCTGCGTCATAAGCGCCCGTTCGCGCATAGGCCTTTGCCGCGTATTTTTTGCGCGACGCCTCCGTGGTTTTACCACCATTCACCTGCATTTCCTCGATGATCCCGGCGTAGTCGGATGGATCAACGACGACCGTCACATATTTGTGGTTCTTGGCGGCGGCTCTGATCATCGCCGGGCCGCCGATATCGATGTTTTCAATACAGGTATCGAAGTCCGCCCCGGCGGCCACGGTTGCCTCAAACGGATAGAGATTTACCGCCAACAAATCGATGTGTTTGATATCATGATCGGCCATCGCCTGATCGTGTTCAGAATTTCCACGCACCGCGAGCAGCCCACCGTGGATTTTTGGCTGCAGGGTTTTCACACGCCCGTCCATAATTTCTGGAAAACCAGTAAAATCCGATACTTCCGTAACCGCAACACCGGCCTCTTTCAAGGCTTTGGCTGACCCACCGGTGGACAGAATTTCGACGCCGCTTTCGTGCAAAAATTGGCCGAACTCAACAAGGCCGGTTTTATCGGATACGGAAATAAGAGCGCGTTTGATAGAATTGGTCATGATCTCAATCTCGAACAGTGTAAATGAGGAAGTGGGTTCGTGGCGTTAGCCGCCTGGCTTAGGCGTCGAGGTAGGTTGATACTCGGGTACAAATCTGGTGATGATTTCAAGGGCTGCGGCTTCATCATCGCGCGCGCAAATTTCATTCAGTTGATCAATCGCGCTCGAAATGTCAGCCAGTTTTGTTGTCCGCGGCGCGGCCAATAGAATGCCTTGGGTGTCCGTCTTCACGAGGTTCTCATCATCATGTAAAATCTCTTCGAACAATTTTTCACCTGGACGAATACCGGTGATTTCAATTTGAACGTCGGTGTCCGGCCGTTTTCCCGCCAGGCGGATCATTTGCCGTGCAAGTTCGATGATTTTGACCGGCTCTCCCATATCGAGGACAAATATTTTGCCTTCTTGGTTGGCACCCGGAATTCGAGTTGCCAGGGTCGATGACTGGAGGATCAGTTCAACAGCTTCTCGCACCGTCATAAAATACCGTGTCATATCAGGGTGTGTGACCGTTAAAGGACCACCTTCTGCCAATTGCTTTTGAAACAACGGCACAACGGAACCTGTTGAGCCCAATACGTTACCAAAGCGAACCGTCACAAATTGGGTTTGTGACGTCTGATCCTGATCCAGGTCGAGGGCCTGGCAATAAATTTCGGCAAGTCGTTTGGAGGCCCCCATAACATTGGTCGGGTTAATTGCCTTGTCGGTCGAAACAACAACCATGGTGTTCACATTTGCAGCCACGCAGGCGTCGGCAACGCGCCGCGTACCGATCACATTGGTCATCAGACCTTCGCAAATGTTCGCTTCCACCAGAGGCACGTGTTTAAGGGCCGCTGCATGGAAAACAAGATCTGGTGTGGTTTTCATGATCACATCAGAAATCCGCGATGCATCGCGAACATCAGCAATGGTCGCCACCCGGCTCAGCTCCGGCCAGTTTTTTGAAACTTCCAAATCGATCGAATAAAGCGCAAATTCGGAATTTTCGACAAGCGTGATCGATTTAGGTGAAAAACTGCAGACTTGGCGAACCAGTTCACTTCCAATGCTGCCACCAGCACCGGTAACAAGAACCGCCTTACCCTCAATCAGATGCCGCATGGCGTCGCGGTCAAGCGGCGTTGGCGCGCGCCCCAGAAGGTCTTCCACATCGACGGGTCTGATATCCGTCTGATCAGACACTCCAGTTTTGAAGTCTGTCAGTTTAGGGGTTCTGGCAAGCGTTAAACCCAGGCTATTCGCCTGATCCAAAATGGACCGAACAACGCTTCCATCCAGATTGTCCTTAGTCAAAATAATGCGCTGTGGCTGCTGGTTGGCGCTCAATGCCCGGGTGACAGCACCTAAATCATCGAGAGTGCCGAGAACCGGTACACCATGAATTTCCCGCCCAACCCGATTGGGGTTTTCAGCAGCAATGCCCACAACCCGATAGCTCGTATCTTCATTTTGGCGCAGTGAACGAATGAACAATTCCGCTCCGTCACTGGCGCCTGCGAGCAATACCGGGATTTGGCGGACATCGACGGTACCGGCACTTAAATCGAAGCGGCGATCTTTCATTAACCGATAAAAGAAGCGCGGGCCGCCGAGCATGGCCATTAAGATAAACCAGTTGATAATCAAGACAGAGCGCGGAAACGTCTCCAGCCTTGTCCATAAAAACATGACGAATGCGAAGATCAATATGACAATTGAGACAGCTTTGATCAGCGCCCACAGATCCGTGATCGACGCATATCTCCAAACCCCCCGATATAGTCCCGAGACACGGAACACAACGGCTGCAATCAGGGTAAAGGCGGCGCACGCAGGCACCAAAACCTCGAATGCACCCGCAACGTAATCGCCAGACATGCGCAAATAGATGGCAAGCCAAAAAGACGCTCCAGCCATGATCAAATCATGGATAAATGCGATATGGCCGCGATGGGTGAGAGACTTGATCATAAGGCCTTTTGGTTTGCTTGAGGTTTCGACCGGTTTTGGAACCATTCGGCCGTTATTTCAAGCCCTTGTTGTGTTGTGAAAGGCGGTTTCCAATCCAGTTGCTGGCGAATATGGCTGCTATCGACCCGAAGCGAGCCACACAGACGCTCAACAGCAGCCGATTTACCAAGTAACCGGCCTGCGATCCTCAACAGAACCACAGGAAATGGCAAAATTCGAGCCGGCACGTTTAAGGCACTTGCAGCGGATCGCAAGAGTTCAGGTGTCGACACATCGGCACCGTCGCTGACCAGATAGGTCTGGCCAATCGAGCGATCATCCTGGAGGGCGCATGACAGGGCATCGACCAGATTGCCGAGATACAGAAAACTGCGCTGGTTA
>Ga0316204_10007892_pt1 | contig 15214 bp, 11 predicted proteins | sample 6monrhotite_MG_2_FD_205661 | JGI IMG/M metagenome (GOLD analysis project Ga0316204, IMG submission 205661) | Microbial mat bacterial communities from mineral coupon in-situ incubated in ocean water Damariscotta River, Maine, United States -... | ecosystem: Environmental > Aquatic > Marine >...
TTGGCGGCCCGTTATATGTTTTAACCATCCAGCTCAAGATCTTCACGTACCGCTTCAAGCCCAGCTACGGCACATTTTTCATCCGTTACACCTGATGGCGCACCACTTACACCAATTCCACCCATAATATTGCCACCAATATTAATAGGAACGCCACCTGCACTAACAATTAAACCATCTAGTTTGGCAACCTGAAAAGGTTTAGTAAAACGATTTTCAATTTGTGAAAGTGGCGCATTAAATGCCATGGCGGTATGTGCCTTCTGTTTGCTAATGGGCAGAGTAATATCCATAGCCAGCGTATCACGCAGAACAGCTTGTGCATGACCGCCGCGATCGATCACGGTTACGGCAATTTGTACGCCCTCTTTTCTGCACTGAGCAATAGCCGCTTGAGCAATGCGCAAGGCAGTATCCATTTTTAAGCGTTTAATAGAAACCGTCATGCTGTCGTCAGCCAACAAAGGTTGTACTGTGAAACAGGCTAAAAAGCTTATCGTGGCGAGTAGTTTTTTATCATTGCGCATATAGTCTTTCCTTTTAATAAAAAAATGATATTTAGGCTATAACGGCCGTATGAGTTAGATATTTAGTCAAATTCGAGGTTTTCAATGATTAATTAATAAGATTCCGTAAATTAATTTGTCATATCAGCATAAAGAAGACCTCAATAAATAAAAGGTGCATAGGCACAGTCAAGATGGGCTGTAGTACGAGGTATGCCTGTGAGCTTGAGCCTTAATTAAGCTGAAAAAGTCATGCATAGTACTTCTGTAGAAGTGAATTTAGGATGACGCGCCCATGTAGGTTGCTTGTAATTTGCCCCTAGCCGGAGAGACCGAGCATATAATCTCCCAAAGACAAGGTCTCTTCGGTTTTTTTAAGTAAAAAATTAAATGTTATTTCTTATTTTTCAACCATTCAGCAAGCTGTTCTTCTTCTTGTTTAAGCTCAAAGGCATTGATTAGGCCTCGTTGTAGGGCAATGGATACGGCTCTGGTTCGAACATTAAGTAACTCGGATACTGATGCGTTTTCATGGTGTTCAATGTTTGCACCAAGCTTGATATAAAGTGATTGAAGCCTATTTTGTACGCCTCTCCGTGATAAATAACGTCGCTCGGCGATCGTGTTATCGGTTAAACCCAGCGCGATATCAATCAGTACATCATATTGTGCATCAGATAAGGCATCACTACTGCGTTGACTACGTGCTTGCACACGACGAACTAACGGGTCAATCCAGCACTGGCAATCTTCAAAGACAGCTTGTGCTGCACGTAAAATGGTCTCGGCAGGGTTGTTTTTTAGTACATAACCATAAACAGTTTCAGAAGGAATGAGCTTAGCAAGTTCACGAACATAGAGTTCATCACTGTGTTGTGACCAAAACAGAATGCGTGCGGATGGATGTTGTTGCCAAAGCTGTTTAGCTAATTCCACACCATTGCCACCAGGCATTTGTATGTCAGTAACTAACCAGGGATCAGTTTGCCCTTCGCAAGCAGCAATGGCTTCTTTGGTATTGGTTGTGATCGTAGGTGAATAATCATCAAGCACTTCAGCTAAAAAACTGCGATCACGAGGGTTATCATCGGTAATAATCAATGGTTTCATGAATCGGTACCCAGAGGTAAGGTGAGTTTAAAGCAGGTGCCACGAGCAAATCGTGAACTATTCCATGTCACGGTACTGTTTAGTAAGCGTGCCCTTTCATTAATATTGGCAATACCATGTCTATTTGTATCGATTTCAGCAGGCATGCCAACACCGTTATCTTCTACACTTAAAATAAGTTGATTGTCATTAATTCGTAGCACCAGTTCAAGACGATCTGCATGGGCATGTTTGGCGACGTTGGTAATTACCTCGGTAATAATTCTAAACAAATTTATCTTTTGTTCTAGAGTAATTGATTCTTCAATAGCATCTTCAAAATCATAATGGTGTTGAGGAAAGCCTGGTGCGTTACTTTGTCGTTCTAGCCAGGAATTGAGTGCAGCATTTAAGCCCAGTATTTCTAATACCTGTGGGTGTAAGTCATCGATGGTTCGCCTAAGATTATTAATAACTTCATTAATATCTTTGCGGATGCTTGAATCATCTCCAAGTTGGCGGTTGATGCCAGTAAGATCGGCAAGCACGCCATCATGCATATCCATCGCAATTCGACGTCGTTCACCTTCTACACCACGTAATACATTTTCCACGCTGACGGCATTAAGTAATTTATCAGTCATATTAACAAGGCAATTTTCCAGACTATCTAATTCATCGTGTGATTTTATACGTGTGGATGAATCAAGCTTGCTGCTTGAGCAGACAAGTTGAGCTCGGTTTTGCAAACGATTAAAGCGTTGGCGAATTGTGTATAGCCCCCATAGCGCGAGAAGTGTTGCAACAATAATACAAACTAATAATGCAGATATTTGTACGGTGGTAAGACGAGAAATTGTATTAATTAATTTCTGATGATTATCTATATAAGCAGTACGTCGTTTTGCGGCGATAATCTTTGCTTGATACTCTAGTTCTGGTAAAAAATCATTAATTGCATCGATCATTTTTATTGGATCTGCACGTTCAGGTTCACGCAATAGTGATTTGATGTTGAGTATGCGTTGACGGAGTTCAAGTGGAATCTGTTCGATAAAATTCTGTGCATAAAGATTATCAAAAAGAGCGTGCGACTGTTCTAAATAGCGGAAAAAGTTGTCATCCTGTTGTAGTGGCTGTTCCTCGTTAAGATTATTGATAGTTTTGTTGAGACTATTGGCGGTTGCGATAGCTGTTTTTACATTGTCATTAACAATTTCCCAATATACGGTAGCCGCGTTTTCATTATAGATACGTGAAAGTGCATATGAGGTATAGGCTACCAGACAGGCAAGCAATATGACCGTGACAGAAGGGGCGAGGATAAATTGGTACCGAAAAGGGAGTTTCATGCCATACTCATAGGATATTTATTAAGTCAGATTGTAGCGTAAAAGTGCCAATATTGACTGTGCAAACACACAGTTTGTAGTTTGCAGGTTTTGTATTATTCTTGTTGCATGCTAAATCCCCTCATTCCAGCGATTCTATCCGTCTTGCGCATGCAGTCAGTCGGCATGAGTGAGTATGAGTTAATGCAGGGGTTGACCGAGCATGAGGCTTTTGCTGACTTTGCTGATGATGGCCAACTGGTCTTGTTTCAAAAGCATTTCATGATTATGAATGCTTTGTATGAATTACAGCATCAACTTTGGAGTGAGGAACAACTCTTTCTTGAGATATCTGCTCTACAGATACAAATATTAACGCCGAATGAAAATGAAAACAGTAGCGAGTTAGCAATTTCTGAAACGGAAAAGCTAAGTGAGTATTATCGTGACTGGGCTAATTTTGATAACGCTAGTGAAGAGCAGGTAATGGAGTTGCTCGGCGATTTTTGGCAGCGGTTTGTCTCATTAGATAAACGCGAGTCAGCATTTGAAGTGCTTGAATTAGAGCCAGATGCAGCGAAGCAACAAATTATAGAAAGTTACCGACGGTTAGCGGCAACCCACCATCCTGATAAGGGGGGTGACAAGGAAATGTTTATACAAATTCGCCAAGCATACGAAATACTTAAAATAAATCCTTGACAGAAATCCCATCACGAGCGCAGAATGCGCGCATGTTGAATTTTGCTAAACACATTTGTGTGATGAACCTGCACCGAGCCCCGCGCTGGATGCAGTTTTTTCCGTGTGTTTTGTAGAGATTAAGATATTTTGTAATTAATAACGATACAAAGCAATAACCTGAAAAGGCCACGGAAACTAATCATTCCGTGGCCTTTTTTTTGTTATATACGATTTAAAAATGGACATCTAAAAGAAGGAGTAATAGTCATGTCAGTTCCAGCAGCCTATCTTGCCGTGATCGCGATTTGGTCAACGACACCGCTTGCCATTAAATGGAGCTCGGATGGTCCGAGTTTTATTGCCGGTGTGACGAGCCGTATGTTGATTGGTACGGTAATTTGCTTGCTGTTGGTGAAACTATTACGTGTGGCGCTGCCGTGGCATCGTCAAGCAGTACAGGCCTACATGGCAGGATCATTAGCGGTGTTTGCTGGCATGCTCAGTGTGTACTGGGGCGCACAGTATATTGATTCTGGCCTAGTCGCCCTATTGTTTGGTTTGAGCCCATTAGCAACAACTATCATTGCGGTAATAATGGGAACAGAAACGCGGCCGGGGTCAATGAAGCTACTTGGTATTATTACAGCCTTGGGCGGTTTATTTTGTGTTGTGTCTCTCGGTACGGCAAATGCAACGAGCAGTGCATATGCTCTTTACGGAATAATTGCTGTGTTTGTTGCCATGTTGTTTCATTCTGTGAGTACCGTATTGGTAAAGCAAGTAGGTAAGGAGTTGTCCGCATTGAGTATGACAACGGGGAGCCTGTTAGTTTCAATGCCCTTATATTTACTGGTGTGGTTAGTTGTAGATGGATCGATCCCGGAAGAAATACCCATGCGTGCAGTGGGTTCGATTGTCTATTTGGGCGTGTTCGGATCGGTATTAGGCTATATGTTCTATTTTTATACCCTCCGCCATGTCAGTGCGAGCAATGTTGTGTTGATCACACTGATTACACCGGTGACGGCCTTGCTCATTGGCCAGGCATTTAATGGCGAGGAGGTAACAGCAACAGTTTGGTTCGGCACGGCTTTGATTATTCTAGGTTTGAGCATACATCAATGGGGAAATCAGCTGAGATTAAAACCAGCCTGATTCCTTTGCGTTGAATAAGGTAGAATGCTGGGATGGATATTAGCGACCTACTTGATAACTTAAACGAGCCACAACGCGAGGCTGTCGCTGCCCCGCCTGTGCATCAATTGGTCATTGCGGGTGCTGGTAGTGGTAAGACGCGTGTTTTGGCACATCGTATTGCTTATTTAGTACGTACTGGTGAGGTGTCGCCGCAAGGCATTCTTGCGGTGACTTTTACCAATAAGGCAGCACGGCAGATGCGCGATCGCATTGAGACAATGCTTGATATGCCGGTACGTCAAATGTGGGTAGGGACCTTTCATGGCATCGCTCATCGCCTACTCCGAGCACATTGGCAAGAAGCGGGTTTGCCACAGACCTTCCAGATTCTGGATTCGGATGACCAACATCGAATTATTAAACGGCTTTTGAAACAAATGGAGCTGGATGAAGCGCGTTGGCCACCAAAACAGATCCAATGGTTTATTAATGCACAAAAAGATGAGGGGCGTCGGCCTGAGCATGTGGATCACCACAATGCCCCTTATGAAGAACAGCAGATACGCATTTATGCGGCTTATGAAGAGACCTGTAAACGTAGCGGTCTAGTCGATTTTGCTGAATTGCTGCTCAGAGCGCATGAAATATTGTTGCATAACAAGAACTTACTTGATCATTATCAACGTCGTTTTCAGCATATTTTGGTAGATGAATTTCAAGATACCAATACGATTCAATATGCATGGCTGCGTCTGTTAGCCGGCGATAACAATCCCTTATTCGCCGTTGGCGATGACGATCAGTCAATTTACGGTTGGCGTGGGGCGAAAATTGAAAATATTCAACGCTTTAGCAAAGATTTTCCTAATACCAAGACGGTGCGTCTGGAGCAAAATTATCGTTCCACGGGCACGATTTTGTCAGCAGCTAATGCACTGATTGAAAATAACAGTAACCGTCTTGGCAAGAATCTTTGGACAGAAGGTGCCGATGGCGAGCTCATTCTTGTTTATGAAGCATTCAATGATTTAGAAGAAGCGCGTTATATTGTTAACAGTATAAAAAATTGTATTGATAAAGGCATTCCGCGTAACGAAATTGCAGTGTTGTATCGATCCAATGCACAGTCGCGTGTTATTGAAGAAAGTTTAATGCGTACGGGTATTCCCTATAAGGTTTACGGTGGTATGCGATTCTTCGAACGCGCGGAAATTAAAAATGCCCTCGCCTATATGCGTTTGATTAGTAATCGTAATGACGATGCATCATTTGAGCGAGTGGTTAATACACCAACGCGCGGTGTTGGTGAAAAAACAGTACAAATGATTCGAGAGCAGGCGCGTGCGTATAACACTACGTTGTGGCAAGCAGCACAGCAGTTAATTAATGACAAACAATTTACCGCGCGCGCCGGAAATGCCATTCAAGCATTTTTATATCTTATTGAAGAAATGGCTGCTGAAACACAAGATATGCCTTTGCATGATTTAACTGAAGAAATGCTAAAGATGAGCACCTTGATTGCCAGCTATGAAAAAGAAAAAAGTGAAAAAGCACAAATGCGTGTAGATAACCTGGCGGAATTAGTAACAGCAGCAAGACAGTTTGAACATGAAGAGTTAGAACTTTCAGAACTGGATTCATTTCTTGCTCATGCAGCATTGGAGTCAGGCGAAGGTCAAGCGTCGGAGTATGAAGATCCCGTGCAATTAATGACGTTACATACGGCTAAAGGTTTAGAATTTGAACATGTGTATCTAACCGGTTTAGAGGAAGGCCTGTTTCCACATCGAATGTCAATGGATGAGCCAGGACGTCTTGATGAAGAGCGGCGCCTTTGTTATGTGGGTATTACGCGCGCTAAACAGCATCTCACAATTAGTTATGCAAATGTACGACGTTTGTTTGGTAATGAACAGTATACCCAGCCGTCACGTTTCATTAGTGAGCTACCAAAAGAATATTTACAAGAAGTACGAGTACAAAAAACACCAGAATCAGTATCTACATCTTCAATGCAGGCAGAAAGCGCAGCAAATAATGGATATCAATTAGGCTCAAGAGTTGTACATGTGAAATTTGGCGAAGGCACCGTAACCAGTAGTGAAGGTGATGGTGCGCATGCGCGTGTGCAAGTTAATTTTGATGATGTAGGGAGTAAGTGGTTGGTAATTGCTTATGCAAATTTGGAAAGCTGTTAGGTGTTACACTCTTCACTCCACACCCTTTGCCATTCTACGACGCAAGCTTAGAACTCGGTTTACCAAGATAATGGCCTTGTGCAAAATCAACGCCTAATTCCTTAAGAAGATCGAGTGTTTCAACATTCTCAACGGATTCTGCAATGGTTTTTTTACCAAGTGCATGTGCTACTTCATTCATTGATTTAACCATAGCCTGATCAACGGGTGCATTTGGCAGGCCCTGTATAAATGAGCCATCAATCTTAAGTGTATCGACAGGTAAATGTTTTAAATAAGTAAAAGAGCAGAATCCTGAGCCGAAGTCATCAAGGGCAAAACGACAACCGATATCACGTAGTGCGGTAATAAATCGTATTGCCGCATTGAGATTAGCAATAGCAGCCGTTTCTGTAATTTCGAATGTTAACCACGAAGGATCAAGGCCGGTTTCTTCAAGAACCGCTTTAATTAATGGAAGTAATGTAGCATCTTCAAAAGCGCGTCCAGAAAGATTTATACCGAAGTGTAATTTAAGGCCTTCGTCGCGGAAGTTAGCTAGAGTACGGATTGTTTTTGCGACCATCCAACGATCAATGCTATGAATAAGCCCAAATCGTTCTGCAGCTGGCATAAAACCACCAGGCAAAATTGTTTGACCATCATCATAAGGCATACGAATTAATACTTCGTAAGAATGTATTTCTCCATTATTGATACCAACAATAGGCTGATAAACAATTTGGAATCGATCGTTATCAAGTACTTCACGTACTTTTGCGGCCCAGCCCATGTCTTCTGCCATGCCTAATTTGTCACGGTCTTCTGGGTCATAAACATAAATGCGATTACGACCATGACTTTTTGCCAGGTTACAAGAGAGATCGGCTTGAGCAAGAATTTCATCGGCAGATTTTGAATGATTATCAATAATAGTGATACCAATACTGCAAGTGATATTAAAACTATTCGCCGCACGATTATATTTATATTGTTCAAACAATAATCGAAGCTTCTCGGCAATCGGTTCGGCATCACTAATATCAATGTTATAAAGTAGTAAGGTAAATTCGTCGCCACCAAAGCGTGCTAATAGGTCACCATCTCGACAATGTGATTTTAGCATTTCAGTTGTTTCGAGCAGCAGCTCGTCACCTGATGCATGACCGAGCGTATCATTTACATATTTGAATTGATCCAGGTCGATATAAAACAAAGCAGAGTTAGCGCCACTACGAGCGGTGCGAGCAATAAGACGTTCTAGTTCTTGTTGGAAATAATTGCGATTATAAAGACCGGTAAGTGAGTCATGTTCAGCTTGATACGCGAGTTGTTGCTCATAAGCTTTTTGCTCACTGATGTCACGAGCTGTACCACGTATACGCATCACCTTGCCATCTTTAACCATTGCGGTGGCATTAAAACTCAGCTGACGTGGGGTGCCATTTCGATCGAGATGTACCGTTTCGTATTGTAGGAGTTCTTTATTATTGATTAGGCTTGCAAAGGCTTCGCGGTCACGTTCACGATATTCAGGGCTAGAAAATTCAGTGAAATGACGATGCAGCATTTCTTCAGAGTTATAACCATATATAAGGCTGCAAGCTTGATTGAGGTAAATCCAATGACCCTTAGCATCAATACTCCAAACAAGATCATGAGCAGTTTCGACCAGGTCACGATAGCGTGATTCTGCATCACGTAATTTTTTCTCAGTATTTTTTCGCTCAGTAATATCAACAACCATGCAGGTAAACATCTGCATATTACTTTGTTGCATTTCGCTAATACGTAACTCGACTGTTAGTTTACTATTATCAGGACGAATAACTTCCAGCTGATGCTCAGTATCGGAGAGCTTGGCCATTTCTGTTAAATTAATATTCGGACAAATACGCGAAATTGGTTGGCCAATGACTGCACCTGCACGCAACTCAAATAAACGTTCCGCTGCTGGATTAAAAGAAATAATCAAACCTTGTTGATTAGTAACAATAATACCCTCAGAGGCAGTGTCGAAAATTGCGCGCATATGTGAGCGTTGGTCACCAAGATTTTGAAAAAGTGTTGAGAGCGTTTGAGTTAAGTAACCAATTTCATCAGTAGACTGTGGGCGTAATTTAGCTAATTCATCATAACTACTGGAACCCGTACCATAGAGTACTTCTTGCACTGGATGTAATGCACGAGAGGTACTGATAACACTCAATAAGGTAATTGCCATACTAATGAGGGTAAGGCCAAGGAATATAGGTAACGAGGCTGCTGCATCAACACCATTCCGGTTCCAGAAATATAACAACAAAATAGAATTGGAAAGTAGAGGTATAAAACCACCAACAAGCATTAAATTTGTTTTGATGCTGAATAAAGGGGCGCTGATGCCAATAAATTTAACCAAGCGGCCCAGTGTTGTCATTGCCAACATGTAAAGAGGTAAACCGATTAGAATGGCGACAACAAGTTGCAACAAAATAATTTTACTAAATAAAATAAGTTCAATATTGCTAACGGGCGTTGTAGTTGACCAAAAATAGATTTGTGGAACGATTAACACATAGCAAAGGTAAAAGCCCCAATAGTCACTGGTAAATCTTTTTAGACGCTGGTGGATTTCTGGTGTGGCGTAGTGTGAATCTGGGTTGGCCTGTTTCCATTCTTGTATGGGGGCGAGTAAACGTAGTGCATAGCCTGTGCTCCAAAGAAACATGAAGCCAACATAAATCGGTAAAAACGGTTGTTCTAAGGCTGTTTGCAAATCATTCCAGCTGACTAATTGAAAAAAAACGGCAGCGGCATGACCAAGTAATGGCATTAAAATGAAACTGCTACCAACAATCGCAGCGAAGCGATATCGAGTAAATTTGATAAATGTAGATGATGTCAGCAAGGTGTGTAATCTATATTTCTTATTACTATATATGGAGTCGATTCTATCAGGGATGGTTGTGCTTTTCATGAACAGTTTCACTTTTTAGGGGCTTAGGCTAGACTGCATAAAGCAAAAAAACTAATCATTATCGGGAGTTAGTAGATGAAAAGGCGTGAATTTATTAAAAAGTTGGGCGGTAGTGGATTAGTTGCAAGTTCAGCGCTATTGGCTCCCGGATTGGCTCAAGCAAAGACTAAACCAGAATATAAATGGAAAATGGTAACCACTTGGCCGAAGAATTTTCCCGGTCTCGGTACCGGTGCGAATTATCTGGCCAAGTTGATCAATGAGATGAGTGGTGGCCGTATTCAGGTCAAGGTTTACGGGGCTAAAGAACTCGTCCCTGCTTTTGAAATTTTTGATGCCGTATCGCGTGGTGTTGCTGAAATGGGTCATGGCGCTGCCTATTACTGGAAAGGTAAAAGTGAAGCGGCACAATTTTTTGCAGCGGTGCCATTTGGTTTGACCGCACAAGAAATGAATGCCTGGTTGTATCACGGGGGCGGCATGGAATTATGGCAAGAGGTATATAAGCCTTTTGGGCTGGTGCCGATGGCAGCTGGCAATACAGGTGTACAAATGGGTGGTTGGTTTAATAAGGAAATTAATTCCGTAGCTGATTTAAAAGGACTGAAAATGCGTATTCCAGGCCTGGGTGGCGAAGTATTGCGTCGTGCGGGTGGCACGCCAGTTAGTTTACCCGGCGGTGAAATATTTACTTCGTTGCAATCAGGCGCTATTGATGCGAGTGAATTTGTTGGACCCTATAATGATCTTGCGTTTGGTTTACATAAAGCCGCAAAATTTTACTATTACCCCGGATGGCATGAGCCAGGAACAACGCTGGAATGTTTTGTAAATGAAAAGGCGTTAGCGGCGTTGCCAGCAGATTTAAAATCGATAGTTTTACATGCGTCACGGGTTGCCAATCAAGACATGTTGTCTGAATACACGGCGCAAAATAACCGTGCTCTTGATACTTTGGTTAACAAACACAAAGTAAAATTGCGTCGTTATCCAGATGATGTATTAAATAAAATTAAAATATTATCTGATGAGGTTGTCGCCGAGGTGGGCGCAAAAGATGCACTGACTAAGAAAGTCTTTGAATCATTTAAAAGCTTCCGCGAACAAGCAATTGCTTGGCATAATATTTCTGAACGCGCGTATCTTGATGCGCGTGGATAATAGCCTATATATGAAGTAATAAAACAGGTTGTTGCTTAACTATAAATTTTACTTGGTAACCATGTCGCGATAGCTGGCCAGTAGGCAATTAATCCGAGCGCGACAAGTTGTATGGCGATAAAGGGCATTACCCCTTTATAAAGGTGCATCGTGGATACTTCTTTTGGTGCAACACCGCGCAAATAAAATAGTGCAAAACCAAATGGTGGGGTCAGGAAAGAAGTTTGTAAATTGATGGCAATCATGACGCCGAGCCAAACAGGATCGAGTCCCATTGCTAGCAGGATAGGGCCAACGATGGGTACGACAACAAATGTAATTTCAATAAAGTCGAGAATAAAGCCGAGTAAAAACATGAGTAACATAACGGCGAACATAGCCGTGAATGCGCCACCTGGCAGGCTATTGAGTAATTCGGCAACAGTATCATCTCCGCCAAATCCCCTAAAAACCAGCGAAAAAATAGATGCACCGATGAAAATTAAAAACACCATACTGGTAACGCGTGTGGTGTTACGCATTACATCAAGTAGGCGTTGGTAAGTAAATTCACCACTTAATACGGCTAATAAAATAGCACCTACCGCGCCAACAGAAGCGGCCTCGGTTGGTGTTGCGACGCCGGCCATAATAGAACCCAATACCGCAACGATTAAAGTGAGTGGTGGCAATAAAACTTTGGCAACACGAAGTGCAAGACCCGATTGTTGCTGTTGTTGTTCTGCTGCCGGTAGGCTTGGCATGCTACTTGGCTTAAGCCATGTCATTGTCATGATATATAAAAGATAAAGACCCACTAACATTAAACCCGGTAACAAGGCCCCTGCAAAAAGATCACCAACCGATACGGTTTCAGGAGAAAAAATACCCATGTCGAGTTGTGCTTGTTGGTAGGCAGAAGAAAGCACATCACCGAGCAGAACTAATACGATGGAAGGCGGGATAATTTGTCCAAGTGTACCGGAAGCACAAATGATTCCACTGGAAAGCGCAGGATCATAACCACGTCGTAACATGGTGGGTAATGCGAGTAATCCCATCGTTACAACTGTCGCACCAATAATGCCGGTACTGGCGGCGAGCAGCATACCCACTAAAGTAACTGAAATTCCGAGTCCGCCACGCAGTGAACCAAACAGAGAAGCCATGGTTTCGAGAAGGCCTTCGGCGACCCTGGAGCGTTCGAGCATGATACCCATGAAAATAAATAGCGGTACAGCAATAAGGGTTTCATTTTCCATAATGCCAAATAAACGATTCGGCAAGGCTTCAAGAAAATCGCTGTCAAAGTGACCGGTGCTGGCACCAATGAAGGCAAAGGCCAGTGCAGTCCCGGCAAGACTGAGAGCAACGGGGTAGCCTGATAACAAGACAAGACAAACCGATAAAAACATGAATAAGGCAAGATACTCAGACATGTTTATTTTCCTTGCCAGTATCAGCATTAAGCAGGACTAACAGGTTTTTTAATAACAGTGAAACACCCTGCAAGCCAAGTAAGCCAGCCATGGCTATTAAGCTGGTTTTGAGTACGAATAAACCAGGCAAGCCCCCTGCTTCACGAGAACCTTCAAGTAACGCCCATGAACTAACGACATATTCCCAGCTATAGCTAAAAATAAAGACGCATACAGGAAGGAGCAATAGCAGCGTTCCAAGCACATCAACCCATGCTTTACCGCGATGTGTCATCTTGTGGTAAAAAATATCGACCCGCACATGGGCATTATGTTTCAAGGTGTAGGCGGCCCCGAGCATAAATACCAAAGCATGCATGTAGAGAATGGACTCCTGCATTGCTATCCAGCCGATATTGAACAAATAACGTAGGACAACGACAGTAAATTGGGTGATCACCATTAACAGGGTGAGCCAGGCAATAGTACGACCGATTTTCTCTGAAAAATTATCGAGAAAACTGATAAAACCCTGTATTGGTGTGGTATTCATATAAGTAATTGTTTTAATTATAATTAGTATGGTATTTTGAGTAACTAAAAAGTTAAATAATGACACGAATTAGAGCCATATTGTCTCATAGCCGTAGATTATCTGCATTATAGGAATTGCTGACATCGAATAGCTTGAGAATTAAGTGATGACCCGTCATTATATTGGCCTACTCTATATAGAATAAGTCATAGGAAATGGAAAGAAGTATGAATCCTCTAATAAAAACAAAAGGCATGGTGCTTGGTTTGAGTTTGGTATTAGCCGCACCGCTAGCTATTGCGGATACTTTTAATGCTACGCAAGTAGAGACCTTACGAAAACAAGGCAAGGCACAACAGGCTTATGAACTGGCACTTAAATATCGAGACCAGCTTGAAGGTGATGCAGCTTATGATTTTGTTTATGGTATGGCCGCCATTGATGCAGGAAAATTAAGTGAGGGTGTTTTGGCTCTTGAGCGTGTTGTTTTAACGACACCTAAGAATGTGCGGGCTCGCCTTGAGTTGGCGCGGGCTTACTTTTTATTAAAAGAAGACACCCGAGCAAGACAAGAATTTGAAATTGTCTTGGCAACGAAACCACCGACTGCGGTTGTTACGAACGTTAAGAATTTTCTAAGAATTATTCGTTTAAGAGAGTCACAATATACATCGACAGGTAGTGCTTATGTTGAAGTTGCAATAGGCCATGATAGCAATATCAATAGCGCCCCTGCTGATGCAACATTTTTTAGTCCACTGTTTGGCACTTTGAGTTTGGCAGGTGGTTCTTTAGAAGATAGCGATGATTATATTACTGTGACGACAGGTGGTAAATTAACGCATCCATTTGAACCAGGTAAGCAGTTAATTTTAGGTGCTGATGTATCTGCTCGTTTTAATTCAACGGATGAAAATTTTGAAACAGAGACATGGAGTGTTTATGCCGGTGTAAAATGGCGCAAGGGTGATGATAGTTTTGGTATTACCGGCCAAGTTCAGGAATTTGAAGTAAATGATTTAGATAATCGTAGTCTGGTTAGTCTTTCAGGCGAATGGACTCGACGACTTAATAAGCAAACTAATTGGAGTTCACAATTCCAGGTGGCTCAAATAGCTTATCCGGGACAGAGCATTCGTAACTCAACTCTCTACATCGGTGGTACAGGATTAACACATCAATATGCCACGAAATGGAATCCGAGTGTTTCAACGAGTGCGTATTTAGGCATTGAAGATGCTCATACAGACACTGAAGGTGCGCGGTCGTCGGCACAGCGTAATTTTGCTGGCGCACGATTGGCGGCTCAAATTATTCCAACTTCAAATATGAGTCTTTCCGCTTCAGTTTCTATCGAGAATAGTCATTATGAAGGTGAAAATATTCTGACCGGTGTTACACGAAACGAAAATTTATATCAGGCTTCATTATCAGGCCGTTATCTTGTAGATGATAATTGGAGTTTGGGTGCGGGACTATACTACACTCGAAATGATTCTAATAACGTATTGAATGATTATGATAGAACGCGAGCGGAAGTTAGCGCACGGTACACATTTTAAGAATTAAGTTGCATGCCAGAACAGGTGTGAACTAGGAAAAACAAATGCAAAGAAAAAAATTTAAAATTAGTTTAACAGCAACATTGCTATGTATGAGTTTTACCTTGGCCACTGCGCAAGCAGCAACTGGTGTTGGTAAAGCAATTATTAGTATTGGCAAGGTATCCACAGTAAGTAAAGCAGGTGTTGAAGCAAAGCTTAAACGCCGAGGAAAAGTGTTTGAGGGTGACACTATTAACGTAGGCGACAAATCACGTTTACAACTTCGTTTTGTAGATAACCAACTGGTTGTGCTTAAAGCGAATACGGTATTCCGTATTGATGAATATAAATTCAAAGATAAAAATGATCAAAATAAAAGTGCAGCACTGAGTTTATTAAAAGGTGGCATGCGCAGTGTAACGGGTTTAATCGGTAAATCTGCACGTGATAAATATAAAGTAAAAACACCGGTTGCGACCATGGGTGTACGCGGTACGCATTATGTAATACAACTTTGTGAAGGCAATTGTGGCGAGGGTGTTCAAGGTATCGTTGGTACGGTGCTTCAGGGCCAAATCGTCATGAGTAACGATGGCGGTTCACGGACATTTGGTACAGATCAATTCTTCAATGTACCGTCACAGGGTGAAGTGCCAAAAACAATTACTAATCCTCCTCGGGTATTAATTAG
>Ga0316204_10007893_pt1 | contig 15214 bp, 17 predicted proteins | sample 6monrhotite_MG_2_FD_205661 | JGI IMG/M metagenome (GOLD analysis project Ga0316204, IMG submission 205661) | Microbial mat bacterial communities from mineral coupon in-situ incubated in ocean water Damariscotta River, Maine, United States -... | ecosystem: Environmental > Aquatic > Marine >...
CGGTGGCCCCGGCACGAGATGCCCGAACGGCAGGCGCTCGGCGTCGGCCTGTGTGGAGGCCTCACCACCTTCTCGACCTTCGCGGTCGAGGTGGCGGGACGTCTCGATTCCGGCGATGGTGCCGAAGCACTCGCACTCACGCTCGCCTCGTTCGCCCTCGCCGTTCCCGCCTACCTCCTGGCCCACCATCGCGCCGGCCGCACGCGCCCGGGTCGCCGGGGAGCGGCGGCATGACCGCGGTTGGGTTCGTGGCACTCGCCGGTCTCGGCACCCTCGTGCGCTGGCAGGTGGGTACCCGTCTCCCCCGCCCGATCGGCACACTCGTGGTGAATTGTGTGGGCGCGTTCGTGCTTGCCGCGCTCCTCGACCAGCACGGTGAAAGCGATGTTGCGCGCGGCGTCGGCGGAATCGGCGCGCTCACCACCTTCTCCACTCTCGTCGACGAACTCGCCATGCTGTGGGCCACAGCCCGCACCCGGGCGGTCGGCTACGGCGCGGTCACCGTGGGACTCGGCGTGAGCGCCGCGTACGTGGGGCTCCAGATCAGCTGACGCGGGCGGCCACGCACCAGAGTCCCGTACCCGCTCGTCCCGCCACCGCCGCCCACGCACCCGGCAGGGCGCTGACGACATCCTCGGGCGGGAGATGAATCGGTGTTTCCTCGGCCAGGCTGTTGACCCACACGAGCTGGCCGGTGGGCGAGAGCACGCGGTCGACTTCGGATGGGAAGAGCAACATGTTGACCAGCGTCAGCGTGTCGACGCTGTCGTCGTGGAAGGGCAGCGCCGACGAGTCCCCTTGAACCCTCGAACCGGCGTCGGCGGGGGCATTCTGCAACATGGCGAGTGAGAGGTCGAGAGCGACAATGGATCCGAAACGCTCGGCGAGTGCCTCGGTACCGGCGCCGGTGCCCGAACCGAGCTCGACCACGCGACCGCCGCGGATGCCACCACGATCGAGCGCGTCGGTCATTGCCGCCCGACGCTCGGGGCTGGCTCGCTGGGCCCACTCATCGGCCATCGAGTCGAACAACGCACCGACCTTGGCCGCTCGTTCGGCATCCCATCGTCCGTCGAACGCAACCTGTCGCGTGACCTTGCGCATCGCACTCTCCGACCCGAAGGCGGGGATGTCGCGCTGCGTGCCGGGTGCGTCAGCGAGCCATGTGACCGTGGCGGCCACTACGCAGGGCCGGGAATCTCGGTGACACCGTTCATGTAGCGGTGCAGGACCTCAGGGATCCGGATGGAGCCGTCGGCTTGACGGTAGGTCTCCGCAATTCCCGCCCAGACACGAGGCACGGCGAGGCCCGAACCATTGAGCGAGTGCACGAACTGGGTGCCCTTCTGGCCCTCGGGTCGATAGCGGATGTTGGCCCGACGGGCCTGGTAGTCGGTGCACCACGAGACCGAGGAGACCTCGAGCCATCGGTCAGCCCCGGGCGCGAAGACCTCGATGTCGTAGGTTCGCGCCCCGGCCCCGCTGATGTCGCCGCAGGCGAGGTCGAGAACGCGGTGGGCGAGACCGAGATCGCGGATCGAGTTCTCCGCCCGCTCGAGGATCTCCATGTGCATGTCCTGGGCTTGATCCGGGGTGCAGAAGGCGTAGAGCTCGACCTTGTCGAACTCGTGCACACGCAGGAGGCCGCGGGTGTCGCGGCCGGCCGAACCTGCCTCGCGGCGGTAGCACGACGTGTGTGCCATCAAGCGCAGGGGCAGCTCGGCCTCGTCGAGGATCTCGCCCGCGACCATGGAAGTGAGTGGCACCTCCGCGGTGGGGATCGCCCACAAGTCGTCGCGCTCGAGGTGATATGCGTCGTCCTCGAACTTCGGGAGATGCCCCGTGCCGATCATCGTCTCGGTCTTCACGACGGTGGGTGGGCGGATCTGCTCGAACGCGTCGCGGTTGCGGTCGAGTCCGTAGTTGATGAGGGCCGAGAGCAGCTGTGCGCCATAGCCGCGGTACATGGCGAACATCGAACCCGACATGCGCACCGCTCGATCGATGTCGAGGATGCCGAGTTCCTCCCCGATCTCCCAGTGGGGCTTCTTCTGGTGGTCGGCGTATGCGGCCGGGTCATGGTTCTCGACCCTGACTTCGACATTGTCGTCCTCGGTCAAACCGTCCGGCGCCTCTGGCGAGGGCATGTTGCTGATGTAGAGCAAGGCGGTTCGAACCGAGGCGAGAAGCTCGTCCGCCTCCTCGCTGAGCGCCTTCTCCCGTTCGCCGAGCTCACGGCTCTGCTCCTGCAGCGCGGCGGCCTCCTCACCGCGACCGTCGCGGTGCATGGCCCCGACCTCCTTGGAGATGCGGTTGACTTCGCTCCGAATGTCGTCGCGCTCGGTGCCAATGGCCCGCACCCGGGAGTCGAGCTCGACGACTTGATCGATCGAGGAGGCATCCTCACCTCGCCGGGCGACGGCCGCTTTCACGGCCTCCGGATCATTGCGGATCAGCTTGATGTCGAGCATGTACAGACGGTACAACGCGGCACTGGGGCTCCCCCCGCATTTGCCCGGTCCAGGTGCAACGTTTGTCTGACGAGATGTTGCAGCTACGGCTGCGTTTCGCGTTCGAAGTCGGCGTAGCTGAGCGAGGAGCGCTTCTGGCGGGCGGCCATGTCGGCTTCCCGCTGGCCCGCGGCGAAGCGCATGAAGCGCAGGGCGATCAGCGCCCAGAGGTAGAAGCCGCCGATGATCTTCATGACGGCACCCGCCGCCTGCTGGTCATGGGTCGGACTGATGCCCCACAGCGGGTCCTCATGGTCATAGGCGTCGTAGACGACACCTTCCGCGAACGTGAGCCAGCCCGCCGGCACCGTCGGCACGATCGACATGAGGAACAGGTAGAGCATCTTGCCCGGTTCGCTCATCTGCATCTCCTTGAGCGGACCAAGAACCGGGAACCACATCAGGAGGGCCGAGAAGAAGACGCCGAGGTGGATGACGTAGTGGAAGGCGCCGTTCTCCACCGACAGGTTCACCACTGCGCCCCAATGCGTCAGGATCTGGAAGAGGTTGAACAACACACCGGCAACAACCGGCTTCGTCAGGAATCGAAGCGCGCCCTGGGCCACACCCTCTTCGAGAATCAACAGCCGGGCCAGCCACGCCGGCATGGCGAGCAGCAAGAGTGGCGGCACGATGAAGCTGATCAACAGGTGCTGGAACATGTGCACGAAGTAGAGGTGTTCCTCGGCGATGTCGTGCATCGGCCAGTCGGCGGCGAGCCACAGCAGCAGGACACCGGCGACGAAATAGCGCTTCTGGGGAACGGTGATGACCGGGCTGGCGTCGGTCACGGCCAGGGGGCCGATGGCGCGCACCGAGTAGACCCCGAGCGCGACGATTGCGCCCACCAGAAGCCACACCTCAGGGTGGAACTCGTACTCCCATGCATTGACCGCGAGGAGAGCGGTCATGGGGCTAGAAGAAATTGAACGCGAGCAGGGTGACCATGTACACGGCGACGGCCATCACGATGCCGGTCACGAAGAACTGCGACAGGATCGGCTTGTCGGCCTTGAGGTGCATGAACATGCGGGCAACGAGCCAGAATTTCACGACCATCATCACCATGAGCGACGGGATGAGGAACGCGCCCCAGTCCAGCACCGACTCGAAATAGGTGAAGACCTCGACACCGGTGATGAGTGCGAGGACGAGCGCGATCTTGATGTACTCGGCGTCGGAGGGATGATGGGCGTGATCGTCGTCGTCGGTGTCGTCAGCGCCGACAGCAGTGTCGGTGGCGGATTCGCTCATTGCTCGCTCCTACTCAGCCGGGATCAGGTAGATGACCGTGAAGATGAAGATCCACACGATGTCGACGAAGTGCCAGTAGAGACCGACGATTTCGACGGTCTCGGCGTTCTGGGGCTTCAGGCGGCCCTGCATCGACGCCACCACCAGTGACATGAGCATCAAGATGCCAAGGCTCACGTGCACACCGTGGAAGCCGGTCAGGGTGAAGAACGCCGAGCTGGCCGGGTTGGTGGTGAAGCCGATGCCCTCACGGTAGAAGCTGGTGAACTCGTAGACCTGGCCGCCGACGAAGACCCCGCCGAGCATGGCCGTGGTGAGCAGCCAGCCTCGGGAGCGCTCGACATCGCCACGCTGCAGAGCCGAGAGGGCCAGCACCATGGTGAGTGAGCTCATCAGCAACACGAACGAGCTGACCGACGTGAACGGGATGTCGAAGATGTCGGTCGGCAGGGTCTTGCCGTTGCCCCGCGTCTTGTACAGCAGGTAGGTCGAGATCAGACCACCGAAGAGCAGGCACTCGGTGCCGAGGAACAACCACATCGCCAACTTGGTGTTGGAGATGCCGGTGTTCGTGGCATGCGGGTCGTGCTCGGTGTGGGTGTCAGCCGTGGCGGTGGACATCAGGCGTCTCCTGCGGAGTCGTCGGCGCCGACGGCAACCGCATCGCCCTCGTCGTCAGAATGGTCGTCGGGGTCATCGTCGTCGCCATGATCACCATGGCCGTGACCGGCGTTGGGATCGTCGACGGGCTCGAGCGCCCACGAGTAGATGGCGCCGGCGGTCAGCAGCCCGCCCAGCACACAGAGCCAGAGATTGAAGATGATGCCATAGCCGATGAGGGGCAGACCCACCGCCAACACCAGCGGCCAGAACGACGGCGACGGAAGGTGCACACCTTCGCCGTCGCCCTTCTGCGCGGCCTCTTCGGGCGTCGCGATGCGAATCACGTTGTTGTTCTCGTCAAAGGCGTACTTGCGGTGCCACCACTCGTCCTGGGATTCCACGGTGGGGATCTCGTCGAAGTTGTGGGCCGGGGTCGGCGACGGAATGCTCCATTCGAGACTACGGGCGTCCCACGGATCAGGACCCGGGTTCGGCAGATCGACGGCTTCCTTGCGGGAGCGGAAAGCGTTGTAGATGAAGTACGCGACCGAGATGGCGATGATGTACGCACCGATGGTGGCCATCAGGTTCCAGAAGGCGAATCCGAATCCCTCGGAGTAGGTGTCGATTCGACGGCTCATGCCCTGCAGACCGAGAACGTGCATCGGGCCGAACGTGAGATTCAGACCGACCATCGAGATCCAGAAGTGGATCTTGCCGCGGGCCTCATTGAGCATGTGCCCGAAGATCTTGGGCCACCAGAAGTACGCACCGGCCATGAGGCCCATGACACCACCACCGAAGATCACGTAGTGGAAGTGAGCAACGATGTAGTAGGTGTCGGTCTGCTGGGTGTCAGCGGGAGCCAAGGCGTGGGTGACGCCGGACAGACCACCGATGGTGAACATGCCGACCGTGCCCACCGCGAACAACATCGCGGTGGTGAATCTCAACTTGCCGCCCCACATCGTGGCCAGCCAATTGAGGATCTTCACGCCGGTCGGAACGGCGATGAACATCGTCGAGAGCGAGAACGCCAGGACCGAGATCGGACCGATGCCGGACACGAACATGTGGTGGGCCCACACACCCCAGCCCATGAAGCCGATGGCGATACCGGAGAACACCATGAACGAGTAGCCGAAGATTGGCTTGCGGCTGAACGTCGGGATGATCTCAGAGATGATGCCGAAGCTCGGCAAGATGATGATGTACACCTCGGGGTGACCGAAGATCCAGAACAAGTGCTGCCACAAGAGCGGATCGGCGCCGGCCTCCGGATCGAAGAACTGGGAGTCGAACACCCGGTCGAACAGCAGCAAGAACAGCGCCACCGTGATGACCGGCAGGGCGAACGCCAGCAGGAACTGGGTGACCAGCAGCATCCAGGTGAGCACCGGCATGCGGAACAGGGTCATGCCCGGCGCCCGCATGTTCAGGACCGTGACGATCAGGTTGACCGACGACACCAGCGAGGCGATGCCGGCGATCAACAGACCGATCGCATAGAAGTCGACGCCATGGCTCGGCGAGAAGATGACACCGCTGTTCGGGGAGTAGCAGAACCAACCACAGTCGGCGCCACCGCCACCCACGAGCCAGGAGCTGTTGAGGAAGATCGCGCCCGAGATCCAGATCCAGAACGACAGTGCGTTGAGACGAGGGAAGGCGACGTCACGCGCGCCGATCTGGAGCGGAATCAGGTAGTTCGCGAAGGCAGCGGCCAGCGGCATGATGAACAGGAACACCATGGTGACGCCGTGCATCGTGTAGATCTCGTTGTAGAGCTGCGGGCTCAAGAAGCCCTGCTCCGGGAAGGCGAGCTGCGTGCGGATCAGGAGCGCCTCGATACCACCCACGATGAAGAAGAACATCGCGGCGACGCCGTACATGATGCCGATCCGCTTGTGATCGACCGAGCTCAGCCAATCACGCCAGCCGTTGCCCTCCTGGGGGCGGGTCATGACGCCGAGCGGACGCTCGGCGATATCGGCCTGGCCACTCTCAAGGGCGAGGGGTTCTTCGATGATCGCCATGATCAGTCCACCTCCGTCTGGGCAATGACTTCATCCGAGGGCTTCGGACCGAGCGTTTCGAGATAGGCGACGAGGTCGCTGATGGTGCGTTCACCCAGGCCGAGGTTCGGCATGCCGCGAGGAGCGACGCCGTCACCGAGATTGTCGGCGACGTTGCCCTTCATCTCGTTGGGGTCACGAATCCACGCGGAGAGCTCGTCACGATTGAGCGAGCCATCCCGGTTGTACGTGTTGTAGATGCCGCCCGCGAACGTGGTGCGGCTGGCGAAGTGGGTGAGGTCGGGCGCCGAGCCCGACTCGACGGTTGCGCCGTTGTAGGTGAGGTCGTTGACACCATTGATGAGGTGACACGACGAGCAGTTGGACACGAAGGCCTCCAGGCCTCGAGCTGCTGAAGAGTCGGAGTCGCCGAGCGAGGCGGTGCCTTCGGCGCGCAGTTCAGCGACATAGTCCTCGGCACCCGCGGGAATCGCCGCGGGCTGCATCTGCTGGTCGACCCACTCCTGGAAATCGGCATCGGTCATGGCCACGACCTGCATGCGCATCCGCGAGTGGGACACACCGCAGAACTCGGTGCACTGACCGAAGTAGACGCCGGGCTCGTCGGAGTCGAGCTTCCATGGCGCCCAGAACCCTGGACGAGCGTCACGCTTGCCATTGAGTGCCGGGATCCAGTGCGAGTGGATCACATCGCGGCTTGAGATGATCAGCTCGATCTCTTCGCCGGCGGGGATTGCCATCTGGCCGGAGGTGACGATGTCGGCAGGGGGAAGATCGCGGGGATCGCCGAGATCGTCTTCGGTGATGTCCTCGGAGAAGTAGTAGCGGTACTCCCACCACCACTGCTGGCCGACGACGACCACAACCGGTTCCCAGGACTCCGTCTCACCGGCGACGTCGACGGAGTAGGCGTTGGCTTCGGTGTCGTTGACCGAGAGGTGAACGACGACAGTGGCCACAGCGATGAGCGCCATGATGATGGCCGGGACCGCAGTCCACGCCACCTCCAGGGTGTTGTTGCCATGGGTCTGTTCGGGGAAGTCGAGCTCCTCGTACTCCGAGACACGGTTCTTCAGGCTGATCAAGAGCACGCCACCACAGATGATGACAAACACGACACCGGCGACAGCCATGACCGGGTCGAGCAGACCGTCGATGTCACGAGCGACGTCGGACTGGGGCTTCAGCGTGTCGAGCTCGGCATCCTCGGCACAGCCGGCCAGGGCGAGACCGAGCAAGACGACGAGGCCCGTCAGGGAACGTCGAGATGTCGTCACTTCACTCACGTTGTGCTTCCTCATTCGCCGTGATCTTCCGCGGGGGAATCATCTTCATCGTGGACTTGATGGGGGTGGAACTCACGTTCCCCGTCGACGGCGGCGACGATGCCACCGGCGAGCACGGCACAGGCCGAGACGAGGACCAGGCCGGAAATGATGTTCTTGTTGAGCTTCGGCTTCGTGGCGTAGAGCGTGCCGATGCCGAGGATCACGACTGCGATCACACCGGCCCAGATGACGGCCCCGTTCTTCGATGCATTCAGCAGAATGCGTGAGGCGGCGAGGACGATGAGTCCGACAGCCGCAGCGCCGGCAGCCGGGATCTCGATCGGGGCCATGATGTGGTTGCGGAGTTTGCGGTTGGTGGCGGGGTCGCCGGTTGCCCGGTCCGCCCAGGCATCCATCGACCATTCGATGGCGACGGCGGCGCAGAGCACGAGACCGACCACGAAGATGGCGGAGTGAAGGGCGAGGCCGACGACCATGGTGCCTGCACCGAAGGCGCCGACGACGGGCCAGATGCTGCCGGTGACGGTCGGCGTCGACGGGAGCTCCTCGACGCCGGCGTAGTGCGCCTGAGCCGCAGGGTCGGCGTCACGGAAGGTGACGAGGACGAGGCCGATGGTGCCGGCGACGACCGCCAGTCCCATGAGAATGACATAGCCGACATGGTCACCCACGCCGCCCTTCCATCCCCACACGGCGGGGCCGAAGCCACCGCCGCCGGTCGAGTAGCCATACACGATGGCCGCGGTGAACAGCCCGACGGCGATGCCGAAATAGAGCTTGAAGCCGGTTGTGAACATCTGCTTCCTACTTCGTGACGTAGACGACGTACCAGGTGATGAAGTACATGACGCACACGGTGTTCCAGAACATCGCGGCGGCACCGACTCCATCAGCTTGGCGGGTGCCGTACTGGCCGAACAGCGCTCGCAACATGGTGAGCGCCAGGAACGAAACGGCACCGATCAAGAAGATGATGAAGGCGCCATTGAGAATGAAGAACATGAACTCGGGGGTGGAACCCGCGAGCGTGAATCCGGTGTCGTTGATGATGAACCAGAGCTGGTTGAACACCGCGGCGGCGAACAGTCCGGTGAGGCCGAGTGCCCAAAGGCCGTTGGTGCGGTCACCGGTCTTGATGGACCACTCCGCCCACTGGACCGTGAAGATCGACATGATCATCGTCCAGAAGATCCAGCCGGACGGGCCGAGCTCGATGACCCCTTCGGGGAACCAGTCGGCGCCGGAGAGTTCAGCGTTGGAGCGCTCGACGAGGTAGACGGCGAGCAGACCGATGTAGGTCATGAACGCGGCGCCCGAAGCCAGCATCGCGCCGACCAGGGCGGTGCGGGGCCGGCGGGGCGGAGCAGCGGGGAGCGAGGTGGTGGTAGTGGCCATCAGGCGTCGACCTCCTCATCGGCGAGGTCGAGAAGCGGGGCTTCGGACACGACCTTCGCGGGTGGTTCGGCGAAGTTGCCGACGGGCGGGGGTGAGGCCGTTGCCCATTCGAGCGTGTGGCCGTTCCAAGGGTTGTCGCCGGCGTCCTCGCCGGTGCCGCGCATGCTGGCGACCTGGGCGATGACCGCACCCAGTGCCCCCAGCACCAGAACCAGGGCGCCGATGGCGGACACGAGCGACATGGCGTCGATGACGGTGTCGTCGGGATCCGCGAGGAGTAGGTCGGGTGCGTCGAAGAACCCGGAGACCACCTGGGGAACACCGAGGAGCAGGGCGCCGGTGACGAGGGCGAGGATCACGGAACGACCGAGACCCGAGGGCATGAATCCGCCACCGATCTTCGGGCCCCAGAACCACAGGCCGGCAAGAGCGGCGATGATCGCAGCCAGTGCCGTGAGGTTCATGAGCCCGCCGTGGGCGGACGTGCCGGCGAGATCGAAGGGCTCGACGGCCTTCAGTGCGCCGGACACGACCGCAGCCAGCAAAACGATGCCCGAACCGAGAGCGCCCAACAGGTGGACCGTGGGGAGTTCGGCCGGGGCCTTGCCCGCTGCCAGCGTGACCGCGGCGCCACCGAGTACGGCGAAGACCGGGAGGACGATGGCGATGCCGAAGGCGATGAAGAGGATCTCATCGGTGGTGTCGGCGAAGTACGGCTGCGACCAGCCACCGATCGACAACAGGCCGAAGAGACCGATGAAGCCGATCATGACTGAGTGGGCGATCTGGCGGGTACCGGCGGCCACGGGGACGATCGAACCGATGACACCGAGCGCTGGGATGGCAATGGCGTAGATCTGGGGCTGATCGAGGACCCAGGCGAGTTGGGCGTACATCGCGTCTGTGCCTTCGGGGTTGCCGAAGGTGAGCGGCCCACCGCGAAGATCGACGTACATGATGGCCAGGTTGGCGATGGCGATCGGCAAGGTGAGCAACCAGACCGCGCAGGCCACGAGCATCGACCAGGCAAACAGCGGCACACGCATGAGGTTCATGCCCGAAGTGCGCAGTGAGATCACCGTGGTGGCCATACAGATCGCACCGAGGAGGAGCGAGACGATGACCATGCCCGTGCCCAACAGGGTGAGGGCGATGGCATCGGCTTCGTCGCCGCTCACGCCGTCGAGGGCACCCCAGCCGCCGCCGGCGAACACGGAGACGACCGTGATGCCGGCACCGAGGATGTAACCCCAACCCGCAGCGAGCGCCGCTCGGGGGAAGGCGATGTTGGTGGCACCGATCTGCATCGGCACGACCACCATGGCCAAGCCGAGCATGAGCGGTGCAGCGACCATCAACACGAGGGCAAAGCGATAGAGCCCCCACATCTGGAACAAGCCGTTGTCGCCTCCGAACATGTCGACGCCGCTGGCGTCGGTTTGTTCGAACCCGACCAGCAGGCCGACAAGGGCCGTGCCGAGGAGCATGAGCAGTGAGGCACGGATCCAGGTACGACCAATGCGCTTGTGGTCGCTGGTCGAGAGCCAGTCGTAGAGACCCATGGCGGGACTCGACGCTGGGACCGCTGATTGGGCTTCCGTGGCCGGCGGTGACTCGGTCATCGTCATCGTTGTAGGGGTCCTCCGACCGCATCGGTGAGCGCGCGCTCACTCTGCGGGTGCAAAATCGTACGCGTATGGCCCAGACATCTCAGGTCATACCGGGCGTGAGCCTACAGGGCTATGGGCCACCCGAAGGAAACCGGGCGGCAGGAATATCAGACGCCGTTGCGAACAATCTCGTCGAGGGCCATCGCCCCGAACAGCAAGGTGATGTAGCTGATCGAGTATCCGAACATCCTCATGGCGAGCTTCGGGTCTGGATTCCGCAGCACCTGGACCGCCATCGCGGTGAACACTCCACCGAGGATCACCGCGCTGACGATGTAGATCGCGCCCATGTCCGCGACCGGGGCGAAGACCAAGGTCAGTGCCCAGAGCACGACGGTGTAGGCGAGCATCCGCACGCCCACCGTCCGGATGGACTCCACGACCGGCAGCATCGGCACATCGGCGGCTGCGTAGTCGTCCCGATAGCGGATGGCCAACGCCCAGAAGTGCGGGGGCGTCCAGTAGAAGATGATGGCGAAGAGAAGGATCGGTTCCCAACCGAGCGAGTTCGTGACCGCCGACCATCCGATCAGGACCGGCGCGGCGCCGGCGGCACCACCGATGACGATGTTCGACTTCGACGTCCGCTTCAACCAGATCGTGTAGACGAAGACGTAGAACAGGGTTGCGGCCACCGCCAGCGCGGCCGACAGCAGATTGACGAAACACCACAGCCAAAGGAACGCGGCGATCTCGATCGCTGTGGCGAAGACCAGCGCCTCGAGTGGGGTGACCTCACCGGTGACCAACGGTCGACCCTTGGTGCGGTCCATGAGGGCATCGATGTCGCGGTCGATGTACATGTTGTAGGCGTTCGCGCCTCCGGCGGCGAGCGTACCGCCGATCACCGTGTTGATCATCAGCCAAACGGAGGGAATGCCATGGTCGGCGACGACCATGGTGGGCACCGTGCTGACGAGGAGCAGCTCGATGATGCGCGGTTTTGTCAGTGCGACGAAGGCGAGGGTACGAGGTCGCGATCGGACGTGGGTGGGGGCGGACACCCGATCAGGTTACGGCCGAGAGGGCGACATCAGCCAGCTGGCCGTAACGTCTGGGCATGGCCGGTCGTGAGATCTCCCCTCAGAAGTATGTGCAGTACTGCCGCTGGGCGCTCTGGTCGCTCACTGTGATCGTGGTGAGCGGGGGCGCGGTCCGACTCACCGGCTCCGGACTGGGCTGCTCGGACTGGCCGAACTGTGAGGAGGACCAGTTCGTCGCCGATCTCGAGTATCACGCCCTCATCGAGTTCATGAACCGGCTCTTCACCGGCGTCGTCACGCTTGCGGTGATCCTCGCTGTCCTCGGTTCGATCCGTCGAATCCCCCGCCGGACGGATCTGGTGTGGTGGTCCTGGGGCCTGGTCGGCGGGGTCGCGGCGCAGGTCATTCTCGGTGCCGTCCTCGTGAAGACCGAACTCGACCCGCGATTCACGATGGGCCACTTCCTGCTCTCGATGGTGCTCCTGTGGAACGCCGTCGTCCTCATCCACAAGGCGCAGGACCCGACTCCGGTGGTGTCCCCGCCTCGTCTCCGCCGACTGGGATGGATCGCCGGGTCGATCGGCGCAGTCCTTCTCGTGAGCGGCACGATCGTGACGGGCTCCGGCCCGCACAGCGGTAGCGACGAGGCCGAGGTCGCTGAGCGTCTTCCGTTCCTCGTGCGCGATGTGGCGCGCATCCACGCCGTTGTCGCCATCACCTTGCTGGTCGTGGTCATTGCCATCTGGCAGGTCAGTCGGCGGTCAGCACTCGTCGATGTGACCCAGCGCGCCGCGATGACAGCCGGCCTGCTCGTTGTCCAGGGAGTCATCGGCTACTGGCAGTACTTCACCGGCGTGCCCGTCTTGCTGGTCGCCGTGCACATCACGCTGGCGTCACTGACCTGGATCAACCTCGTGCGCCTTCAACTCGCCACGGCCTCGCGTCTCTCATGACCGCGCCGATCGCCACCCCCGACATCGATGTCGACGAATCGGTCTCCCTCGACCATCCCTGGAAGGTCGTCGTGTGGGACGACCCGGTCAACCTCATGACGTATGTGACCTTCGTCTTCCGCAAGGTCTTCGGCTATTCGAAGGCGAAGGCCGACCAGTTGATGATGCAGGTGCACATCGAAGGGCGAGCCGTCGTGTCATCGGGCAACAAGGAGAAGGCCGAGCTCGACGTCTTCCGGCTGCACGAACACGGCCTCTGGGCGACCATGGAGCAGGACGCATGAGCGTCTTTCGCCACCGGCGGTTCCGCTGGGTGGGTGAGATCGTGCGAGTAGACCTGCCCCCTGACGATCAGGAACTGCTTCGCACGGTGCTCCCGCAGCTGCGTGAGATGCTGATGGCAGCCGACGACCCGGCGCTACGGCGCCTGAGCCCTCCGGCCCGCGCCGACGATGACGACGCAGAAGCGGCGTATCGCGAAATGGTCGACGGCGACCTCCTCGTTCAGCGACTCGAGGCGATCGAGATCGTCGAGGAGGGAATCGACGGTGTCGACCTGGACGAGGCCGGGATCACCGCCTGGATGCAGAGCCTCAACGCGCTCCGCCTCGTGCTCGCCGGCCGTCTCGACATCGACATCCTCGGCAACGACCCCCTGGAGGATCTCGACGACGACGACCCCCGCATGCCGATCGCCGCGGTCTACGAATGGCTCGGATTCCTGCTCGGCTCGTTGGTCGACGAGGCGATGAACGGCTTCGACGACTGACAGTCAGCCCGCCGGCCACCAGAAGCCGCCCGCGGTACCAGGCCCCGTGTGCACGGCAATGGACGGGCCGACCCGGTAGCGAACCAGGTCGACGACCAGATCCGACGCCGACAACCGTTCCTCCATCCCGAGCGTGAACGGGAGCGTGGCATCGTCGGCCAGGCTCACCGCGACACGGATCGGTACCCCGGCGGCCAGCATCGAGCCCACCATGTGGTCGCAGAGCTCGTCGACCGTTCGGCCTTCACCGGTGACCTCGAGCCGGGTGCCGACACCGCCGAGGACCATGATGGGTTCGTCGGTGCCCTCGTTGAGTCCCTTGGTGTCCAACCGTCCACCGGCGCGAGCGAACTCGAGCGCCTGCAGGATGAATGTGGTCGCGACGCTCGGCGCCACGGTGCCGGCCCGTGCCGCGACAGCAGACGCATCGGCCCCCGCCGCGAGCGCCCGGGCGGCCTCCCACACGCATGCCGCCACGCCGAACGATGCCGTACCCGAATCGACGACGTGCACCTCGACGGCGACGTCACCCGCGGCCAACTTGGCGCTGTTCACCGTGCCGGAGACATCGGCGCCGACGTGGACCGACACGATCTCGAACACGCCCTGTTCCTCGAGCGACCTGTACGTCTCGGCGATGGCGCCCGGACTGGGCTGCGACGTTGTGACATCAGGCAACTCGCCACCCTCGACGCGCGCCCAGAAGTCGTCGGCGTGAAGGTCGATGCCCTCCCGGTATTCGGTACCGTCGATCGACACGGTGATCGGGACGACGGTGACACCGAGGCGATGGGCGAGATCCATCGGAATCTGTGATGCCGAGTCCGTCACGAGTCCGATGGTCACAGTTCTGTTCCTTCTTCGTAGGCCGCCACTCGCTCGGTCTCGGATCGGAACCGCATTGCGATGACCACCGAGCTGACCGCGGCGGCAATCGGGAGCGCGGCCGTCGGGGAAACCCCGCCCGGGTTCGGAAGCTTCCGTTTCCACCAGACGAGACCACAGCCGACCCAGGTGGCGCTGGCGACCATGGTGGCGGCGCGCGTGCGTTGCCGGAACCATGGCAGTGACGAGGTGCCGAGCGCGACCCCGATGTCGATCAGGAGGTACGAGGGGAACGTGGCGATCACCTGACCAAGCGATGCGGCCACCCCCTTGCCGCCGGGACGACCGGGCGGGTAGCAGTGTCCGACGACGGCCGCCGTGGTGGCGACGTGGGCGCCCAGGTCACCGGCCAGCGTCGTGCCGACCCGACCGGCAGCAGTGGCCTTGCCGACGTCGGCCGCCATGACGACGGCACCCCATTTCTTCCCGAGGACGTGCGATGCATTCATCGCTCCTGGATTGCCCGTGCCCTCCGCGGTGAGATCATGGCCCGAGCCGACACGGGACGCCACGAAGTCGGCGGTGGAGGTGGCCCCGAGGACGTAGCCGGCACCAGCCGCCGCCAGCACGCGAAGAACCCGTAGCGGTCCGCTCATCGCCGCGACGGTAGTGCGCGACATCCCGTAAACTGTTCGCTCGGTCGGATTCCCGACTGTCCTCAGTGGAGTGATCCGCTGCGGAGGCCCCATTCGTCCAGCGGCCTAGGACGCCGGCCTTTCACGCCGGTAACACGGGTTCGAATCCCGTATGGGGTGCGAGCGGCAATCGGGTTGTGAACTGCGGTTTCCGGCCCTACCGTTTCAACTTCGCTCAGTGATCTGATTCATCAGCGATCTGAGCGAGTGGTCCTGTAGATCAGTGTGGTGT
>Ga0316204_10007895_pt1 | contig 15209 bp, 12 predicted proteins | sample 6monrhotite_MG_2_FD_205661 | JGI IMG/M metagenome (GOLD analysis project Ga0316204, IMG submission 205661) | Microbial mat bacterial communities from mineral coupon in-situ incubated in ocean water Damariscotta River, Maine, United States -... | ecosystem: Environmental > Aquatic > Marine >...
CGATTGAGGCACGTAAAATCGCGGAAGATAAAGGCATTAAAACAGCGCTTACTTTTTCTGACCCTGCGATGGTTCAATTTTTTAAAGATGGCTTGAAAGAAATGATCGGCGAGAAAGTTGATTTACTGTTTTGTAATGAAGCAGAAGCCATGAGTTGGGCGGGGGTTGATGACCTGAATACGGCAATAGAGTCTATAAAACAGGTGGCGAGTACTTTTGCAATTACATTGGGTTCTAAAGGCGCCATGTTATTTGATGGTAAAAACATGATAGAGATTTCACCTCACCAAACAAAGGCAGTGGATTCGAATGGTGCAGGGGATATGTTTGCAGGCGCCTTTTTATATGGCATAACGCATGGTCACTCGTTCTTTGAAGCGGGAAATATAGCGAGTCTTGCGGCGTCTCGAGTGGTTAGCCAGTTTGGACCAAGATTGGCGGCTGAAGAGCACAAAGAAATACTCGATATTGTATTGGGTTAGCATTAAGTAGTTAAATATAATTGAACTATATCTAAAGATGTCAACCAGTATGGTTATTAAAATCAAAGGCTTAGCTTTGTTTTTGTTGTGCTTTAGTGGTTTGATAGCTTACACTTGGCTAAGTGACTAATAAAAATTTAAAATAAGTCTATTCTTTAAGGTATAGAGTTGCGAAAAACTAAGCTGTTATGCTGTAGTTAAATGACCGAATAATGTGCTTACAGGGTGGGAATATCTTGAGTCAGGAAAAACGAAAATATACACGACGCGAAGCGCACTTCGAAGTTGAATTAGGTCTTCCTTCCGGTGATATTAAGCTTGTAGGCACTCGTGATGTTAGTAGTGGGGGCGTCTTTGTCCTGCTGGACCAGCTGCAGCGTCCCGTTATTGGAGAGGTAGTGACTGTGAAGTTAACGACCAGCTCCCAAAATATCGGTGAGTCCTTTCCAAGCTGCGATGCAGTTGTTGTTCGACAGGAGGAAGAGGGTGTGGGCCTGGCATTTATTGAACTCGATTTTGATGATGCTACTTAATGGTTTGTACTTAGATGCGCCGTTTTAGAATTTTATTGATTACAAATGTTTATAAGGATGTCTTTTGGTGAGTGAAACTGATAATCAGTCTGGTGATGCTGAAGAGCAACCAAGGTACTATATCGAGCTGGTTGAACAGATATTGACCGAGTTGGAATCTTTCTTTTCTTCTCGTTTGGATGAGATGTTTAAGCAGGCCGATGAGCACCTGTTTAAAGCAGCTGAAGAAGCAGATAATACAGCAGAGCAAAACATTCAGTTTGAGTGCATGAGTGCTGTGCGTGCTAACAAGCCAATCATTCAACAGAGTTTTGTTGATGAGCTAGGTACTTATTTACAAGCAGTATCAGAGCTTGAGGAATTACCCGAGAAGAAACAGCACAAAGACAAGTCATTGTCTCTGGGTCTGGTTGAACAGAATGAAATGGATGAGATGGTGACTCTAACCACCATCAGCAGCAAGGCTGCGATGGATAATTCTGAAGCCATTAATCATCTGATCTTACGCCTGAATGAATTAGCCAAATATAATGACCATATTTTTCATGGTGAAGCGTTAGAACCAAAGCGTCTATGTGATGCTATCCATGAAGCGGTTGCGAAAACAGATTTAATTGATGGCAATAAACTTATCGTTTATCGCTTTTTTAATGATGCATTAATTAAAAAACTAGTAGACCTTTATGACAAGTTAAACGGCTTGTTAATAGAAAACGATATTTTACCAGTAATAGATTACACGGCGACAATGACTCACCATGAGCCAATGCATCAGCAGGCGCCGGAATACGAAGAAGAAGTAGAACAGCCAACTCCCCAGGGGGGAGGGCAGGTTCCACCATCGGGAAGAAGATCTTTTGGTAGTGGTATGCAAGGGTACTCTTCTGCTGGAGGAGGCGCACCAATGCAGGGTGGTGCTCCTGCGGGCGGCCCGCCACCAAATATGTCAGCTCAGCCTAGCGGGCAAGGAGCACCTGTTGGCGGAGGTGGGCCACGCCGAGCCTTTGGTAGTGGTATTCAAGGTTATTCTCAACAAGCACCCTCTGCATCTGGGTCTCAGAATATGGGGCCATCAGGTCAGGCTTATTCTGCGGGTGTGCCTGTTGGGCAGGTTCGTCAAAGTATTGAAAACTTTGTCGGTGGTACCTCTGCAGATGTGAGTTCAGGTAGTGACGGTTATTATTCGTCGCAGCAGGTAATGACCGCGCTAACTGATTTGCAGGCACCTGCCGGTGACTTAAGTCAGACGCCATTAGTGTTTGATGCTAATCAGATCAAGAAAGCTGTATTGGCCAGTATTGGTGAAGCTGATGGTGGTGCTGTTACCAAGGCAGTACATCAAGTTTCTGAAAAAACAATCGATTTCATTAAGCTTATTTTTGACGGCATTATTGACGAAGATAGTATTACTGATGAGATAAAAACGCTTCTCCTTAGTTTGCAGATTCCTATTATCAAAGCAGCAATGCTGGATGCCGAATTTTTCGTTGATGACCTTCATCCAGCGCGACAATTATTGGACAAAATTGCAGAAGCGGGCGTAGGTGTCTCTGAGCATACTGATCCTGTTTATGTCTCTATTGAGACAATAGTTCGTAAATTGTTGAATGATTATGATGAGGATGTTGTTGCTTTTAATGTTGCATTGTCTGAACTGAATGATTTAACGGAAGAGATTTATCGTAATGCCAGGGAAACAGAAGTTGAGTCGCAGAAAACGGTTAAGCTGGCTCATGCTAAAAGTGTTGTTTTACAAGAAATTCGTAAAATTACCATAGGTAAAGAATTGCCTGAGGGAATAAGAACATTGGTGCTAAAGATTTGGCCAAGCATGATGTTTAATCATTTCTTGAAAAATGGTAAAGCCAACGACGAATGGGTTGAGCTTTTAATGATTTTGCAAAAGATCATTGAAAGTGTGCAGCCCCTTCAGTCGTTAGCCGATCTAGAAGAGCTGCGTTTAATATATGATACTGTTGTCGAAACAGTTCGCACTAAGTTGGGCACATGTAAGAAGAAGCAAGATGTTCTTGATCAAGCTATAAAAGGCCTTCAGGAAACCTATGAAACATTATTGATCATAGAAAATTTGCCAGAAGAAAGTGAACTTCAGGTCGAAGAAGATACGACTACTGAGAGTGTACAGGCAGATTCTGAAGAAGCAGAAGGTTTTGAACTTGATCATGATGAAGCGAAGGCTGAGCCAGAGGCAGAGCCGGAAACAGAGTTAACAACAGAAGAGATTGCTAGAGCAAAAATTGGTATGTTACCGGAAGGTGTTTCACCTGGTGCGTGGTTTATTGTTTATAACGGTGAAGACAAGCCCGTTAGGCGACTCAAGCTGGCCGTTATTTTGATGCTGGATGCCACTATGGTATTTGTTGATCACTTAGGTAATGTAGTGATTGAAAAAGATGCTGAAGTATTTGCAGACGAAATAGAGAAAGGCTTATCAGGTATGATTATGCAACACTCTGTATTTGATCATGCATTATCTAGCGCGTTGTCATCAATCGAACACTAGTTGAAAGTTTCGTTAACTGCGTAGAAGCTACCTGCTTTTGTTGGTAGCTTCTTTGTTTTTACGGGATTGAAATTTCATTTATTATTTTTCGTAAATGCTTGGACTGTGGCAAAATACTCTTTAAATTAATTTATAACTCATCTGTAATCCTATGAAAGAATATATGCAAAAACTGGGACAGCAAGCACGAGCTGCCGCTATTGAAATCTCCCGTGCCGACTCTGCAGCTAAGAATTTGGCTTTGCTGGAAATTGCAGATGCAATAGATGCAGCGGTGGATGAGTTAAAAGTACAAAATCAAAAAGACTTGCAGGCCGGTAAAGATAAAGGCCTGGATGCGGCTATGCTTGATCGGCTTGAGTTAAATGATGCACGTATAGCAGGGATGTCCGAGGGATTGAGGCAGGTTGCAGCATTGCAAGACCCTGTGGGTGAAATTAGCGATATGGCGTATCGCCCATCGGGTATTCAAATTGGCAAAATGCGTGTGCCATTAGGGGTTATTGGCATAATTTATGAGTCACGCCCTAATGTGACAGCAGATGCCGCCGCACTGTGTTTGAAATCGGGAAATGCGACTATTTTGCGGGGTGGTTCTGAGGCTATTCATTCAAATAAAGCAGTGGCTAAATGTATTCAGCAAGGTTTAGAAAAGGCAGGCTTGCCTGCGCAGACTGTTCAGGTGGTAGAAACGACTGATCGTGAAGCGGTGGGTGAATTAATTACTTCGAATGCATATGTCGATGTGATTATTCCACGGGGTGGTAAAAGCCTGATCGAGCGCATTAGCAATCAGGCTACAGTTCCAGTGATAAAACATCTGGATGGTATTTGCCATGTATACATTGATGCACAGGCAGATTTACAAAAGGCCAGCGATGTTGCATTTAATTCAAAAACACATCGTTATGGTGTGTGTAACGCAATGGAAACCCTGCTAGTGCATAGTGCTGTGGCGCAACAATGTTTGCCTGAACTAGCACAACGTTTTAGAGATAAAGGGGTCGAATTACGTGGCTGCGATAAAACGCAATCTATTATTGACTGTGTCGCGGCGACAGATGATGACTGGGATACGGAATATTTAGCGGCAATTCTTTCAGTTAAAGTGGTTGATGATATTGATGTAGCTATGACGCATATCAACAAACATGGCTCACATCATACCGATTCAATCGTTACAGAGAATTACACTTTATCGCGTCGCTTTTTACGCGAAGTCGATTCAAGCTCTGTCATGGTAAATACTTCGACTCGATTTGCAGATGGTTTCGAATATGGTCTGGGTGCGGAAATCGGTATTAGTACGGACAAATTGCATGCACGTGGCCCAGTTGGCTTAGAGGGCTTAACTTCATTGAAGTATATTGTTCTGGGCGATGGCCAAATTCGATCTTAGTTTTTATGGCTGATCAGGTTAAATCATGGGTAAATTGATTGGCTTATTTGGTGGGACTTTTGACCCAATACATTACGGTCATCTACGTCCTGCGCTAGATGTAATGCAGGCTGCAAATCTTCATGAGGTGCGATTTATTCCTAACCGTGTGCCACCTCACCGAGATTCACCAGTATGCAGCAATCAACAGCGGGCCGAGCTAGTACAGTTGGCAATTGCCGATACACCGGGTTTTGTGCTTGATCAGAGAGAGCTGCAGCGTGAAGGTCCTTCGTATATGGTGGATACTTTGAAAAGCCTTAAACAGGACTTTCCTGAGGACTTTTTGTGTTTAATTATGGGTATGGACGCGTTTAACGGCTTGCCACAGTGGCACCGCTGGCAGGAGATACTTAAGTTAAGTCATCTCATTGTTACCTCACGCCCAGGTTCTGAATTGTCAGATTTTGCTAGCCAATCAGATATACAGAAAAAAATTTCAGACGACCCGAAGTGCCTACGAGAAAGACCTGTGGGGGAAATACTGTTACAATCCGTTACGCAGTTAGATATTTCCGCAAGCCTAATTCGCCATCTTCTGTCTAATCGGCAGAGTACACAATTCCTGCTTCCTGAAGCCGTACGAGAAAAACTTGAACAAGCCTATGTCAGATAAAGAAAACCAAAAATTTGAAGCCCTAAGACAATTAATTCTAACCGCTATTGATGATATGAAAGGCGAAAACGTACTGGAATTAGATGTTATGGGTAAAACCAGCGTGACAGATAAGATGATTATTGTCAGTGGTACATCAAGCCGTCATGTAAAGTCGATAGCATCTAATATTGCCGCAGAGGCCAAGAAAGCGGGTAATAAGCCATTAGGTATGGAAGGTGGAGATCAGGGAGAGTGGGTGCTGGTTGATTTGGGTGATATCGTTGTGCATGTGATGCAGCCTCAGGTAAGGCAGTTCTATGATCTAGAAAAGCTTTGGAGCTTTGATGATGATATGGATGCACCAGATGATGGTGCGTATGAGGTGATTGCGAAGTAATTTTTAGGCCATGCGTATTCATTTACTTGCCGTTGGGCAGAAAATGCCCACTTGGGTTGAGCAGGGTTATCTGGAATACGCTCATCGTATGCCGGCTGAAGCCAAGCTGGAACTTAAAGAAATAGCGCCGGGCAAACGCGGTAAAAATGCAGATATTAAGCGCATTGTTGATGATGAAGGGCAGCGCCTAAAAGCGGCTATTCCGAAGTCGGCTCACGTGGTGGTATTAGATGTTAAAGGTAAAGCCCATACGACTGAACAGCTGGCAAAGCGAATGGATGAATGGATGCATACAGGTCAAGACATTTGCCTATTGGTAGGTGGGCCAGAAGGTCTTTCTGAAGAGTGTCGAGCATTGGCAGATGAAAGATGGTCACTATCAGCCTTAACCTTCCCGCATCCTCTAGTCCGTGTCATTTTGGCTGAGCAGCTGTATCGAGCCTGGTCTGTACTGCGTAACCACCCTTATCATAGAGCATAAAGCAGTATGCAAATTTGTGAATTAAGTGGTCAATTTAATGCATGATAACTATGTGATGCTAAAAATAAAAACAATAAATGACTGACAATACGCTTTTAACAAATCCACCATTAATTCTAGCCTCATCATCTCCGAGGCGTCGTGAACTCCTTGACCAAATACAGGTCAGCTATAAAGCACTCCCCGTTAATATTGATGAATCGCATATCCCTGGCGAACCAGCTGGACAATTAGTGAAGCGCTTAGCGACTGAGAAAGCTAAGGCAGGATATGAGAAAAATCCACACTGCATTGTGCTAGGTTCTGATACGATTGTGGTTATTGGGTCAACAATTTTAGGTAAACCTGAAAATAAAGCACAAGGTATTGAAATATTGTCTTTATTGTCAGGCAATACACATTATGTAATGACTGCGGTTGCAGTGCATAGTAGTCATTACATAGCTTGTACTACGAGTGTGAGCGAAGTTGAGTTTGTAGAGTTAACGACTCAACAAATTGAGGCTTATTGGGAAACGGGTGAGCCTGAAGATAAAGCCGGTGCCTACGGTATACAAGGTATTGCTGCGCAGTTTATAAAAAAAATCAATGGTAGCTATTCAGGCATCATGGGGCTACCACTATTTGAAACTGCGCAATTATTAGAAAAAGCAGGCATAAAAACATTGGCTCGCTAAACACCGACCGAGTATAAATGGAATAAAAATAGGCTTATGAGCAAAGAAATCTTAATAAATGTTACACCTCAAGAAACTCGTGTCGCTATTTTAGAGAATGGTGTGTTGCAAGAGGTTTATATTGAGCGAAGTCGCAGTAAAGGGCTTGTGGGTAATGTATACAAGGGACGGGTGTGCCGAGTGTTACCTGGCATGGAGGCGGCCTTTGTTGAGGTAGGTATGGAGCGAGCAGCCTTTTTGCATGTGTCAGATATCGCACCACATGATAGCGTAATTAAGCCTTCCATTTCTCAGTTACTAACTGAAGGTCAGGATGTTCTGGTGCAAGTCATCAAGGATCCAATGGGGACAAAGGGTGCACGGTTAACAGCACATGTGACCATTCCATCAAGATATCTAGTGTTTATGCCAAATTCAAGTAATGTTGGTGTGTCCGCACGTATTGAAGATGAAGGAGAACGAGAACGCTTACGCGATATGCTGCTTGAGCAGAAAGAATTGCTAGGTGACTCTGGTTACATTATCAGAACGGCGGCAGAAACAGCGACACCAGAATCGATGGTGCAGGACATATTGTTTTTGAATAAATTATGGTCGTCAATTAGTGAACAAAACAGTACGGTGTCTGCGGGTAATGTGATTCATGAAGATTTATCACTTCCAATGCGTGTATTACGCGACATGATTGATGAGGATCTTGAAAAAATCCGTGTTGATTCACGCGAGACGTCGAAAAAGATGCAACGCTTCGCCGAGAAACTGGTTTTAGATGCACAGCATAAAATTGAACACTATCCTGGTGAACGACCTATTTTTGATTTGTACGGTGTTGAAGATGAAATTCAAAAAAGTTTGGATAGAAAGGCTTTATTAAAATCGGGTGGGTATCTGATTATTGACCAGACGGAAGCCATGACGACGGTAGATGTAAATACCGGTGCATTTGTAGGGCACAGAAATCTAGAAGAAACTATTTTTAAAACAAACCTTGAAGCTGCTCAATCAATTGCAAGGCAGCTACGCTTGAGAAATTTGGGCGGCATTATTATTATCGACTTTATAGATATGTCGGAAGATGATCATCGTGCGCAAGTGTTGCGTGCTTTAGAAAAAGCCTTAGAGAAAGATCATGCGCGTACGCAGGTGTGTGATGTGTCATCATTAGGTTTAGTAGAAATGACACGTAAACGTACACGTGAAAGTTTAGAGCATGTGCTGTGTAAAACGTGTCCAACTTGTGAAGGCAAGGGGTCGGTAAAAAGCCCAGAAACAGTTTGCTATGAAGTCTTTAGAGATATATTGCGTGAAGCTAGACAGTTTGATGCTAAGCAATTATTGGTTTTAGCTGCACAGGAAGTGATTGATTTATTAGTGGATGAGGAGTCTAACAGTTTAGCCGAACTGGAGGACTTTATTGGTGTGCCCATTAAATTGCAAGTTGAGTCGTTATATACTCAAGAGCAATTTGATGTGGTAATAATGTAGAGACATTCGCTTGTCAAAAAAAGAACGCAAGAAAAAACCGCTTAACTATAGGCGAGTTAAAAACTGGGTATTAAGCCTACTTGGTTTGTTTATTATTTTTATGGCTATTAGCTTCTCTCTGGCGCGCATGGCCATCAAATCTGTGCCGGATTATAAGTCTTCTATAGAATCAATTATTTCTGATCAAACTGGATTCAAAGTCGAAGTTGGTTTTCTGGATGCGGAAATCAATTGGCTTATACCCAGATTGAATCTTATAGATGTTAATATTTTTGATGAAAGTGGTAAGCAGCACGTATTACACCTTAAAGAAATAGATTTAAGTCTGGACTGGGTAACGACAATAAAAACTCAATTCCCCACTGTGGGTGAAATTACCTTGGTCGGTTTAAAGGCGCAAGTGGGTATTACAGAAAAATCTCAATTAGTATTTCAAAACTATATTATTGATGATGATATAGATAAGACTCTGAATTCAGATATCAATTTGGATTCGGTCAACAGTTTTCAGTTCAGTGTAGGTCTTAAGAACTACATCAATAATCTAAATTTTAAAATATTAGATAGTCAGATTAGGTTTTTTGATTTTAGAAAAAAACATAAAACAAGAGTCCTTAATAATTTCAATCTCCTGCTATTAAATAGCGGTGATGAACACACGTTTGAGATTAAGGCAGATCTACCAGAAAATTATGGCAAGCACTTACATATGGTTTTGGATATTGATGGCGATTTATTTGATTATAAAAAATTAAATGGCCAAGCGTATCTATCAGTAGAAGATTTTTTTGCAGCTCCCTGGTTAGATGATTTTTGGGGTGGTTTGGGAATAGCAGCAAATGCTGGTGTGAATGCGAAAATATGGATTGACTGGGAAGAACAAAGTATAACCAATGTATATAGTAAGTTTAAACTACAGAATATGGAGGTTCATTATTTAAGTGCTCTAGTTGAATCATGGAACCTAGAAAAGCTTGATGGGGAAATTTGGTGGAAGAAGAATAGTGATGGTTGGGAATTTGATATCAGAGACTTGAAGTCTGTTAGAGATGGAAATGTATGGCCTAATTCGTCAGCAGTAAGTGTTGTTATGTCAAATACAAAAGATGAATTACATATACGATCAGATTATTTGAGGGTCGAAGGTGTAACGTATTTAGCAGGAATGGCTGCAAGTGTTTATGATGCTAAAGACCCATGGCTGGCTTTGTTACATAAATATAATCCAACGGGTGATGTTAAGTATATGGAGGCTGTGTTACCTATTGATCAGCCAGAAAAAATAAAATTATCTGCAGATTTCGAGCGATTAGGTGTGATTTTGCCAGATTTAGAACCAAGCGGTTTAAGCGGCTTAAGTGGTGCGGTGGAATATGAAAATGGACATGCTCGACTACTGATAGATTCAAAGAATAGTCAGATGGAATTTAAAAACCTGTTTAGAGACGCTATGACGTTTAATGAGGTTTATGGTGTTGTTGATGTTTTTAATCAACAAGATGAATGGAAAGTAAGTGCTGATTCATTGGTTGTCAAAACACCACATATTGAGACTGAAAATAGATTGGAATTTATCGTTTCAAAAAACCAAAAGCCATTTTTAGATTTAACAACCAGGTTTGAAAATGGAGATGCGCAATATACTAATAAGTACTTGCCTGTGAGTATTATGGGTGAGAAAACAATTAACTGGCTTGATAAGGGGATAAAGTCAGGGGCTGTTACTCAAGGTGGCTACATGTTTTATGGCAATCTCAGTGATATGCCATTTAGAAGTAGTCAAGGTGTTTCACTAGCATTGTTTGATGTTGAAAATGTTCACTTGCATTATCTTGATAACTGGCCAGATATTGAGGGAGTAAATGCCACATTACGTTTTGAAAATGAAAGTATGTTTATAAAAGCTAGTGGTGGCCGTACTTATAGTTCGAATATTATTGATACACAAGTGTCGATTAACAACTTCTTTTCCCCTGTGTTGGAAGTGAAAGGTGATGTGGATGTTGAACTATCTGATATCAGGACTTTTCTAGAAAGTAGTATGTTACGGGATAATAAAGATAGCTATATAGGGAATGTTGGCTTAAAGGGAGACGGTCATCTAGGCTTGAATCTCTCTATCCCCTTGACTAATGAATCTGACACGGTGTGGGAAGCTAACCTATCTGTTGATGATGGATATCTAGATTTGGTAAATGAAGGCTATAAATTTACTGAGGTGTCTGGTGAGTTTAATTTTTCTAATTCATTTATTAAATCTTCGCCTGTTTCAGCGAAACTAGATAATCAGCTAGTTAAGGCAATGGTGGAAACCAGTCAAGTTGATGAAGATGTAAATTATCATATAGATATTGAAGGTTATTTAGATTCGAAAACCGTGCTGTCGCCAATCCCAGAAGTTCGTGACTATATAAGCGGTTTTGCACATTGGGATGTAGGTATTGATGTCGCTGGATCTAACGTAAAAAACAATGAATTACTTAGAATTAAAGTCTCATCAGATTTAAAGGAGGTGGAATCAAAATTTCAGGGGCCATTATTTAAGTCGCTCGAAGAGTCAATGCCGCTTCTAATGAATATAAATTTTTTTGAAAATTCGACTATTAAATATGATCTAATGTTATCAGATAACAAGTTTTTCAAGTTGGATGAATTTGAAAAATATAGGTATCTTTATACGAATACGCCGAGCATTAAGGGTGGTGTAAAGCAATACAAGCATGAAGAAAAATTGAAACCAATAGAAGTTGATCTTGATTATTTAGATGTGGATGCCTTTTTGCAAATAGGGGAAGGTACAGAACCTTTTATGTTGAATAAAAAGATATCAAATATACGTCCAAATGACTTCTTAGCTGTTAGTTTTAAGGCAAAGGATATGAAGTGGCAAAATTTCAATTTTAAACTTCTTGAATTTTTGACAACGACAGGTGCCTCGGATCTGCTTGTTGATAATATAAACATAGAGACAGATGAATATACTGTGAGTGGCAAAGGTGAGTGGTCTATAGGTTGGAATAATAAACATGAAACTAGTCTGACCGCTAATATTAATGTAAAAAATCTTGGTACTGCTTTAAAGAAACTGGACTTGACCGGAGATATAAAAAACACTCATGGAAAGATAGACCTGCGTTTAAAGTGGGAAGATATGCCGCATAATTTTAGCTGGCAAAACTTAAAGGGTGATGGAAAACTAAGACTTAGAGATGGTGTGCTTAAAAAAATTGATGCTGGTACTGGCAGAATGTTAGGTCTCTTCAATTTAAAAACATTGTTTTCATTAGATTTCGCTAATCAGGTTTCTAAAGGGTTTTCTTTTGATAAGATGAAAGCTGACTTTACCTTCACGAATGGAAATGCTCATACAGATAACTTGGTAATAGAAAGTAAAGCAGCAGATATCTATATGAATGGTCGCTTAGATTTAGATGATATGACAGTTGATCAATCGGTAAGGGTTAGGCCGCATCTTGGCTCAACCCTCACTTTTGGTACAACGATTGTTGCTGGGCCTGCGGTGGGTGGGCTTGTTTACTTGTTTCAGAAAGTTTTTAATCCAGATGCACTAACAGAATATTCTTATAGTGTTAAGGGTGATATAAATGACCCAGTTGTTAGATTATTATCGGCACCCAGCTCAGTTGATTCTCAGGGCGTAAAAGATGAACTGTAATATGTTGATGACAAGGTTTTTTTTACTGATTATTTGTTTGATGTCTAATAATCTTAATGCAGAGGCTTTTGGTATTGAATTACAGGCAGAAACATGGGAAGTTTCTAGACATGGTGAGTTACTGATAAAAATACCAGCACTGACTACAATTATTAATAAATGGTCAGAAGACACCAGGCAGAAAATAGAATTACGCTACCCTGGTGGTGAAGCAGGTGTGCTTTGGGTTGAGGAGTTGATGGATCGTTTGATATCATTGGGTATCCCGTCCAGTGCAATTCAGCTATTACCTGGCAGTAGTGCCGAAGATATAATTCATGTGGTTTTAATTGAGGCGATAAAAAACAATGAGTAAAGTTTCTGCAATTCAGATGTCATCTGGTCCTAATATACAGGCTAACCTGGATGAGGCTGCAAAATTAATTGAACAGGCAGCATCACAGGGAGCTGAATTATTAGTATTGCCAGAAAATTTTTCGCAGATGGCAACTACTGATAAAGAGCGTGTTTCTAGCGCAGAAGTCGCAGGAGAAGGCTTGGTACAAAGTTTTTTATCAATGCAGGCGAGTAAGAATAAATGCTGGATTGTGGGTGGAACGATTCCTATACAAAGTGAAGAGGCTGGCAAAGCCTACTCTAGTAGCCTTGTATTTAATGATAAGGGAGAGCAAGTTGCCAGGTATGACAAAATTCATATGTTCGATGTGCTTATCGAAGAAAATAACGAAACATATAATGAATCTGCAACAACCACAGCAGGTGAGGAAATTGTCGTTATAGATACTCCGTTCGGAAGGCTAGGGCTAAGCGTATGTTATGACCTAAGGTTTCCTGAGTTGTATAGAACAATGATTGATGAGGGTATGGAAATATGTGCTTTACCCGCAGCTTTTACCGCTTTCACAGGACAGTCGCATTGGGAGCCTCTAATTCGTGCTAGAGCGATTGAAAATCAATGTTATATGGTGGCTGCTGCACAAGGTGGCTATCATCTAAATAATCGTCAAACCTTTGGTCACAGTATGATCGTAAATCCATGGGGAAATATTTTAGGAAGTGTTGGTACGGGGCCTGGTGTTGTTATTACTGAAATGGAAAGAAAGGTGCTTGAAAGTACAAGAAAAAATTTCCAGGTATTAAATCATAGGCGTTTAAACTGCCGTATTAGTTAAGCTTTAAAATTTTCAGCATATAAGCTTAATCAAATAAGCTCAGCATGAGCAGCTGAGCTACTGCCATCTTGAAAGGTGGTGGTGTACTTTATTTTTGAGAATTGGGTCTTACTAATCTTATTATTTTACAGGTATTAACAGTTCATAGTTGAATAGGTAAGAGATTTCAGTAATGAAGTTTTCCTAGCCATTTAGGCGAGACTGTTTTGGTAGCTCATTTTTTTTCAAAAAATATAATCTATATTTTAATTTTTAGACGCAGTTTTTTTCGACTAGCGTTTACCGTCACCACCTGCTTTTCTTAATACCCAGTCCATGGCTTGGGAGCTCAGCAAGCGTTTGAGATAGCCCATAATGTAAGTCGGTTTGGTGACATAATATCTTATTTTCGGTCGTTTAGATTCCAATGCATGTACAACTTTTTCGCACACGGCCTCTGGTCCAAGTGTAAAAGGGGCGGCAAGGCCTTCCTTGTTCAGGCGTTGAATCATCGAGTTGTAATTATCTTTATGAATACTATTTTTCGCATCAATAAATGTTTTAAATGCTTTGTAAGCATTTTTACGAAAGTCACTCACAATTGGCCCCGGTTCAATCAGGCTAATATGGATGTCCGTGTTATGTAGCTCCTGACGTAATGTGTCGGTTAATCCTTCTACAGCAAATTTGCTGCCGTTATAGGCACCGCGATAGGGCATAGCGGCAAAGCCAAGAATAGAACTGTTTTGAATAATTCGGCCATAACCCTGCTTGCGCATTACAGGCAAAATTAGATTCGTCAATTCAAAGGTACCAAATACATTGGTTTCAAATTGTGCACGTAGTGCTTCACGGCTCAAATCCTCTACTGCACCAGGCAGGCCATATGCGCCATTATTAAACAGGGCATATAGCTTTCCATCTGTCTGATCCATTACGCGGATTACGGCATTTTTTATTGAGACAGAATTATTTAAATCTAGCAGTAAGCTATTGAGTCCGAGCTGCTTAAGTCTCTCCACATCTTCAGCTTTTCTGGCGGTTGCAAATACCTGATAGTTCATGCTCTGCAGTTTCTGAGCCGTATATAGCCCTATGCCGCTTGAGCAGCCGGTAATTAAAATATTTTTATTATCGTTCATATGAATGCATTTTATCAGAATCTATAGCCTTGTTCCCGACAATCATGCGTGAAGCTGTCACGTAACCTTCACAAACTTTTAAACGAAACATTATTTGCCATTAACAACTTTGCAATGTTTCGCCCCCATTATCACCCTACCTGAAGAGGTGGTCTGATTAGTTAAGGATAGCAGGATGCTATTAATTGCGCGGGATGCGCATGGAAACTGGGAAGAAGCAAGAAAGACTACGTTTTTACCCAATTTTATACAATGAAATTAATAATAAATGTTGAGGAATTAAAAATGAAAATGAAAACTATAGCTGCAGCAGTACTACTAGCTGCAACAACAGGTGTTGCGAACGCTGCAATTGTAACTGGTGCAGACACTGATGGTGAGTTGTTTCTAAGTGTTTTCGATCCAAGTGGTGAAATTTCGTACCACAAGGACTTAGGCATTACAGTAAGTCAATTTAATGCTGATGATTCGTCTTTCCGTACTTTCGATCTTGCATCAGATGCAAACTTCGCTGGCTTCCTGGGTCAAACTGATCTTCGTTACTCTATTGCGGGTGCTAACAATGTCACGTACAGCACAATTGAAGAATTACAAACTTACGGTTTAATGACAACCTCTAGTCAAA
>Ga0316204_10007896_pt1 | contig 15209 bp, 13 predicted proteins | sample 6monrhotite_MG_2_FD_205661 | JGI IMG/M metagenome (GOLD analysis project Ga0316204, IMG submission 205661) | Microbial mat bacterial communities from mineral coupon in-situ incubated in ocean water Damariscotta River, Maine, United States -... | ecosystem: Environmental > Aquatic > Marine >...
ACCATGCTCATTTGGAAACGGGGATTCGGCAATGCGGACGAGTGATTCTTTTGATCTGCATGTGGGATATTATGCGGCATCCGGATTAAGGTGACGAACGGGCATTATCATCAAATATCAGCAGTTTTTCGGTAAAATTGATCTTTATCAATGCCTTGCAATTTCGATTTAGATAAGAAATCGATCTTTGATATGGGAATTTTCTGACCTAATTTGTCGAATTGTGCATTGGAAATCGCAGGATAGTCTACTAAGTAGGCTTTTCCAACAAGGAGTTAAGGCGTGGATTACGAGTCATTTTTCGGCAGCGAGTTGTCGGCTGTTCGTGAAGAGGGGCGCTACCGCGTTTTTGCGGAGATAGAGCGGCGTGCTGGAAATTTCCCTCATGCAACGCGCTACGTCAATGGCGACAAGACTGAAATAACGGTCTGGTGCTCGAATGATTATCTTGGAATGGGGCAGCATCCCAAAGTCACTGATGCGATGCATAAGGTTATTGATGAATGCGGCGCAGGAGCAGGCGGTACACGCAATATCTCTGGCACCAACCACCACCATGTGTTGCTAGAAAATGAATTGGCTGACCTGCATGGCAAGGAAGATGCGCTGCTATTTACATCTGGCTATGTCTCCAACTGGGCCGCTTTGGGCACCTTGGCTGCACGTATTCCCAATTGTGTTGTACTTTCCGACGCGCTTAACCATGCATCGATGATTGAAGGTATCCGTTACAGCAAGGCTGAACGGATGATCTTTGAGCATAATGATCCGGAGGACCTGGATCGCAAATTGTCCACACTTGATCCAGATAGGCCAAAGCTGGTTGCTTTCGAAAGCGTCTATTCCATGGACGGTGATATCGCACCAATCGCGGAAATTCTGGATGTTTGTGAGAAGCATAATGCGATGAGCTATATTGACGAGGTCCATGCAGTGGGTCTCTATGGTCCACGTGGCGGTGGTGTCGCGGAACGCGAAGGTCTGATGGACCGGATAACCGTCATCGAAGGCACACTCGGCAAAGCCTTTGGAGTGATGGGTGGCTATATCGCAGCGTCAAAGGATCTGTGCGATTATGTTCGCACCTTTGCCAGCGGTTTTATTTTCACCACCGCGCTTCCACCTGCCATTGCTGCCGGGGCCTGTGCGAGTATTCAGCATTTGAAAGAAAGTTCTCACGAGCGGGATACGCATAAAGAGCGGGTGGAGAAAGTTCGCGGTGCATTGGACCGCATGGGCATTCCGCATTTGCCCAACCCCAGTCATATTATTCCAGTGATGGTGGGCGATGCCCATAAGTGTAAGTTTATCAGTGATTGGTTGATGGATAATCACGGCATTTATGTTCAGCCGATCAACTATCCAACGGTTCCACGAGGTACAGAGCGCCTGCGTATCACACCGTCACCCGTCCATTCCGATGGTGATATAGACCGGCTCATTTCAGCACTATCGGAAATATGGTCGCAATGTGAGCTCGCACGACGGGATGTTGCTGCCTAAACATCTTGTGAGGCACAAGTAATTGCCATCAAAAACAACAAGATTGGTTTTGTTCACCCGCTATCCGGTGGCAGGGCAAGCTAAGACACGCTTGATCCCAGCGATTGGCGCAGCCGCCGCAGCAGCAGTGCACAAAAGGTTGGCCGAGCAAACGGCAAATTTGTTTCTGCGCAGCGGGAGGTCCCTGGAAGTACACCATACTGGCGGAAATGCTGCCGATTTTGAGGATTGGTTGGGTTCAGAAATTAGCTATATTGAACAGCCGGAAGGTGACCTGACAAGAAAACTGCTTGCCGCTGTTAATCCCGCCCCGGTAATATTCTTCGGATCCGATACCCCTGACCTTAAGGCCGAGCATATAGAAGCTGCAATCGAGGCATTGCAAACGCATGATGTGACGATCGGTCCCGCAGAGGACGGGGGCTATTATCTTATCGGGATACGCCGATCCTTGCCGGATCTATTTGAGAATATGCCGTGGAGCACCAGTGCTGTTTTTGATGAAACAATGGAGCGAGCCAAGCAAAACAATCTTTCTGTTAAACTGCTTGAAACTTTGAGTGACTGTGACGTTCCTGAAGATCTTGCGCGCTGGCCATGGTTGACGGGATGACAGAAGTAACCATCCTTGTCCCCACTCTGAATGAAGAGAAGGCATTACCTGTTACGCTCCAGAACTTGAACGCTCTCAACCCTCAGCCAGATCAAATTTTGCTGGTTGATGGTGGAAGTGAAGACAGTACATGTGAACTAGGTAGACAAGCTGGCCTTGAAGTTCTGGTTTCACCAAAGACTGGTCGCGGCGCACAAATAAACTACGGAGTTCGTAAAGCCAAAGGCCCGATTATCTGCGTTCTGCATGCAGACTCACGATTGCCGGTCGATGCGATCTCGGAAATTCGTCAAACAATGGCAGACAGCCAAGTGGCATTGGCCAGCTTTACCCCGCGCATTGCAGGTCCGGGCGGCACAAGATGGGGAACAACATTCCATAATTACATAAAGACCTGGTATGCGCCGCTGCTCATGCGGCCCTGGCTTTTCTTCCAAGGCGTCAGATTGCTATTTGGTGATCACGCCATGTTTTTTCGGCGCGAACAATATTTGGAAGTCGGCGGCTGCGACGAAGATATCATGATCATGGAGGAGGCCGATCTTTGCATCAAACTGGCGCGTTATGGAACGATAAAGATGATTCCGCGTTGGATCTGGACATCGGATCGGAGGATTGCCGCATGGGGACCGATAAAGGCCAACTGGGTCTATTTCAAAGTCGGAATAATGTGGGCCTTTGGTGCGCGTGAAAGGCTGTCGAAACATTATCCGGACGTTCGTTGATCCAAAGATTTTCGCACGCCTAGAAATCCTGCATCAATGCAGAATTTTATCATGCGTTGCAGTGTGAACTGATCGATAGCCGGACAGGTTCTGCCACTCAGTTCGCTCAAGTTGTTGGTATCAAAATTCGGCTTACGGGCAAAATAGCTGGCGTAGTGCGAAGCCGTCATTTTGTAGAGACGGCGTTCCCGTGGAGGCAATTTCTCTGCGGAAAACCGCTCGTTTGGAACTAATACCGGTTTAGATAGCTGATCGAAGGAGTCAATGGCATCGACCAACATGGTCGGTGGAACCGGATTTCCGGAGGAAAGATGGAAAACCTTCCCAGCTGCCTCATCCCAATGGTTGACAATGTCTACCAGCCCGCCAACCACATGATCTATTGGAACGAAGTCTAGACTAGCTTCGACATTAGCCGGAATTGCGGAAATTCTTCCTTCGGCGATTAAACGGAACACGGTATAAATCGTGTCGAATGATTTGATCTGACCTGTTTCATGTTCTCCCACAACAATACTGGGGCGGGCAATCGCATAGTTGGACGACCGTTCCATGACTAACGCCTCGGCCCGCGCCTTTGATTTTTCATAGCCATTCATGAATTTCGTTTCTGGACCGTGTTGTGCTTCTCGCACCGCCCCATTTTGCAGGCCGCAAGTATAGGCGGTGCTGACATGGAGGAACGGAGTTGCGGGGAACAGGTCCAATGCGTTCCTTGTGCCCTGAACATTGATTGCATCCTGTACAGCGGGATCTGCATCGAAGGAGGTCATAGCAGCGCAATGAATGACCATATCTATATTGCCAGCAAGATATTGTTGGCTCGTGCGTTCCATCCCAAACCATTGGTTGGAGATGTCCCCTTGGATCGTCTGCAAAGCTCCCTTTGCGGGAAGATCAGAATTAAACGGCATCGCCGACAACAACTGGCCAGCATTGGACCGGATATCTCTATTGGATCGGACCATTCCCAACACAGAATGGCCATTGTCCAAAAGCCTGGAAACCAGCTCTCCTCCGATTAGACCGGCAGCGCCCGTAACAAATATTCTCATGAAATTTCAAATCCAGTTGTAGATTGAACTATTCTATGGTCAGAACGACCAATGGTCCGATCCGAACTATCAACAAATACGCCATTTGATACCTATTCGGTTCATCAGCACTTCCGTTACAACGAAACCTGTAAAAATTGTAACGCTAATGCTCCAATGTGCGAATAGTATGTCATGAATGAACAATCTCCATTTTCCGTTGCTGATGGTCGGCCAATCAGCCAACAGAAGTTCCAAAACGCTGATTTTACCGCAGATGGGGAGCAACGTGCCACGATTTCCCTGACCCGGCTGGAGACGTTATGGTTCAATACCGGGACGTTGTGCAATCTGGCATGCAAAAACTGCTATATTGAAAGCTCTCCAACCAATGACGCGCTAGTCTACCTAACCCTCTCGGAAGTCCTGCAATATTTGGATGAAATAGAGAATGAAAAACTGCCAACGCGAGAGATTGCGTTTACAGGTGGTGAGCCGTTTATGAATCCGGATTTCATGGCCATGCTGGATATATGTCTAACACGTGGTTTTGATGTACTGGTGCTATCCAATGCAATGCGGCCCATGCGTCGGTTCGAAAATAAGTTGCTGCAATTGCCCAACCGCGAGAAGATGACCATCCGTGTGAGTCTCGATCACTTTACAAAAAAAGTGCATGAAGCAGAACGCGGACCAAACAGCTGGGACAAAGCAACCGACGGATTGATCTGGCTATCCGAAAACGGTTTCAAGATTGCCATTGCGGGCAGGCATTTGGGGCAGGAAAGTACAGAGAAGGCCCGCGAAGGATATGCCAAGCTTTTTCAAAAGCATGCATTGCATATTAATCCGGAGAACGCGGCCGAGCTGGCGCTATTTCCCGAGATGGATGCCACCTTGGATACGCCTGAAATCACAACCTCCTGCTGGCAGATTCTGGATGTCGATCCAGAATCAATAATGTGTGCCAACAGCCGCATGGTGGTGAAACGAAAAGGCGAACAGACGCCGCGTGTCGCGGCCTGTACCCTACTTCCCTATGATCCGCAGTTCGACATGGGGAGTATACTTGTTGAATCGTCTCAGGGCGTGAAGCTAAATCACCCCCATTGTTCCCGCTTTTGCGTTCTGGGTGGCGCCAGCTGTTCAGTCTAAGACCCGCCCGGCAATATTCTTCAGTTTCGCGATCGTACTGGAATTGCGGTGCTCAGGATCGGTAATGATTGCGAAGTCCAGAGCTGTGTCAATCGGGCTGGAGTCCCGTTTTTCAGGAAGACTTTGAGCAAGATTTACGATCAAATCACGCGCTTTTGTCGCATTGGCTGACAATTGTGCAATGACAGCCTCAACTTCCACCGGAGCCTCATTTTCGCGCCAGCAATCATAATCGGTGACCATGCCGATCAGCGCATAGGGTAGCTCTGCTTCCCGCGCCAGTTTCGCTTCCGGCATCGCCGTCATACCAATGACCTGTGCATCCCATTGCTTATATAGATGGCTTTCCGCTCTTGAAGAGAATTGGGGCCCCTCCATAGCCAGATAAGTGCCACCTCGATGTACATCCGCACCGGCTTTTTCGGCTGCATTGGCTGCAAGCGCCGATAATCTGGGACAAACCGGATCTGCCATTGATACATGGGCAACCAGGCCCTCTCCAAAGAAGCTTTTCTCCCGCGCAAAAGTGCGGTCGATAAATTGATCGACGGTGACAAAATGCCCCGGCGGTAAATTTTCGACCAGAGAGCCTACAGCAGATATGGATATAAGATCGGTTACGCCCATTTGCTTCATCGCATCGATATTCGCGCGAAAGTTGAGCTGGCTGGGACCGATATGGTGTCCGCGCGCATGACGCGGCAGGAAAACACATTTCACCGCCCCGATTTTCCCGACCAGCAGATCGTCCGATGGATCGCCCCAGGGAGTATCTATGCTTTTCCAACGCGCATCTTGCAGCATGTCGAGCTGATAAAGCCCGGATCCGCCAATTATGCCCAATACCCATTCCGACATTCGAGGTTTCCTTGTTTTGAAAAATGCCTGTCAACAACATGAATTGCTGAATTGGTTGGATTGCGCAATCGTAATAAGAGGAAATTGGTGCCAGAAGATCTATGAACGCGATTTTCATAGCTGAACATATCCCCGCATTATCGTTAAAAATAAATAGCTTATCGAAATTCAGTTGAACATGCCGAATCATAGGTTTTCACCTTTTCACACCTCAAAAGGTGAGCTAAGGGGGTAGCTGCTAGTTCTAGTCCCAAAGTGCCAAAAGGTGGGCTGATGCTCTATAACACCCTGACGCAGATGCGCGCTAAAAATCTTGGCGAAGGGAAATATGCCGACGGCCAAGGATTGTGGCTTATCAAAAGATCGAAGACTGCGGGCAAATGGCAGTTGCGCATTGTCATCCGGGGCAAGCGCCGTGAAATGGGTCTTGGACGCTGGCCTGATGTATCTATTGCCGAAGCAAGAGAACGTGCTGCCAAAGCCAGGCGGGCTGTGCGCGATGGCCTTGATCCCATCGAGGAACGAAAGAAAGAGCGAGAAAAACCATCCGCCGTTACGCTTGCTGAAGCGGCTCAAGGATGTTTTGAAGCGAAAAAGGCAGGGCTGAAAAACAAGAATGCTGTCAAAAGATGGATGGGGCTTTTGAACCATCATGTTCTGCCTTCGATCGGCGATCGGGCTGTTGAAGATATTGACCAGCATATGATCAAGAAAACACTACAACCTATCTGGCACGAAAAGGCGGAAACAGCGCGTAAGGCGCTCGGCCACATTGGACAGGTTATCCAGTATTCTGCCGCGCTAGGGTTGGATGTCGATATGCAAGCAACAATGAAAGCCCGGGCGTTGCTAGGAAAGCAAGCACATAAAGTTCAGCATATTCCTTCAATGCCTTATCAAGATGCGCCGAAATTTTATCAAAGGCTAAAGTCAGAGACAGGAGTCGTACCGTTGGCATTGCGGTTTCTGATCCTAACAGTTGCCCGAACAACAGAAGTTCGTTTGGCCACTTTCGATGAGGTTGCAGGCGATGTATGGACGCTGTTAGGCGAGAGGACAAAGACTGGTCAGAAACACCGCATCCCATTAACTAAGGAAGCACTTGCAGTTGTTAAGGCCGCCCGCGAACAATCGGACAACCAGCACCTGTTCAACGCTATGCGCGGTAAACCAATGTCAGATATGGCGATGTCGCTATTTATGAAACGCGAAGGTTATGAGGCTCGTCCGCATGGATTTAGGGCAACATTTCGCACGTGGGTTGAAGAACAGACTGACACACCATTTGAAGTTAAGGAAAGTGCGATAGGCCATGCGGTCGATACAGGCGTTATCGGCGCTTATCAGCGCTCTGATCGTTTGGAGAAAAGACGTATTCTATTGTCTAAGTGGACCGACTTTCTTCAGAACTAAGTCGTCTGAAAATACACAAACTAGATGAAGAATCGAATTTTCGACAGCTTTGTAAGGTGACAATTGATTGAATAATCGATAGTATTTTGTCCATTATTGGGGAAAACCCATAATCGAGCCAAGTACCGGGGCATGAGTTTGGCAGTTGAGACGAAAAATGTGATTGATGCAGCACGCTTTAGTGCGTTCGTCAGTTACAGCCATGCAGATGCAGCTATGGCAAAAAAACTTCACCGAAAAATTGAAACATATAAACTCCCCAAACTGTTACGGACTGCTCAATCAGTTGCGGGCCAAAATGGCCGTCTAGGTCAAATTTTTCGGGATCGAGAAGATTTACCCGCTGCCTTGGACCTATCAGAATCTGTCAAAAAAGCACTCGCACGTTCGGAGGCACTTATCGTCCTCTGCTCGCCCAGTGCAAAGGACTCTCCTTGGGTTGCCAAAGAGATTGAACTGTTCAGAGAGCTCCATCCAAAGAAACCGATCTTGGCGGCGTTGATTGAAGGTGAGCCGGAAGATTCATTCCCCGCAGCACTGATTCAGAGCGGAGAGCCGTTAGCAGCGGATTTACGCAAAAGCGGTGATGGCTGGCGATTGGGTTTGCTCAAACTAGTTGCTGGGGTTGCCGAAGTCCCTCTTGATACACTCGTACAGCGCGATGCCCAGCGCCAGTTTCGCAGCGTGATGGCCATCACGCTCGCCACCACAATCGGCCTGCTAACCATGATCGGGATGACATATTACGCAATCCAACAGCGCAACGAAGCGCAGCATCAGCAGGCCCAGGCTGAAGGGCTGGTGGAATATATGTTGACGGATTTGCGAGATGAATTGCAGGGCGTGGGTCGGCTTGATGTCATGACCGATGTCAACGAACGGGCAATGGATTATTATGAGGATTATGGCAATCTCGGCGATATGTTAGCGGAAAGCCTGGAGCGCCGTGCCAGAATTTTGCACGCCATGGGCGAAGATGATGAAAAGCGCGGCGATCTGGATAAGGCGCTGGCTAAGTTTACGGAAGCACATCGGGTTACGGAGGAACTCTTGGCCCGCGCACCTGACAATGCAGATCGGGTATTTGCTCATGCACAAAGCGAATTTTGGGTTGGATTTGCAGCTTGGCAGAATGAAGATTTGAACACAGCTGAGAAATTCTGGACCGGCTATCTCTCTCAATCTCAGCACCTTATTAAAATTGAACCCGATAGAGCTCGTTCTTTTATGGAGCTTGGCTATTCGCACGGCAACTTATGCGAATTGGGAATGAGTCTAGAAGACAATGTCAATGCAGCTCTTCAGCTCTGTGAAAGTGCAATTGAATTTGTCCAAGAGGCTATCCGAATTGATCCCAGTAACAACGAGAATCAAATGGCCTTGGCCAATCGCTATGGTTGGATGGCTGATGCGCTCATGCGCGTTGATAAGTTTGACTATGCGATGGAATACCGAACCGAAGAGCAGGAGTTGATGGATAGACTTGTTTCCAAGTATCCAAGAAATATCCAATATTTGGTTCGCCAAACATGGCCGTCGATAGGCAAAGCAGATATTGAACAAAAGCGGAAACGTCCCTTGCAAGCGATCGTATATCTAGAGTCAGCGATCAATCAACTTTCATCACTTAACTCAAAATTTCCGGAAGATCAGCACATATTAGGGGCATATATTCGCGGGTTGATACTTCTTGCAAAAGCAAAAAAGGAAGCTGGTATATCCAATTGGATGGATCATAAAACAGCCGCTGTTGACTTGTTCAATAGTGCTGCATCTGGTCCAGAAGGGGAGCCAGTTCGCAGGCTGAAAAGTTTACTGGAAATTTAAGGAGGGACGAAAATAATGGCAGAACAATATTCAGGAAAAGCGTTTAAACATTTCGGATTAAGCGCCATTGTTGGTGCCGTGATCGCTGGAGCAGCAATTTATGTTTATGATTGGATTGATATTGGCCCAAAGGGTGTTCCTGCTGCATATGGTGATGATCCCAGAACGGGACCTCCGATAACACCTGCACCGGTATTCTCACCAACGTTTTCCAAGGTTGTTTATCTGAAGTTTGATAAAAAAAACGGTGCGCCCAGTTTGGACGTTAAGCACGCATACTTTAAAAGAGCACAACTTTCCGATCGGGAAATTAAGTGCGCGCTCAAGGATATTAAAACTGGGAGCAACAATTGCAGGCTAGTTGTATATGAAAACAGCCCTGGCAATCGTTTTATCCCGGATAATTTTGATAATTTCAATGCCGCGCAACAACAGCGAGTCTACGTGGTGATCAACGGCTCCCCATCAATTGGTTTTTACAAGAAAAATCCGATTTCTTTTACGCCTTTTGGAGCTTTCGATGATCCTTGGGGCACTGCGCCATACACTAAGAATGAAAACCATTCCTTCTACAACGCTGACGTTCGCGACTTCGACAATGGAAAAGACAATCTGTTATATTATGAGAACTACTTTAGTGACGAAAATGGGCCTTTGCCTGAGGGTTCAAAAAAAGAGTATTCGCTCAACTTCAATATTCGAATGTGTGGTAAAGAATCCGCCAGTTGTGACTTGCAAAACCCAAACCTTGCCGTCCCAATGGTTATAGATCCAGACACAGGCAACGGTTGGGGCAACGAGCCGAGCAACGATTGATTTGGACAAAGCTACCCCCCTATCCCAAATACTCTCCTTAGCCCGTGCCGGTTTTCCGGGGCGGGCTTGGGCTTTGTTTGTGGCGGAGGGTTGGGATCGTGTCACCGATGATCCCAAGGCGCTCACGCTCAAAGGTCGGCTGTTAAAGGATCAAGCGAAGGCCGCGAAGGTTCCTTTGCAGGTTGCTGAGCAAATTCGGCTCTACGGCGAAGCCGCAGCCGCCTATGAAGCGGCAGCGGAAATCCGTACTGATAGCTACCCTCTGATAAACGCCGCGGCACTGGCTTTGCTCGGCGGTGATCCGGATCGGGCGGTGGAACTCGCCGCGCAAGTGTTGGCCATGGTCGATGGTAATCCCGAAGAAGGCGAAAATGCTTATTGGAGGGAGGCCACCCGGTCGGAGGCTTTGCTGTTGATGAACCGAGAAGAAGAGGCACAGCAATCACTGGCACTGGCCGTCAGTCACCTACCCGATGCCTGGGAAGATCACGCTGCGACCATCGGTCAATTTGCACTTATTCTAGCGAAACAAGACCGTGACGCCAACTGGCTCGACCAGCATCGCCCAGCACCTAGCGTGCATTTTAGCGGAATGATCCGGCTACAAGAGAACGATACCAAGGCGATACAGTCAATTCGAAATTACATTGAACAGGAGCAGCCAGGCTTTGCCTATGGCGCTCTGGCGGCAGGATCAGATCTATTGTTCGCGCAAGCGTTTCTAGACTATAAACACAAGAATAGTAATGCGTCCCAGTTACACGTAATTTTGCCTTTTCCCATCGATCAGTTTCGCGATTTGTCGGTCCGTCCCTTTGGTCAAGGGTGGCTTGATAGATTTGATGCGGTGTTGGAACAGGCGGAAAAAGTTGATATTCTCGGGCTTGATGACCCACCTCTTATGCTTGCAGTGGAAATTGCCGACCGCATGGCGATGGGACAGGCGGTGCGCAATGCCAATAACCTGCAAAGCACTGCCAAGGCAGTAACTGTCGCAGGAGCCGGTGAAGCGCTGCGACGCCAATTGGCTTTCTGGAGAGATTCCGGCAAGGAATTGATGATTATTGAAGGTAAAAGAAAACCAACATCAGTTGGCGAATTTGCGTCTGAGCAAACCAGTCATTCAGTTGGCACATTGATTTGGATCAGCAATGGTGATGATGTTCAGATAAACCAGCTGCTGGAAAGTGTTGTTTCAGTTCAATCTAACGAAAAGGGGCATTGGTTCGCGTGTGACGATCCAGAACAAGCTTATGATCTGGCAGCATTGATTGCTCAGTCCGAACTGCCCGATGTTCAAGTGTCGATGTTGTACGATATTATGGATATTACTGTGCCTTCAACGAGCCTTTTGCGCCGAGCGGAGGTGTTGGCGGGTGTTTCGCAATCCGGTGTGCTTGTAACCGATTTGGTGGGCGCCATGTCGCTTACTCTAATTGGTTGTGCACATTCGATCGAGGAAATTGGAGAACTTAAAACGGTTTGGGGTTCTCAACCGCTTTGGCGAGTTCTTTAGCCGATACAGACTTTTAGATCACCAATGATTCCAACAATCCTCTAGAGACAATTTCCAGTTGTTGTTTGTCGCGCTCTATTATTCCACGCCGCACCAGTGCATTAATCGCTCTGGATGCTGTTTCTCTGGTCGTTTGCGCAGTTAAGGCTAGCGCAGCGATTACGGGTGGTGGCGATGCCCGACCATTTTCATCCACAAGTTTGAGCAGCTCGCGGTAAACGCGGCCGGTAGCGGTCAATGTTACATGAGATGCCAGGCGATCCAATATAGCGTTAAACTGATTACCCATAATTTTGGACAAACCAACACCGAGGCTGGGATAATCGCTCAATAGTTTTTGCAGTTCAGTTGAAGCGATTTGTAGGGCAGATAGCTGTCCATATACTTTCACATCGACGGTACTCACCACTTCATCCGGAAAGGCCCCAACAATTTCACCGGGTCCATGCGCAGTCAATAACGTTACCTGCCCTTCAAAGCCGATTATCTGAAGTTGTGCATTTCCAGCAAGTATCAACCATATCTTCGAACCATGGTCACCCTGATGAAGCAGGATGTCTTTGTGGCAAAAATGATGCAGCGACATTTTAGCGTCAAGCTCCTTCGCGACTTCTTTGGAACAATCCAAAAAAGCCGTAAGGGCAGCGATACGTTCGGAGTCTTCCATCAAATCTGCACTCTCTTCTCGAGTGGAAATCAGTTTCCCATACCGAATTCTTATGTTCGCAAATGTTTGACAAATTTGCAAACAAAGTCACCAACTAAACTAAAAAAAATGTGACCAAAACCTAACGACCTGCGATCTACCGACGATGCTAGTAATCCGCAATGGTGAAGCCGCCCCTTTGGAAAGCGGAGAACAGCCTCCTAGCTTGCTAGAGACCAGCAGGCCGGCGTTGACGTGTAACTGCTGTGTTAGTACGTCTTTATGGTGAAATAAGGAAAATAGTGAAACAGGACCTTCTTGCACATATGCCGTCATTGCCGAGTAACGGTGGTGAACGGTACCACCAAATTTAACCGAGATAGCACCTTCAACCGCCTGCGTCGCCATCTAGTTGAAGAGTTTGCACCGACCGGATTGATTACCGAAGATTTCCTGTTCGCACAACGCAAAGGCAAAAGAAATAAGTTGATTATTTCGGCACTCGCGAAGGCTGCGGAGACATATACTTAATATTCCCGTTACTCCACAATTTAGCAATGCTCCTGACTCAATTCACTATTCGAACGGAAGGAGTCGAAGGTAGCTCCTTGGCGGTCTTGGTCAGATTAAGCAGTTGTTGGACCAAGCTGATGGTTTGCGAACTACGTCCGCCTACTGCGTCTAGTTTCGCACCGCTCAGTGGCACGCTGTAGCGAATGCCCCGATAATTGACATTCACCCATTGACGAGAACGATCCAAATCTCCCGATTCAACGATCCTCAAAATAGGTAGGCAATACCCTTTGTTGGGGCAGTTATCAGAGCGAAGTAGCGGCGTATTCTCTCCATTCCGAGCATATTCCCCGAGATAATATAATACGCCCTCAATGGAACGAAATGATATTTCAATCGTCAAATCACCTTCATATCCCTGCTTCAAAAAAGGCTGGAAGAAATTCTTACTCTCAAAGGTAGCACCACCTTGACCATCTAAACTCCTGTCCCTGAGTGAACTGTCGCTATTCTGAGGCACAGATTTGAAATTCGTCTGCTCAAGCTTCCGAGTTATCGTTTGCGCTTTACCGCGTGTGCCGCTTGATTTAATAAAATTCTTTTCACTGGATTGGTTTTTGAACTTCTCGTCCAGCAGCTGTCGAATAGAATCACATTTATCGGTGGGTTCTGAGAGCGCGATTGCGAAACCATTCCGCGCAGGTGTCTCCAGAGAATATCGAGAGGCGGTTCGCTTGGCCTCCTCGGCCTCTTTGACCTTTAGACGGCCGACCAATTCAGGCGCTATCCCCGACAATGCTTCAGGGGAGGACAGAGGAAGACTTTTCGCTGCCCGCGCAGAAGTGGCGTAACTAAGATGGCGGCATTTCATCGCGTCTGCAAACACCGTGGCCTGATCTGCTTCATCCGGAGCGTTACGAAGATCTAATAGTAGTTTTCTGGACGAAAAATTATCAGGACCTTTCACCTCAGCAAAGAATTCTATCCGCCCGATAGCAAGATGACTAAGTAAATCTGCAGGGTAGCCCTGGCGCAGATAGTGAACCAGCAATCCGTCTGGCAATGGCCCCAAAATACCTTTGTAGAACTCGTCGTCAGCGTTGACGGCAATATCAAAACTTGTTCCCGTGTTGACCGTCAAACTTACCTGCGGGGTCACGTTAGTTGCACCTAATGTAGTCCCAGCCACATCCTGCTCAGTAGTGGCTTGACTATTAAACGGGCCGCTTTCGGTTCTTGTCGTTGATCCGCCATCACCATTTAGCGTAATATTCGTGTTGAAAGCGCCAATAGCAGATATGTTGCCGGCAACTTTTGTGAAACTTGTAAAGTGCATTGGTTCACGCTCGCGAGCTCGCAGAATATTCAATACAGTCTGGCTATTCGTGGTCTCCGCGACGAAGTCATTATGATCGACGGCCATACCGGTCGCTTGCGTGCGAAAAGCACACCCGCTGACGAGAACACTCGCTGTAACACAAGCGAGGAGTTGTGATCGTCCCAATCGACTGCGGTTTATATGAGTAGTTTGGATGCTCGATATCATTGAGTTAGCCCCCTATTGGATTTTTAAAAGTACATTCCAGTAGGTATTGAGAAAATTTTGGGTTAGGACACGTGACCGCCATCACGGTCTGTTATTCAGACCTGTTTGCTCCAACGTTGGTACCGACTTTTCATTGCGGGCTCTGGCAATGCGCATCATCATATCTCAAGCTATTTTGGCAATCGGCGGGTCAACCAAGTTGTCATTTGCGTTTTGAAGAGTGAAAAGGCCTTTGATAGAATGAACGACATTCGGATCAAAAGTTTAAGAATAGCCCCGTGCATCTCCACAAGAAAGGGCAGCAAGCGACTTTATGCACGGTTGCGATCTCAACACCCAACGAATGTGGAATGTTCGCTACAGAGACCGCAACCTTTTCAATTGCACTCAGTCAATCGAATGACGAGTTAATTCGCTTCAATCTTGATCCCCCATATACTCAACTTCGATACTGCCATCATTCAGGAGATAGGTTGCAGTAACCTCAAATGCATCCTCGTTTTTCAGCGTTCTGCGATCCGTAATACCAAATTTCACTCGCCTATAAAACCTCCCTGATGGGGCGGTTTTACTGCGAAGTTTAAACTGCGAAATGCGTCGCCCAGTTCTATGGTGAACTAAATTTGTTAAACCACATTCAACGAAATTCGCTTGCACCTTAATCTGGCTTTGAACGTTTGATACGGAGCGTCTGTTAGGAGGAACATTTACACCCCCGACTGTAACACCGGTTCGATTGCGGAACCCGGTAGGAATATTTCCATCCTTATCCCAACCTTCATAGAATACCTGGCCTACCTCCCAGAAACTGGTATTGTTAATAAATGTTATGCCTTCAAAGCGTCCAATAGACTCAAAATTTTCTCCTAATTGTAGAAGGGTTTCTTCGTTAGAAATCGAGTTCTCTTCATCTAATATATAGTTCACTTGTCCGTCGTCAGATAAATTGAGACACGCTGAGTGTTTTGCTTAGCGAGTGTTTGGTCTCATCTGGTTGATTGATATTAAGCGGCAAGCTTGCGGTGTTGCAAGCGCCTTTGTTCA
>Ga0316204_10007897_pt1 | contig 15206 bp, 16 predicted proteins | sample 6monrhotite_MG_2_FD_205661 | JGI IMG/M metagenome (GOLD analysis project Ga0316204, IMG submission 205661) | Microbial mat bacterial communities from mineral coupon in-situ incubated in ocean water Damariscotta River, Maine, United States -... | ecosystem: Environmental > Aquatic > Marine >...
AAATCCTCGGGGAGAGAAATATACCGAAGAAAATATTAAGCAACGTTTGCGTATGCGGGATTTGATGGAGGAATTACGTTCTACCGGGGAGGTTTCTGGTGGGCCGTCCAGTTATAGCCAGAAGGATGGGCAGAGTTTTGCTAACTGTCTTGATCGAATTTTGGCGCAGAAGTAGGGTTTTAGTTTTTCTATTTTTTCGCTTCTGCCTTATTTAACCTTAACACTCCCCTGGCGCTTCACTATTCCCGTCGTCCCGGTATGCTTTTAGCCGAAACCCAGTGACTTTGCTTTTTTGGTTGCTAGGTTACTGCACAGAAATCGATTTATTCAATAATACTTTAATTAAATTTTTGAGACTATTTTATCTTTTTTATAAAGGTTTTTAGCAGGCTTGTAGAATAGTTTTAAGTGCTGAACGCTCATTACCTTTTTAATTTTCAAGTTTCGCCTGCTGGCGCCTTACTTTTCTTACAACAGCGTAAGAAAAGTAAGCAAAAGAACGCCGTCCATAGTCACTTGCCCTCATATAAAGCGATGAGGGTTCCCGAAAATTGCAAAATGAGCTTCTAGTCGTTTTAGTAAACTGTAAGATCATTACTCTTGTACCGGGTCGGTCGGATGCGCCGTCCTGGCTTATCCGCCCTCAAAATCACATCCCTGTGATTTTGCCCCTGGAGGGATACAATTTTCGGCAAGTTCCAGTGGAGAAAAATCAAAGCCAAAGTCAAAAGCTCATGAGAACCTAGCACACCCTACGAAGATTTTGACTTTGCTTTACGCTTTTGGCCTGGATTTTGACTGTATTCCCCATCAGCCAAGCTGATGAAGGAGTGATTTTTGTGGAGCTTTTCGCAGCGGCTGTTTGAGCGAATCATGTTTTTTATGATTCGTGAGTTCCGCAGCGGCCACAAAAATCGGGACTGAAGAAGGCACTTTTATTTAGCTGTTTAAATAAAAGCTTGGATGTCGGGGCGGCACTTTCTTGCTTACTTCTTTGCTGCTGTTGGTAAAGAAGTAAGGCGCCAGCAGGCGAAACACTACAATTAAATGAGCTATGAACGTTCAGCACTTAAAACTAATCAACAAGCCTGCCTAAGCAGCAAAAAGCAAAGCCACTGGATCCCGGCCAAAAGCATACCGGGATGACGGGAACAGTTAAGAGCCTGGGGCATATTAAGGGCAAATGAAACTGAAACTGAAACTGAAACTGAAACTGAAAAATAAAATAAAACTACACCACTGCCCCATGAGAAATAGCAAACCCAACAATTTCACCCTCATCAGGATACTCATCCGAACACATCTGCAAATACGTCTGCCAATCCGCAAACTGCGCAGCTAAATCCGCATCACAACCATGACACCCCAGCACAGAAATCACCGCATCTCCAACTTTCCACGGCCCCTCACCTTTATATTCGCCCTCAACTAAATGAATAGAAGACTCAACTTGCTGATTCCAGAAAACATCAAAAAATAGCAACCCATCAGGGTGCTTAAAATACTCCGCCATAATCCTCGATTCACCACTGGCAAAACGAATCATCAATGGGGATTTCATACTAAACAAATCAGCCATATTTAAAACTATTCAAACAACTCAATATCTATTTCATCAACTTCGTAATCGGAGCTAAAAGTAATCATTTTAATATTTGGAAATTTACTCAACACATAGGCCGCCATCAGGTAAACCATACGGATATTTTCCTGATGCATCGCGTTCACGATTTTATTTATAGCGACCTGACAACGCTGCTCATCTGAGGGTTTATCTAACCAGTGCCGACCTAATTGCAGGCCTTTATTAAAGTCTTCGTCCATATCTTTAATAAATTCCTGTGCTTCCTGGATAATCCCTTCCGCCACTTCAAGTGTAAAGGGCTCCTGATCAATGGTAATATTGAAATTCATAAGCTGACTCTATGTATTAACGCTAAAATTGACCGCATTATACCAGAGACAATACTTTTTAGACCTGACTCATAGTGAGACATTATGTTATTAGCCATTCCCAGCGTACTGACCGATCACCAGATAAAAACCGTACGCGAACTATTGCAGGACGCTCATTATGTTGATGGCCGCTTAAGTGCGGGAGCCACTGCAAGAAAGGTAAAAAAGAATCATGAGTTACCCGCCGATTCACAACTTCTGAACCAGTTAAACAACATTGTAATGAACGCGTTATTTAACCACCCTCTCTACCAGGCTGCCGTCTTACCTCACCGTCAGGCAACACCTTTTTATGCGCGTTATGAACCGGGTGAAGCCTATGGTAATCATGTGGATGATCCTGTGATGGGCCCAATGCAGGGACGCTATCGAACTGACGTCTCAACCACTGTTTTTATCAACAACCCTGAAGATTATGAGGGTGGTGAAATTATCATTCAGAGCCAGAATGGTGAACAGGCCATCAAGTTAGCGGCGGGATCGGCAATTACATACCCTTCTGGTTCACTGCATAGAGTTGCTGAAGTCACTAAAGGTACGCGCCTGGTAGCGGTGACCTGGGCACAGAGTATGGTACGAGATGCTGAAAAACGTGAGCTGTTGTTTAACCTGTATAAAACCCGCGATGCACTACAGAAGAAATATCCAGATGATGATGAAGTGGTGAAGGTTGATCATACCTATATCAATCTGATGCGGATGTGGGCTGAAATTTAATCTCCCCCGGCCCCTCTTTTTCTAAGAGGGGTGATCTCTCCGTTGGTTATATGAGTTAACGAAGCGAGATTCATCCCCCTTAGCAAAAGGGGGGCCGAGGGGGATTGATCTCCGAGTCTCATACACGAGAACACCCAAATCTCCCCCAACCCCTCTTTGCCAAAGAGGGGAGTTTCTCTTCGTTTATTGGCTCAAAGTAGCACACCCACAAAAAAGGCCAGAACAATGTCCGGCCTTTTTCTGGTAAAAACGATTAAGAATAATTCTTAACGCTTAGAACCTTTATCAGCGTGAGCAGCGTCAACTAATTCCATTGACTTGTCTCTGAAAGTTTCACGGTAACCTTCATAAACTGAACCCGCTTCTGGAGTGAAGTAGCTCTTGGCATTAAAGCCGTTCTTATGCTCTTCTTCGATGAACTTGTTCTGCATCTCGATCAATTCTTTGATCATTGCTTTTCTATCAGCCATGGTATTACCCTCATGAATTCTTTAATTTGTACGGCTATTCCGCAAATGTGCACGAAGTATAGCTGTATTTTCTGTAAAAAGCCCCTACCCCATTAGGAATAGAGGATTTAAGCCTTTCTAACTTAGTAGCCGCCCTTACGAGTCGACATTGGGCAACCGCCAATCTTTAAGCCTTGCTTAGATGGCATACCAGGAAACATTTCATACATAAGTTTTGAAGACACTTTCTCGCCCCAAATCTTACCCATTGCTTTCATGATGCCGCGCTCATTAGGCTCATTTCCACCCAGAGTTTCTTCACGAACGTACTTTACAATATCCCAGTGGCGTTCAGTAGGGTCAATTTCTTCTTCTTTGAAAAGCTCTGCAGCTATTTCTTCATTCCAGTCGTTTGCATCGACCAGGTAACCTTTATCTGTTCTTTCGATAGAATCAAGTGCTGACATGATATTGCCTCAATCTCAAATAAGTTAGTAAGTAAATGTACATAAATTCCAGGGTGCGTACTTTAAAATAAAATACTAATAAAGTCACTTATCCCTTTAGATATATATGGGATCATAAGTATGATTAATCAGAAATAGCGGTTTGACTGATATACTTGAGGACAGACCGCTACTGTTTGCGCTCTGTCGGCTGTGGTGGGACCACAGAAACCATTAGAACCTGGTCTAAAGACTCCGGTCCCATGCACGAGAACGCCCAAATCCCCCTCGGCCCCCCTTTTTCTAAGGGGGATGAATGTCTCTTCGTTAACTCATATAACCAACGGAGAGATCACCCCTCTTAGAAAAAGAGGGCCCGGGGGAGATTAAACTCAGGGTCTCATACACGAGATTACCTCCCCCCTAACCCCTCTATATTCTAAGAGGGGAGCTAGCTTGTCCCATCAAAATGCGTATTTTCCGACATATCACCCACGGGTTTTATGCCCTTATGTGGCATAAACAGGCCAAAACCGGCTTTTCTGCCTTCGCCTACCCCATGGGTCTGTACCGCCACAGACTCTTCCGGGTCAAGATCCGCCAGCATAATACTCATGGTTTTAACCGGGCCACTGGCCATATTAAACGTATGCCCCATGCCGCACAGCGCTTTACGCAGGGTAATGCCCATTGCCTTCATATCTTCAGAAACCCTTTCCAGAAACTCATCTTCGGTCTCGTTATCACCCACAATCACATAACGTGAAAACATTGTTTGCAATGGACTAAAGGTTTTTATCTGATAATCACCAAAAGTCACCTTGTTTCCACCCAGCTCAATGGTTTTTCCCACCAACGCCTTTGCATCTTCAAAACGGTTTTTTGGTATACGAAGCGGTGTTTTCGAGCGCTTTGACAGATAAATACAGGCATCCCCACACTCATCTTCCGGGCGTTGCCAGCCGTTGCCGGTTGAAGCTCCATGAATCATATGAATACCCGCATGCTCTTCATCTGCAATCCATGGCAGAATTTCCAGAATGGCATCAGAGAGCTCCTGTGCATGATCGAGGGGAACCTGAACTGCACTCACCTTATACATGAGATCCGCTACGGTATCCGGGACTTTATAGGGCTCTACTTTCTTGTCTTCTTGCCACAACATTGACTCAAATCTCTTTTAATTCAACAAGTTACTATATTTAGCATTACTATCTATCAGGAAAAGTAAAAGCCATTTCAATCTGATTTTGCCAGTCTTTTGGCGCTTCTTTGTAAGGTGGCTTGATATCTACATCCAGATGGATTTCACCATCCCGGGCCTTTTGCCTGACAATTTCAAGCAAACCTTCAAAGGTTTCTAACTCGTGTTCCTGAGTGAGTATGTCACTTAGATAAATCATTCGTATATCTCTTTACATGTAATCTTTTATTGCACTATAGCCTTCAAAATCACTGGATCCCGGCTCAAAAGCATACCGGGATGACGACGCGTTATTGCTTTTGACATAAGACTTATGACTTATGACCTACGACGTCTTTTCGAACCCGATCATAAGACCGAGCCCTGAACAACAGGCGTTTCTTCTCAGGCAAATCCGAGTCGGTAAACGCCGTACGATTATGCAATACATTATTAGCAATTATACCCTCACCCGCCTGCATTCTATAAGTAATAACATAAGGGTTATTGGTATTTAACAACTGACTCATGCAGGCCACTGCTTCCTGAGTCAAGCTATTATCTTTCCATTCAATATTTCGTGTTCTGGCGGAGTAACGCATATGCAGACTATTCGTTAATGCATCCAGTGAGAATACCGGACCACTTTGAGCTCCGCGTATTTGTACACCATTTTCTATATTGGGGGGTATGGTTAAAACATCAAGCTCTGTAAAGGCAGAAATATACTGCGGACTTTCATCACGCAGCTGAATATAAGCCATTTCATGATCCAGCATTAAGTTTTCGCCACCTGTTTCAGCTGGACGCACACAGTGCAGCACCATGGCACGTATCGTTCGGGCCTCATCATTGTAATAACCATCGGTATGCCAGGTGAGTTTTTTGTCCGTATAGGGTATGTAACCTGTGTGACGACCGGTATTAGCCACCTGGATCGATGAGATATTATCCTCATCTGAACACAAATTACCATCAAGCCTGTCCAGCCCTAACGAGAGACCTAGCTGCCTGACAAAGCGCTTATCACCTGAGAGCGGATCTTGCAGCCTGTATATGGAGTAGTTAAACCGGTTGCAGGCACTGATAAGTTGATTTAATTGCTCTGTACTGGCCTGAGTAGAATCTAGCTCAACAATAGATTTATGCGCATCATTATCATAGGCGCGTATTTTGTCATCACGCCATTTCTGATATGCAGACTGGTCATTAAGGTCGAGCGGGTTAAACAGCACTATAAACTCCAATTAAACATACATATATATAGTGTATCCGAATTGCGCGGGTATATAGCAATACCCATAACAGGGCAAACAGACATTTATTAGACCCTGATCAATGAATTACCGAATTGAAGCTTTACGCATTGCCCAAAAGCGCTATAAATTCGAATGACCCGATTAGGAATAATTTTTTTTATATATGGATTAACGGAACCCAAAAAAATGTGCTATATTATTGACCCGAATTTTTATGCGGTATGTGGGCTATTTCTTTGTGAATACCACAAAGACACTATCCCATTGGAGATAGATGGATTATCAAACACCCTCCCAAGGGATAGATGTTCTGATAAGCCAACTGGGCCTAGACTACGCCGTACATAATTTGGGAGCTTCTAAGTCGTTGTCAATAAACAATAACTTAGAAACGAACAAAAGAATTTTTTAAGCGTATGACTTCGGTCATATATGTAAGTTAGATAAGGGTACAGGCGGTTAAGCCCCCCTTGGATAATAAACTGTCGTCCCTACTACGGAGATCGCCATGGCAGCAAATAAGATCTATGAAACACCGATGCTTGACGAACTGGAAAAAGGCCCCTGGCCTAGTTTCATTACCGGCATTAAAGCACTTCGTGATAACCACGAAAGCCAGTTCATTAACGATATAACTAGCTCATTACTGGGTCAGTTAGAGCACTCTTACGAAACTCGTAAAGGTTACTGGAAAGGCGGAACCGTTTCTGTATTTGGTTACGGCGGTGGTATCATTCCTCGTTTCTCTGAAGTTGCACAAGCTTTCCCAGAGTCAAAAGAATTCCACACTCTACGTGTACAGCCTACTCCAGGTAACTACTACTCTACAGACATGCTGAATCAGCTTGCTGATAGCTGGGAAAAGAACGGCTCAGGCCTTGTAACTTTCCACGGTCAGACAGGTAACATCATGTTTATCGGTACGACTACTGAGAAGACTCAGATTTTCTTCGACGAAATCAATGAGTTCGGTTGGGACCTTGGTGGTGCTGGCCCATGTGTACGTACTGCAATGTCTTGCGTAGGTTCAGCTCGTTGTGAAATGTCTAACTGTAATGAGCACGGCATCCAGCGCTGGTTAGTGAACAACTTCACTGATGACGTTCATCGCCCTGCACTTCCTTACAAGTTCAAGTTCAAAATCTCTGGTTGCCCTAACGATTGCCAGAACGCGATTGAGCGTGCTGACTTTGCTGTTATCGGCACATGGCGCGATGATATGCGTGTTGATCAGGCTGAATTCAAGAACTATCTTGAGTCTAAAGGCCGTCAATACATCATCGACAACGTAATTACTCGTTGCCCAACTCAGGCGCTTGCTCTGGGTGATGACGATACATTCCAGGTTGATAACCGCAACTGTGTTCGTTGCATGCACTGCATCAACGTTTTACCTAAAGCATTACGCACTGGTGTTGATAAGGGTGTAACTGTTCTTATCGGTGGTAAGCGTACACTGAAAATCGGTGACCTGATGGGTACAGTTGTTGTTCCTTTCAAGAAGCTTGAAACTCGTGACGATTACGAAGAGCTGGTTGAGCTGGCTGAAGAAATCATTGATTTCTGGGCAGAAAACGGTCTTGAGCATGAGCGTTGTGGTGAGATGATCGAGCGTATCGGTCTGGTTAACTTCCTGGAAGGCATCGATGTTGATGTTAATCCAAACATGGTTAGCTCTACTCGTCAAAGCTCTTACGTTCGTATGGACGGTTGGGACGACGAAGCGATTAAGTGGTTTGAAAATCAAGCTGAAGCGTAAGTCGCCAAACTTGTTTGAACCGAGCTTAATGGCTCAGCACTAAAAGATCTGGTGGCCGCGAGCGAAACACTGTTCGCGGTTCACTGAAGTTTTAAATATATATAAGTTTAAATATATAACTTGAGGAAATAATCATGGCAATGGCAGATATGCGTCCGCCCATCGAGTCTGGATGTCCAGACGGTTTCCAGTACATGCATCCTGCGATGCGTCGTAACTTTGGACTTTGGAAATACCACACTGACCCACGTCCTGGTGTTCTGTGCCACGTTGCTGAAAGCGGCGAAACAGTTTACACAGTTAAAGCTGGTACTCAGCGTATTCTTGATTTATTCAGCCTACGTGAATTAACGTCAATCGGTGACGAGTTTGCAGACGGTTTCATCCGTTTCACAATCCGTTCTAACATTGAATACACAGTAACTGACGAAGCTAAAGTAGAGCCTTTAATTAAAGCGCTTGAAGATAAAGGCTACGTTGTTGGTGGTACTCGTAACTCTATTACTACTCTGTCTCATACACAGGGCTGGTTACACTGCGATATCCCAGGTACTGACGCATCAGGCGTTGTAAAATCTATGATGGATGAATTCATTGATGAATTTAAATCATGGAACATGCCTAACCGTGTTCACTTAACAACATCTTGCTGCCAGATCAACTGTGGTGGTCAGGGCGACATCGCAATCAACGTACAGCACACTAAGCCACCTAAGATTGACCACTCACAAGTATCTAACGTTTGTGAACGTCCATCTGTTGTAGCGCGTTGCCCAGTTGCTGCTATCCGTCCTGCACTGGTAGACGGTAAGCCTTCATTAGAAGTTGATGAGAAGAAATGTATCTGTTGTGGTGCATGTTTCCCACCTTGTCCTCCAATGATGATCAACGATGCAGAGCACTCTAAACTGGCAGTATGGGTTGGTGGTAACCACTCAAATGCTCGTGGTAAGCCTACATTCCAGAAGCTTGTTGCTTCTGCTATTCCTAACAACCCACCGCGTTGGCCTGAAGCGACAGCGATCGTTAAACTGATCCTGAAATGCTACAAAGAAGACGCTCGCGACTGGGAACGTGTTGGTGAGTGGGTTGAGCGTATCGGTTGGCCTCGTTTCTTCGAGCTGACAGGTCTGCCTTTCACTAAGTACCACATCGATAACTGGCGTGGTGCTCGTGCAAGCCTGAACGCATCTACTCATATCCGTTTCTAAAGAGTGGCTAAGATGAAATACAGTATTATGGTTAACGAAGGTCCATATACTCATCAGGCTTCTGACACTGCTTTGCATTTTTGCAAAGCAGCGTTAGACGCAGGGCATGAGATCTTTCGCGTATTCTTCTATCACGATGGTGTGAACAACGGTACTCGTTACACAGTTCCTCCACAAGATGATCGTAACATTCAACAGGAATGGTCAAAGCTTGCAAAAGCTCATGACATCGACCTGGTTATCTGTATTGCAGCAGCACAACGCCGCGGCATTATGGATGCAGATGAAGCAAAACGTCAGGGTCTGGACGGCGACAATATCGCTCCTGGATTCCGTATCTCTGGTTTAGGCCAGTTGATTGAAGGCGGCATCATCTGTGATCGTCAATTAGTGTTTGGAGATTAATAATGGCTACTAAAAACTTCATGTTTGTGAACAGAAAAGCGCCTTACGGTACAGTGTATGCGCTTGAATCTTTAGAAGTTGTATTAATCGGAGCTGCTTTCGAGCAGGACGTGTCCCTTGCATTTGTTGGTGACGGCGTTTACCAGATTGCTAAAGGCCAGTCTACTGATGGCATTGGCATGAAGAACTTCTCACCTACATATAAAGCACTTGGCGACTATGAAGTTACTAAACTTTATGTTGAAAAAGAGTCTTTAGAAGCTCGTGGTCTGACTTTAGATGATCTTATGGATCTGACTTGGGAAGACGAAGATGACGATTATGCTGAAAAGCCTTCTATTCGCCTGGTTAGTTCTGCTGAACTGGCTGCAGTATTTGACGAACAAGACGTTGTTCTAAGCTTCTAAAGGGTATTGATATGTCAACTTTACACACAGTAAACAAATCACCTTTTGAGCGTGACTCTCTGTCTTCCTGCATTCGTTTGGCCGCTAAAGGCTGCGCAATTCTTCTTATCGAAGATGGCGTATTCGGTGCAATGTCAGGTACTGACCATTCTGATATGGTTCAGGGCGCGATGAAAGATGCAACAGTTTATGTATTAGGTCCCGATCTTGCGGCTCGCGGTATGAGCGAAGATCGTGTAATCGACGGTATTCAGGTCGTTGATTACAGCGGATTTGTAGATTTAACTACGAAATTTGACACATGTCAGTCGTGGTTATAAACCTGTTTAATATTATCTCTATTTAGGAGCATTAAGATGCCATTTGAAGCAAACGGTAAGACGTTCGAAACTGATGAAGAAGGTTACATGGTTAACCTGGGCGAGTGGGAGCCAGAATGTGCAACTGTAATGGCTGCACTGGAAGACCAACCTCTGACAGAAGCTCACTGGGAAGTTCTTAACTTCTTACGTGAATACTATGACGAATACCAGATAGCTCCAGCAGTACGTGTACTGACTAAAGCAATTGGTAAGAAGCTTGGTAAAGACAAAGGCAACAGCAAGTACCTGTACGAGCTATTCCCTTACGGCCCTGGTAAGCAAGCATGTAAGTATGCTGGTCTGCCTAAGCCAACTGGTTGCGTTTAATCTTAAGCGTTTGCTAGCAAAAGCTGAGGGGAGATTATTCTCCCCTCTCTTTTGATTTTTCAAAGTTAAATTGTGAACTTTGTTTATAAAATGCCGTTTCCAACGAGACCCATTTCATAAGCAAATAAAACAGTTTTGTAGACCTTTTATGTTTACAAAATTTAATAGAAACTAGTAGTCATTCTGGCAAGCCCTGAGCTGGCGCAGTACAAGGCGGAAAATGTGAGTTTACGGATCTGATAATCAGTGCCGTAAATGAGCTTTTTCTAGCACCAGTAATGCGCCAGCTCAGGGCTTGTCAGAATGGCTACGGAACGTTGTGCGGAGTTCGCCTGATCATGTCCACTTTTATTGCAGTACTGTTAACTTTAGCCACACTCTTCATGCTAGGTGGCCTGGCACGAAAAGCCAATCAGTATCGTAAAACGCCAGCTCCCCTGAAAATCCCGGTAACACCTGCACCTAAGTCAACCGGTGGTGTTGTATTACGTTTAGCCAAAGAAGTTATTCTGTTTACGTCTCTATTCCGTTCTAATAAATGGACCTGGATATTTGGCTGGATTTTCCACGTTTCATTAGCACTAGCATTTGTACGTCACTTACGTTACATCATTGACCCTGAAGGCTGGTTTGGTTTTATGATGCCAGTTATTGGCTCATGGATTGTACAAACTGCAGGGCAACTTGCGGTATTTGGCATGATATTCGGTTTAGCTGGCCTTCTTGCACGCCGCTTCCTGGTGGCTCGGGTTCGTTACATCTCAGCACCTTCTGATTACCTGATGCTAATCTTAATTCTTGCAATTGCATTAAGCGGTTTCGCAATGAGCTATATCTCTAACTTCCACGTTGATATTACTGGCGTGAAAGTATTTATGCTTGGCATTCTCAATTTCGACCTGCAAACACTTCCTGAAGGTGTGGCTTTGCTAGCTCACCTGATACTGGTTGCTATTCTTGGTTTTGTATTACCCATTAGTAAGCTGTTACATATTCCAGGTGTATTTTATTCACCGACTCGTAACCAGGTTGATAACCCACGTGAGAAACGTCATATCTCAGAATGGGCGAAGAAACTTGATGCAACTCGTGGTGATTACCCTGAGTTAAAAGCGGCTAGAGAACCTAAGCCTGCAGCTGAAGATTAAACAGAAATAAATTAAGAGCGGGTCAGGTTTAGCGTTAACCTGATCTGACCAAATATAAGATCTACGAATAAATAATACGCAAAATTTGCGTATATTAACGAGGAATACATAGTGGCTGATTACGAAGTTCCTGAAGTCAAAGAGTATGCGGTAGTTCCAATGCCCAAAGATGGGGTAATGGAACACCTGTCTCCTTTTGTGGCAAAACCGGAATTCCAGGAAGCTCTGAACTACGTAGGTAAGAAAGAGCATCCAGACCCAAAAGAAATGCCAACATACGTACTTGTTGATGGCTGGAAAGAAAAAGCTATCGATAAAATGGGCGATCTTTTAGGTCGTTACCGTAGTCTTCAGGTATTTATGGACTCATGTGTTAAATGTGGCGCATGTACTGATAAGTGTCACTATTTTCTCGGCACCGGCGACGCAAAAAACATGCCGGTTGCTCGTCAGGATTTACTGCGTAGCGTTTATCGTCGTTACTTTACCTTCGCGGGTAAGTACTTCCCTAAACTGGTTGGCGCAAAAGATTTAACTGAAGAAGTTGTAGATGACTGGTATAGCTACTTCCACCAGTGTTCAGAATGTCGTCGTTGCGCAGTTTTCTGCCCATACGGTATCGATACGGCTGAAGTGACCATGGCAGCTCGTGAAATCATGGCACACATTGGTAAAGGCATGAAATACTCTAACGAGATCATCGGTAAAGTATTCACCATTGGTAATAACCTTGGTTTGCCAGAAAAAGCATTAGCCAACGTACTTGAAGGGCTGGAAGAAGACGTTGAGTACGATATTGAAGTACCGGTTAAATTCCCTCTTGATCAGAAAGGCGCGGATATTCTGGTTGTTACACCATCTGCTGACTTCTTCGCAGAGCCACACATTGATGGTTTAATTGGTTACGCTAAAGTATTCCATGCAACAAATACTAGCTGGACTTTAAGCTCTGTAGCTTCAGAAGCGGCTAATTTCGGCCTGTTTATCGGTTCATACGAAAATATGCAGCGTATTTCAATGCGTATTCGTGAAGCAGCACTGCAGTTAGGCGTTAAGCGTATTGTTTATGGAGAGTGTGGTCACGCATGGCGCGTAGGTTACAGCTTCCTGAATACGTTAGCGGGTCCATTTGACTTCCTGGATCAGAACTACCCTATTCCACAGCACATCTGTGAGTTTACTTTAGATAAACTTGAAAAAGGTGAGCTGAATATCGACAAGTCGCGTAATGATGACAAGACACTAACCTTCCATGACTCATGTAATGTGGCGCGTGGTTCAGGCATGGGCACCAAGCCTGGTGGACAGTTTGAAATTCCACGTGCGGTTATCAAAGCTGTTTGTAATAACTTTGTTGATATGGAACAAGACACTATTCACGATGCAACTTTCTGCTGTGGTGGTGGCGGTGGTCTGCTAACAGACGACCTCATGGATTTGCGTATTAAAGGTATTTTACCCCGTGCTACTGCACTTATTAACGCAAAAGAAGAACATGGGGTAACCCATATGGCAGCAATCTGTGCGATCTGTAAGAGCCAGTTTACCAAGGTATTGCCCTACTACGGCTTTACCATGGATCAGATTGTCAGTGTTCATCAACTGGTTAGCGATGCGATTATCCTGGAAGGCCAGGTAGATCCAGAAGATTAATGAGTTTTTGATCACAGACGAACAGTTTTACGACTTTTAAATGATTTGTTTGCTGTTTATTTGACGAGCCGTCGCCGGTTCTATTGCTAAAAGAGTATATTTACAAAAGTACATATCACCTTTGAGCAGCAGAAACCGGAGACAGCAAGAGTAAAATACGTAGCAATAATATTTTAACTATACGGTTTAGCATATAGGAGAACAGCATGGCCACTTCCAAAGAAGACATGCAGAACAACGAATTGACCTTCCGCCGCTTTGAAGACGGCGATAACAAATGGTCAAGCATGAATGACTTGATATTTAATGAGGATAACTCTCATAAATGTCCAACCTATGTACACCGCACGCCTCCTTGTCAGGGTAGCTGCCCTTCAGGTGAGGATATTCGTGGCTGGTTAGATATCGTTCGTGGTATCGAAAGACCACCGGAAGGAATGACTAAAGAAGAGTACGCTTTCCAGCGTTCTACTACTGCTAACCCTTTCCCGTCAATGATGGGTCGTGTATGTCCTGCACCCTGTCAGGATGGCTGTAACCGTAATGATGTTGATGACTTCGTTGGCATTAACTCAGTTGAGCAATACATTGGTGACAGTGCATATGCCGAGAAATACAAGTTTGGTGGCCTACCCGATTTAGGCGGCAAGAAAGTTGCTATTATCGGTGGTGGTGTTGCAGGTATGTCAGCAGCTTACCACTTACGTAAGTTTGGTATTGCTAGCACCATCTTTGATGATCATTCAGAGCTGGGTGGCATGATGCGCTACGGCATTCCAGGGTATCGTACTCCACGTGACGTAATGGATCACGAATGTATGCGTATCCTCGACATGGGCGGTATCGAAACCAAACTCAATACTCGTGTTGGTAAAGACGTACCGGTTGCTGAGCTTGAAAAAGAATACGATGCAGTATTATGGGCATTAGGTTGTAAGAATGGCCGTGGTTTGTTCATCGACAACTGGAAAGATGTGCCTAACGCTGTTACCGCTGTTGACTTCCTTGAGCAGTTCAACAAAGGCGAAATGAAATACACAGGCAAAAAGATTGTATGTGTGGGTGGTGGTGATACCTCCATCGACGTTGTTTCAGTTTCTCGTCGTATCGGTACATTAAAAGATATGGCTGGTGAGAAACCAGAAGATTCAGCTGAAGGTCGTGTTAAGCACGGTGATGTTGCTGATGCTGACAAGATGGCTTGTGAAAACGTTACACTGACAGCGCTGTTCAAGCAGGAAGAAATGACTGCTGCAGAACACGAAGTTCAGGACGCACTGAAAGAAGGTGTAACTATCATGAACGAAGTTATGCCAGTTGAAATCATCACTGATGCTGATGGCCGTGCAACTGCACTGAAACTGGTTGATTCCAAGTTTGAAAACAATGCACCTGTTGCTGTTGAAGGCGGCAAAGAGTACATCGTTGAATGTGATCTGATCGTTTCTGCGATTGGTCAGTTCGGTGACCTTGAAGGTGTTGAAGACATGGACAACGGTCGTTCACTGATCGACGCTGACAAGTTCTACCAGGTTCCAGGTAAACCAGGTCACTTTGTTGCTGGTGACATTGTACGTCCTCACCTGTTAACCACTGCGATTGGTCAGGGTTCTGTTGTTGCTGAAACTATCAAGCAATTCCTTGAGCAGAAAGAAGTTAAGAAACGTCCTAAAGTTGACGTTCATCACTTCAACATGCTTGAGAAGTTAGATGAGTCTGGTATGACTCCAGATACATTTGCTGATAAGCATCTGGGTACTGATGAACAACGTGGTACTGATAGCGCCAAGTATGCGGTTCATAACTACGAAGATCGCTCTGAAAAAGAAATCATCTCAACTGATCTGATGTTCCTGGGTCACTTTGAAGGTGTTGCACGTAATTTGCGTACTGAAGATGTTCCATCATCAGACGAAGTGCTGGG
>Ga0316204_10007898_pt1 | contig 15205 bp, 11 predicted proteins | sample 6monrhotite_MG_2_FD_205661 | JGI IMG/M metagenome (GOLD analysis project Ga0316204, IMG submission 205661) | Microbial mat bacterial communities from mineral coupon in-situ incubated in ocean water Damariscotta River, Maine, United States -... | ecosystem: Environmental > Aquatic > Marine >...
TCGGGTCCGCCTGCTCCTGAAGGCCTCGGTGGAGAGGCGACTCATCGCGGATGTGCCCCTGGGTGCCTTCCTGTCCGGCGGCATCGATTCGACCCTGATCGTGGGCCTCATGCGGGAACTCGTGCCAGGGCCGATTCGGACGTTCTCGCTCGGGTTCGCTGACGACCCGACGTACGACGAGTCCGCCTACGCCCGGGAGTCGGCGCGGCGATTCTCGACGGAGCACACCGAGTTCACCGTGGAAGCGCAGGAGATCGACCGGATCGCTGACCTGGTTCATGTCCACGACCAGCCGTTTGGCGATTCCTCTGCCATCCCGACTCACCTCATCTCACAGCTCACGAGAGAGCATGTGACGGTGGCCCTCACCGGGGACGGTGGAGACGAGATGTTCGCCGGGTATCCGCGCTTTCTTGCCATGACGGTGGCGGAGCGCCTTCCGGGCGCCGCGGCTCGAACCGGCGCGGCTGTGGCTCGTCGGTTGCCGTATCCCTCGAACTTCCGCCACCCACTCCGGCGTGTTCGGCAGTTCTTCGACGCGGCCGCGTCGGCTCCGGAGCGCCGGATGCTGCAATGGGTGGGCTTCTTCGGGGAGGAACTCGGCGATTGGCTTCGCGGCGGGCTGTCCGTTCCGGGTGACGACCAGCTCCTGGCGAGCTATCGGTCTGCCTGGCAGAGGCCGGCCGGGACTTCGGCGCTGGCCCAGACTCTTTCGCTGAACTTCTCGACCTACCTGCCCGAAGACCTCCTCGTGAAGGCGGACCGGTGTTCGATGGCTCACGGCCTGGAGTTGCGGTCCCCCTTTCTCGATACCGAGCTCATGGAGTTCGCGGCAGGACTCCCCGACCGGGCTCGGATCCGCGGACATCGCCAGACCGGCCTGAAGTGGCTGCTCCGCAACGCATTTCCTGATCTGCTCACCCCCGAACTGGTGAACCGCGGGAAGATGGGTTTCGGTGTCCCGCTCCCCACCTGGTTCCGAACCCACTGGAAGGAGCGCTTCGAGGACCTTCTGATTGCGGACGGTGCACGCGCCCACACCTGGCTGGATGCCGACCGTATCCGAGGGATGTGGGAGGCCCACCAGACCGGCGCGGCGGATCATGCGCACCGCCTGTGGGCGCTTCTGACGCTCGAGACCTGGCTGCGAGCCCTGTGATTCTGCCCGAACTCCCACGGGATCGTGCCGAAGCGTTCCGCGGAGGCCCCGGACATCGTTATTGCGGCGGGAAGAGGGGAGGGACACCCTGGTCTGGTGTGAACCCGAGGTTGCGAACCCTTCCGCCCATCTCGTCATGAGTCGTTCTCGTCTCTTCTTCGTGCTCGCCTCGCTGGAGGCGAACGACACGGGGGATGAGATCGTGACTCTGCTGGGGCGCCTGTCGCGGGCGCGCCTGGAGCCTCGGGTCATCGCCCTGGGCGAGCGGGACGACCTGCAGGAACGGATCGTCGAGATGAAGGTGCGTGTGTACCCACTCGGCCTGAGCGGTCTGCTCGGAACGGCGTCGGCCATCCCGCGCTCTCGCCGTCTTTTGAAAGACATGCACGCAGATGTGGTGCACGGTTTCGGGGCCTGGGGAGGAGCTGTCGCCCGATTGGCAGCCCCGAGGGGTGTGCCCGTGGTGCGAAGCGTTTCCCGACCACCCAATCACGATTCTGATGCCCGAGGCCGCCTGTTGCAGATGATGGAGGGGCGGGCCCGAAGCCGCTTGGGCACTCGTTTCATCGTGCCCAACGAAGCGAGTCGCGGGCTGGCGGTGCGCGCCTATGGGGCCCCGGACGGCCACGTTTCGGTGTTGCCGACCTCGGTCGACGTCACGGGGATTCGCGACTCGGTGCGACGTACCGATCGTGAGCATGCTCGCGTATTGCTCGGGGTCGCTCCGGGAGAGACCGCCTTCGTGCTCGTCACCGGCTTCGAATCCGCCCACACGATGGACGAGATCCTGGAGGGTTTCCTTACGGCGTCTCTGGAGAAGCCGGGGCTGCGCATGTTCATTCTCGGCTCGGGTCGCCACGAGAGCGAAACGCGCTGGCGCGCCGAGCAATTGCGGCTGGGGGACTCCGTAGTCTTCCTCGGACGCGGCACGGACCAGGGACCGATCTGGGCCGCCGCCGATGCCGCGATCGACGCCAGCCCCTGGTCCGCGTGGTCCCGTGGGGCCTTGATCGCGATGGCAGCCGGCGTTCCCGTCGTGAAGCGACGAGCGGGCGAACAGAGCTGGCCGGAAGACGTTGGGGATGAGTTCCCCATGATCTCGGCGCACCCGGATCGATTCGCCATCGATCTGGTCGGACTCGCGTCGAGCGAGGAGGCACGGCAAGAGATCGCCGAGCGCGGCAAGGAGTACGTGAAGGGGATCGATGCACGGGTCGTCGCGGAACGCCTGGACGAACTGTACGCGTCGCTACTGCCGGGGGCGGCTTCTTGAACGATCAGGCAGCCGACGTGGAGGAGTCCGGACCGAGGCTCATCCACCGCGTCATCGCCCGCCTGAACGTCGGTGGGCCGGCGATGCACGTCGCCAACCTCGCCCGGGCGCTCGATGGTGAAGGTTCATGGCGCACCCGCCTGATCGCCGGCCGGGTGGAAGACACCGAGGGTGACATGGCCTACTACGCGGACCAGCGTGGCGTCGACGTGACCTACGTGCCCGCCATGGCCCGCTCGATCAGTCCCGTGCATGACTTCAAGACGTTGCTCGTTCTGTACCGACTCTTCCGGGACGAGAAGCCGGACATCGTGCACACGCACACCGCCAAGGCCGGGACCCTGGGGCGCATCGCTGCGATCCTGGCGGGCGTGCCGACCCGCGTACACACCTACCACGGACACGTGCTGGGTGGCGACTATTTCTCCGCGTGGAAGACGCGCCTCTTCATCGAGATCGAACGGCAACTCGCGCGACTTACGCATCGCCTGGTGGTCCTCACGGACGGACAGGCTCGCGAAATGTCGGGCCCCCTCGCGATCGCTCCCCGCGAACGCTTCGCGGTGGTGCCGCTTGGGCTGGAACTCGATGCCTTCGCCGAGGTGGATCGACCGGGTCGTCGCAGTGCCGCTCGGCAGGAAGCCGACCTGGGAGAGGACGAGCTCGTTGTCGGAATCGTCGGGCGCATGGTCCCGATCAAGAACCACGAACTCTTCTTCGAAACGGTCCGGGCGCTGGCCCGGGCGACGGATCGACCTGTTCGCGCGCTCGTCGTGGGTGCGGGTGAACGCGAAGCTTCGCTTCGAACGCTGGCCGCCTCCCTCGGTGTGGGTGAGCGCACGACCTGGCTGGGGTGGCGCAGGGACGTCGAGCGTGTCTACCCGGCCATGGACGTGCTGGCGCTGACGTCGCACGACGAGGGCACACCGGTTGCCGTTATCGAAGCGCTGGTGGCCGGGACTCCCGTCGTTGCCCGGGACGTCGGTGGGGTGCGTGAAGTGCTCCGGGGCGCGGGAGCGGGGATCGTGGTCGGTCGGGACGCCGGCCCCGAAGAGTGGGCTCGAAGCATCCTGGAGGCGGCTGAGGAGTCGTCGGTTCCGCCTGAGGTGCGTGCTCGGGTCGCCCATCTCTATTCGGTCCCCAGACTCGCTGGAGACCTGGCGGCATTGTATTCGGGTCAGTTTTCGTAGCTTTCTCGGTCCGACCCTTCATTCGAGGAGTTTTCGTGGCGAGAGCCGACGACGTCGCGCGTATTCGAGATGCCCTGCGTACCGCCGCAGAGGCGATCCGCCCCTTCACTCCGGGCCAGGTCGATTTCGAGACCAAAGGCGAGCGTGACGACCCGCTCACGGAGGCCGACCTGGCCGCCGACCGGGTCCTGAAGGAGATGCTCCCGCAGGAGGGCGAGGGGTGGCTCTCCGAGGAGTCGGCTGACGACCTCATTCGCCTGGAGTGCGATCGCGTCTGGGTCGTCGACCCCATCGACGGCACACGCGAATTCGTCGAAGGCATCCCCGAATGGTGCATTTCGATTGGCCTTCTCGAGGGCGGTGTTCCGGTGGCCGGGGGCATCTTCAATCCCGTCACCGACCAGATGGTCGTGGGATCGCTGGAGACGGGCGTCGAGTTGAATGGTGTACCCGCCACGGTTCGCGACCCCGGTCCGGATCGGAGCATGACGGTCCTGGCGAGTCGGTCCGAGATCCGGCGCGGAGAATGGGATCGGTTCGAGCGCGATGGCTTCAGCGTCCAGCCCTGTGGCTCGGTAGCCTACAAGATGGGACTGGTGGCCGCGGGACTGACCGACGCGACCTGGACGCTCGTGCCCAAGAGTGAATGGGACGTGGCCGCCGGTGCCGCGCTGGTGAGAGCGGCTGGCGGAGAGGTCACCCTGGCGAGCGGTGAGTCACCCGTGTTCAACAAGGAACGGCCGAAGTTTCCCCACTTCGTGGCGGCGGGAGCCCGGACTCGGGCCTGGCTCGTGGCCGAATGCCTCAACGACTGAGTGGGTAGACCGCTCCGTCTCCTCGTACTCGTCTTCGCCCTCGCCGGGGCGCTCGGGGGTGGGCCGCTGCACGCTCAGTCCGCCGGAACGCTTCCTCCGCTGGACCCCGTGTACGAGGACCTCGCGTTCCTCGAGGCGCATGGTCTCGCGCCCCGAGGCGCGACGTCGATCCGCCCGCTCTCGTATGCCCGGGTCGGGTGGATTCTGCGGGACGCACGAGCCTGGTGGATGAGCCGATCCGGCCCACCGTCCCCGGCCCATGCCGACGTGGAAGCCGTTCTGGGGCGACTGGAAGGCCGCTTCCTCCGGGGTGGACGGGGCGAGACACAGCTGGAGTTCGAAGCCGGCGGCGGAAGGAGCCCCGGTCACACCGTGCCGGACAATCGCCTGGCCGACGTGGACCTCGTGGTAAACCCCATGTGGGCCCGACGAGGCGGTCGAGCGTATGCGGATCGCTGGAATGCGGCCACAGCCGCGCGACATAGCCAGCAGATCGGTGACCGCGTGGCCATCGGGGTGGCGGGACGGGCTTCAGGCGGCGATTGGAGCGGGGTCGAGTCGAGGCGCGGGGGCGCGGTCCTCGAGGCGGCCTATGCGCGGGTCGGAATGGGCAGGCTCGCGCTTCAGATCGGGCGGGACGCCTGGTGGTCCGGGCGCCCGGGAGAATCCGCTCCGCTTCTTGGCGGAGACACGCCCCCCGTCGACCTGATTCGCCTGTCGACGGACCGTCCGCTCGGCCTTCGGCTTCTGGGGGATGTCGAGTTCTCCCTCGTAGCCGCAGATCTGGGCGGTGGCCAGAACTACCCCCACGCAAAGCTGTTCGGGGCGACCCTGTCAACGCGACCGGTCGAGGCACTCGAGGTGGGGCTGACCCTCGTGAACAAACAGGGAGGTGAAGGGGCCCCCGCGGCGACCCTCGGCGCCCGATTGCGCGACTTGTCTTTTCTCTTTTCGACACATGATCCGGGGGTTCCCGGTTTCTCCGAGAAGCTGTTCGGTATGGACGCGCACCTGCGAATCCCGTCGACGGGCGGCGGGCGACTGTACGCGGCTCTGGCGGTCACGGACTTCGACACCGGACGGATTCGAGACATTCTCGAAACGGAATCGGCGATCACCCTGGGTGTGGAGCTCGCCCGCCTGGGTGCGTCAGAGCGTCACGGAATCGAGTTCGAATACGAATGGACGGGCGGGATGATGTATCGCCACCACCAGTTCACTTCGGGCTTCGCAGTGGATGGCTTCAGTCAGGGATCCGGCATCGGTCCCGATGGTCGGGGGCTGACCGGCCGATACTCTTATCGTGCACCGGCCCAGGGGTGGACCCTCTTCCTCGAGGGCCGGGGTGAATCCAGGAGCATCGATCCCCATGACGCCCGGCCCAATCCACGTGATGTCTTCCGATCCGGAAGTCTGCCCCACGAGGAACGTCTTCTTGGTCGATTGGGAGCCGAACTGCGTCTGGGGGAAGGGACCCGACTCGAACTCTCGGGCGCTCTGGAGCGTGTGGAGAACTTCGACTACCAGGCCGACGACCGACGTACCAACTCAGGCTTTCTCGTGCGATTCTGGCGGGCCTTCTGACCCGCGTGACGTGAACCTGGGGTGGATTACCCTCTGTGGGTCGCCATCGCCCCGGGCCTCAAGGGCTGGTAGCTTCCGCGAATGAGCCCGTTCCTTCTAGTCGGACTGATCGGTGGCCTGGCCCTGATCCTGACCGCCGTGCTCACCCCCGTCGTTCGGGGAGCCGCGATTACCGGCGGGATGGTCCGTCAGGTACAGGCCGATCGTTGGCACAAGCGACCGACGCCCGCCATCGGGGGCGTCGCGATTTTCCTGGGATTCGGGTTGGCTGTGGGGATTGGGTATCTCCTGGATCCGACGGCGACCCAGGGTCTTCGAGCCACGGCTCGTCACGCAATCCTGCCGTGGACCCCCTGGGAAGGCCTCGTCACCGCAGCGACGCTCGCTTTCCTGCTCGGACTGGTCGACGACTTCCTGACGCTGCCTCCGCTCTCCAAGCTGCTCGGCCAGGTCGTGGCGGCCTCCGTGCTTCTCCTGAGCGGAATCGGCCTTTGGCTCACAGGTATCTACGCCGTCGACGCGGCGATATCGCTGTTCTGGTTCATCGGCATCACCAACGCGCTGAACCTCCTGGACAACATGGATGGGGTCGCGACCGGGGTTGCTGCGATTGCGGCCGCCTACCTCGCGATCCTCTTCTACCTGGAAGGGCAGACCGGTCTCGTTCTGCTGGCGGTCGCGTTGTCCGCGTCCCTGCTGGGCTTTCTGGCCCACAATTATCCGCCCGCCCGCATCTTCATGGGCGACTCGGGCTCTCTCTTCGTCGGTCTGGCCCTGTCCGGCCTGGCTCTGGCTCCGGCGCCCGGTGGGTCTCGCAGCCTCGTAGCCGTGATGGCGGCGCCGGTTCTGATTCTGGGCGTGCCGATCCTGGATACCACGGTCGTGACGATCGGACGGCTACTCGAAGGGCGCCCGGTCAGTATGGGCGGCCGCGACCACACGTCGCACCGCTTCGTCGCGATGGGTCTGGCCGAGAAGAAGACAGCGTGGCTCCTGTGGGGCGTCGCGGCGCTCGGAGGAGGCATCGGAGTACTCCTGCGCTCCGCGGGACGCGGAACGGCTCTCGTTCTGGGAGGCGTTCTCGTCGGCGGGCTCGCACTGACGGGCGCCTACCTGCTCGCGGTCCGTTTCCGCGCTCTCGAAGAGGATGGAGACGCAGGCGCCGGACTCTCTCTCTACCGCTGGATGATTCAGAGTCAGGCCCAGTATCCCATTCTGGCGATCCTGATGGACGGAGTCTGGGTCGCCCTGGCGTACTATGCCGCCTACCTGATTCGTTGGAGCCCCGCCGAGCTTCCGGCTGAGCTGCTCTACTTCGAGCGGTCGGTGATCCTGTTCGTGGCGGTGAAGGTGCTGGCGCTGGTGGTGAGCGGCATCTACGACATGCGGTGGACGAGCTTCGGCCTGTACGACGCGATGCGTATGGGACGGGCCAACATCTTCGCGACCCTCCTGGCGGCGGGAACTCTCTTCCTGATCGGTCGCACGGGGCTGTCCCGCGGTGTGATCGCGATCGACCTCTTCGTGTGCGCCCTCCTCACCACCGCCGGGCGACTGTCGTTCCGGATGATCGAGGGTACGACGCGCCACTTTGCCGAGGGTGGCACGCCCATCGTTCTCGTCGGCCCTGGCGAACGAGCCAAGGCGGCTGTAGCCCAACTGGGGTTCCTGTCCGAGCCGCAGCTCAGGCCCGTCGCCATCGCGAATCCCGAACTCGGGGTCGCTCGGGCGCGTGTCGGAGCGCTTCCGATCTACGGCGGTCAGGCTGCTCTCAGGCACGCCATGGAGGAAACGGGCGCGTCCGCCGTTCTGCTTGTCGGCGACGATGAAGAGCACCGGACGCACCTCGCCGAACACCTCGAGAGCCAGGGAGGAGTCGATGTGTTCGTGTTCGAAGTGGATGTGCGACCTTTCCGGATGAGGGACGTCCAGTCCAACTGACTGGAAGTTGGCCGCCCCAAAGGTTTATTTTTATTGCTGACCATCTGGTCCCCCCACCATCCCCCATAGATCCGGGTTTTCGGCATGTCCGACAGTCAGGCCGCTTCCGCGTCCCAAGGTACCTTCACGTTCGGCGTAATCGGTCTCGGTTATGTCGGCCTCCCTCTTTCCGTAGAGGCAGGGAACGCCGGACTCAAGGTCATTGGCTTTGACGTGAACGAGGGTGTCGTCGCGAGTGTAAACTCTGGCAAGACCCACATTCAGGATCTGACCGACGAGGACGTCAGCTCGCTCTGCGACGCCGGCCTCCTCGAGGCGACCACCGACATGTCGCGGTTGGCCGAGTGCGACGCGATTTCGATCTGCGTTCCTACTCCACTGTCCAAGACACGTGACCCCGACGTCTCCTACGTCATCGCCGCGTCGAACGCGGTGGCGGCGGCGCTCCGTCCGGGACAGCTGATCGTCCTGGAGTCGACGACGTATCCCGGGACGACCCGCGAGGTCATGCTCCCGGCGCTGGAAGAGACGGGACTCGAAGTCGGCAAGGACTTCCACCTCTGCTTCTCTCCGGAGCGTGTAGATCCCGGGAACGAAGTCTGGCAGACGAAGAACACGCCCAAGGTCATCGGTGGCGTCACAGAAAGCTGCTCGGATGCGGGTCAGTCATTCTACGAGCGATTCATCGACACCGTGGTACGCGTGTCGTCCGCCGAGGCCGCTGAGCTGACCAAGATTCTCGAGAACACATTCCGGGCCGTGAACATCGGGCTGGTGAATGAGGTCGCGCTGATCGCGGACCGCCTCGGGGTCGACGTCTGGGAAGTCATCGACGCTGCCGCGACCAAGCCCTTCGGCTTCATGAAGTTCACGCCCGGACCGGGCCTCGGCGGCCACTGCATTCCCGTGGACCCGCACTACCTGTCCTGGAAGATGCGCACGTTGAACTACAAGACGCGCTTCATCGACCTGGCGTCGGAGATCAACGCAGAGATGCCGATCTTCGTGGTCGACAAGGTCCGCGAGGTCCTGAATCGCGCGAAGAAGCCTGTGAACGGATCACGCATTCTGCTTCTCGGCGTGGCGTACAAGCGCGACATCGACGACGTGCGCGAATCCCCGGCACTCGACGTGCTCCAGCTTCTGGAGGCGGACGGGGCTCAGGTTGTCTACCACGATCCCTACGTCCCGGTGCTGAACACCGAGGACGGGGTCACCCGGAACTCGCACGACCTCACGGACGAAGTGCTGATCGAGTCGGATTGCACGGTGATCCTGACGGATCACACCGACTTCGATTACGCGGGGATCGTCGCGAAGGCCCGTGCCATCGTGGATGCTCGGCATGCCGCGGTCGGCGCCGGTGCGATCAAGACCGACAGCGCTGCGAGCTGGATCATCAAGGGGTAGGGCCCAGATCAGCCAGCGCGGGTAGTCCGCGGTCGCGTTCAGACAGGACAGGAGGGCCCTCGGGCCACTGGATCTCCAGCGTCGGGTCATCCCACCGGATGCCGGCGTCGAAGGCGGGGTCGTACTCCTCTGTGACTTTATAGGCGACATCCGCCCCGTCGGAGGATGTGACCATGTACCCGTGTGCGAAGCCGGGCGGAATCCAGAGGATCTCGCCCGAGTCAGCCGAGAGCGTCTGAGCCACCCATTGGCCGTGGGTCGCGGAGTTCGCACGCAGGTCGACGGCGACGTCGTAGATCTCGCCGCGCACCACATGGATCAGCTTCCCCTGAGCCTTCGGGGAACGCTGGAAGTGGAGTCCTCTGAGTACGCGCGGACCCGAGCGTGCGAGGTTGTCCTGAACGAGGACGATTCCCAACTCCGCTTCGAATGCGGATTGGCGATAGGTTTCGGAGAAGAAGCCACGACTGTCTTCGTACCGAGTGGTACGAATCGAGACGACGTCGGGGATCCGAAGGGGCGTGAATTGGAAGACCATGGGCGAGCGGCGTCGAATCGAGAGACCCGTCGGGCGAAACCGGCTCGCATTGTGCGGGTCGAGCGTCTGCAGGGCAATCGTGTCGGCTGCGATGTGACGGCGGTGTGAGCCGTATGAGGTCGCTGGTAACGGGAGCCCGAGGCCTGCTGGGCAGCGAAATCGTTCGCTGGCTCGAGAGTACGGGCGACGAGGTTCTGGCAGCCGGTTCGAGCGATCTGGACATACGTGATGCGGATGCGGTGACCCGCACTCTGGCCGCGTTTCAGCCCGATCGGATCTTCCAGTGTGCTGCGTTCACGGCCGTCGACGACGCGGAGGAGCAGCAGTCCCTGGCTCGTGAGGTGAATCGGGACGGCGCCCGAAATGTGGCGGAGGCCGCCTGCGATGCCGGTGTGAGACTGGTTCATTTCAGTACGGACTTCGTGTTCTCCGGTGACGCCAGCCACCCCTATCCACCGGATGCCACGCCGGACCCTCAGTCGGTATACGCGACTTCCAAACTCGAAGGGGAACTGGCCGTCCAAGCGGCGGCCGGCGACCTCATCGTGATCCGGACGAGCTGGCTCTTCGGCGGCGGCGGGCGAACGTTCGTGGGCGCGATCACGGACCGTGCCCGGCAGGGACATCCGCTCAAGGTGGTCGATGACCAGATCGGGCGGCCTACCTGGACCCGCACGGTCGCCCACGCGTCCGAGGTGTTGTCTCGCATGGACGTTCAAGGTGTGCACCACGTGGCGGACCGGGGCACGGCGACTTGGCTTGAACTGGCGGAGTACGCCCTCAGTCTTCAAGGTATCCCGGTCGATATTCAGGGGGTGTCGAGTGCTGAGTGGGGTGCTCCCGCCCAGCGCCCCGCCTACTCGGTGCTGGCCCTGGAAGAGACGGAAGCTCTGCTCGGCGCCCGATTTCGAACGTGGCGGGAGACACTGAAGCGATTCCTCGAGGAGGACGCTCGATGAAGGGTGTGGTTCTGGCCGGTGGGCTTGGTACGCGACTCCAGCCAATGACTCGCGTCACCAACAAGCACCTGCTGCCGGTCTATGACCGGCCCATGATCTACTACCCGCTCCAGCAGCTCAGGCACGCGGGCATCGACGAGATCCTCCTCGTGACGGGCGGAGATCATGCGGGTGACTTCCTCAAGCTTCTTCGCAACGGTGAAGACCTGGGGATTCGAGCGCTCAGCTACGCCTACCAGCAGGGGGAAGGCGGCATTGCCGCGGCGCTCCAGCTGGCGGAGCGTTTCGCCGGCGGTGAATCGATCGTCGTTCTTCTTGGCGACAACATCTTTCAGAAGCCAATTGCATCGTCGATTCGTGAGTACGATGCCGGAGACGGTGGCGCGATGATTCTCCTCAAGTCGGTCCCGGACGCCCATCGCTTTGGCGTAGCGGAGATCGATGGCGATCGAGTCACGAACATCATCGAGAAGCCGGCCGAGCCGCCTACCGATCTGGCCGTCACAGGATGCTACCTGTTCGACGCGAAGGTCTTCGACTTCATTCGCGAACTGGAGCCATCCGGCCGGGGTGAACTCGAGATCACCGATGTGAACAACGCCTACATCCGGGCAGGGGGCATGCGGCATCACCGCGTCGAGGGATGGTGGACCGATGCGGGTACGGTACCGTCGCTGTATCGGGCGAGTGAACTGATCGCCCGGGAGGACGGCAACGAGGTCCTGCGCGGCGGCTCCCGGTGAAGATTCTCGTCACGGGTGGTGCCGGCTTCATTGGATCGAATCTGGTCCGCATGATTCTCGAGGAGCGGACAGAGGCGAGTGTCGTGAACCTCGATGCGCTGACGTACGCGGGCACGCTTACCAGCCTCACCGACGTACTGGGTCATCCCCGCCATCGCTTCGTGGAAGGTGACATCTGCGATGCCGACGTCGTGGCGGAGGCCATGAAGGGAGTCGATCTCGTGCTGCACCTCGCGGCCGAATCGCACGTCGATCGCTCCATCGTCTCGGACGCCCCTTTCGTGCGGACCAACGTCATGGGGACTGCGACCCTGCTGGCCGCCGCGCTCGCGTCGGGAGTCCAGCGTTTCGTTCAGGTCTCGACCGACGAAGTGTATGGCGAACTGCCGTGGCGGGACCCGGAGGATGGCGACCCCGACCCTCTTCGTTTCACTGAGGATACACCCCTGGCGCCACGGTCGCCGTATTCGGCCACCAAGGCCGCGGGCGACCACCTGGCGCTGTCGTACCACTCGACGCACGGCATGGACGTCGTGGTGACCCGGTGCTCGAACAACTACGGCCCGTACCAGTTCCCCGAGAAGCTGATCCCCCTGATGATCGCGAACGCGACCGATGGGCGGCCGCTGCCCGTCTATGGCGACGGCATGTACGTCCGGGACTGGATCCACGTCCACGATCACTGTCGGGGGCTGCTCACGGCCGCCGCACGAGGCGAGGCGGGTCGGGTCTACAACTTCGGCGGCGACGCCGAGCGGGCGAACATCCGGGTCGTTGAGCGGATCCTGGCCGCTCTCGGGCGAGGTCCTGAACTCATCGAGTATGTGACGGATCGCCCCGGACACGATCGGCGGTACGCCGTGGATTCGGCTCGTGCGCAGAGCGAACTCGATTGGCGCCCTGCGGTGGGCTTTGAGGCAGGGCTCGAGAGCACGATCGAGTGGTATCGAGCCCACGAAGCCTGGTGGAGGCCTCTCCAGCTCCCCTGATCCCCCGAGTGGGGATCAGGAACGAAGAAGCCCGCCCCGCCGGCCCCTGAATCGGAGCGGCGGGACGGGCCAGCCTTCGGACCGTTCGCGGGACGGCGTTGGTCTACTTGCCCTTCTTGCGCTTCTTCGAGCCGTCGTCGCCGTAGTAGTACTGGTGGTAGTACCCGTAATTGCCGTAGGCGCTGTAGTAGCGGCTGTCCCTGCGGAAGTCGACGTCGTTCAGGACGGCTCCCAGCAGCGGGGCGCGAACACTGTTGAGTTGCTCGGCGGCGTACCGCAGAGCGCCCTTCGGCGTGACGTTCGCACGGGCGACCAGTACCACACCGTCGACCTTGGTACCGAGCACGGCCGCATCGGTCACGACCGTCAGCGGGGCCGAGTCGATCAGTACCAGGTCGTACCGTTCCTCCAGAGCCTCGAGGAGGGAACGCATCCGCTGTGATCCCAGCACCTCGGCGGGGTTCGGCGGATACGGTCCTGCCGGCATGAAGTCGAGCTTGCCCGACTCCTGGAGGTCGATCGGCTGAATCGACTCGGGAATACCCGCGGACCCAGCCAGGACGTTGGTCAGTCCCGGCTCCCGCTCCACGCCGAACACACCGTTCAAGACGCCTCGACGGAGATCGGCATCGACCAGCAGCGTGCGAATCCCCTGCTGGGCCAGCGTGATCGCGAGGTTCGCTGCCGTGGTGGACTTTCCGTCCTGAGGTAACGGGGACGTGAAGACGATGATCTTCGGCGGGCGATCGGGATTCGAGAAGGTCAGGTTCGTCCGGAGGCTTCGATACGCCTCGGACACCGGGTTCCGCGGATCCCGGCCTGCGACGAGCCGTTCACCCAGCTGTCCGGCTCCGCCGATCTGACCGTTGTTGCCCTTGCCGTTGATGGTAGCCTGACGGATCCGCGGGATCATCCCGAGGATCGGAGCTCCACCGGTGGAGTTCTGGATGTCCTCACGTGTATGGACCGTCTCGTCCATGTACTCCCGCGTGAAGGCAATGCCGACTCCCAGCATGCCGCCGACGATCAACCCGAGGAGAAGGTTGAGAGCGGCGCGTGGCTTGATTGGGTCGGCCGGAAGAATCGCGGGATCGACAATTCGAACCGTCGCGTCCTGTACCGCTTCCAGGATCCGTGCTTCCTGCAGGCGTGTCTGGAGCAAGGTGTAGATCTCGTCCAGAACGGTCTTCTCCCGCGTCAGGCGCTCCTGCTGGATCTGCTCTGAGGGAATACGCTCCAGATCGATGCCCACCTGCTCAAGCGTGCGATCATACCCGGCAACCTGGTTCTCAAGCCCCTGCAGATAGGTCGTGGCCGTGCTACGCAACTGGGTTTCGACGTCCTGAATCCGAAGCGTCAGGTTCATGACGTCGGGATCCTCAAGAGTGCGGCGCTGCAGTAGCTGGGACCGCGCGGAGACGGCCTCGTTCAGATTCCCAAGGAGGGCTGAGGATGCCTGATTGCGGAAGAGAGTCGGAAAGAAGATCAATCGCGTGTAGGGAGACGGCTGGAGCGGGTCGAGTGACTCGACTTCCTGGTCGATCTCGTCGACGAGCGTCTGAAGTGCCTCCCGCTCCGCTTCCGTTGCGCTCCTGACACCTTGGAGCCGTGCCATCTCGGCGACCTGGGCATCAGCTTCGGCGTAGATACTGACCGCCTGCGCCTCTTCACGGAAATCGGTCAGATCCGTTTCCGCCCGACGCAGCTGGAGGGACAGCGTATCGATCTGGTCTTCCAGGAATGCCACGGTGCTGGTGGCTTCCGTTTTCCTCTCCCGCTGACCGCGGGCCATGTACAAGTCTCCGAGCGTGTTCGGGACCAGTCGCACGTTCTGAGTGTCTGTTGACTGGTAGCGGACAGTAATGATCGCAGCTTCCCGATTGGTCCGGGACACCGCGATGGACTGCTGCAGGCCCTGAACAGTCTCGTCGAAGGTCCCTACCCACACCTTGATCTGGTCTTCTTCGGCAGCTGGAGCCTTGAGCGTGAATGTTGCTCCCGGAAGAGCGATGGGCTCGCCGACCCTGGCGGTCCCGATCGACACCTGGGTCGTTTCCTCGGTGACGGCGAAACTCCCGTCTGGCGCGGCGTCGAAGACGTAGAGACCCTCGGGCGCCCATCGTTCAACGTATATTCCGCCCATCATGACGACTCGTGAGACCCCTCGAGGTGCCATCAGGACAACTTGGAGTGCCAGGGAGTCGACGACGGCTTCCGCGAGTGTACGGCTCCGGACGACCTCCATCTCCGTCTCGACCTCGGAGCCGGTCGAGAGCGTCTGCAGGACGTCCAGGACTGGAAGCTCCGAGCGCTCCTCCTCGATCCGGATCGTCGCGGTCGACTCGTACACGGGGACCGTGTAGTACGTGTAGGCAGCTGCTGCTCCACCAAAGAGGAGCACGCAGAACAAAATGACCAGCCAGTTTCGGACAAGGAGATTCCACACGTCCCGCAGGTGAATCTCGTCTTCGGTCGCGTTGCCGGTCATCAGGCTCGGCCGTTGATCCATGGGGCGACGCCTACTTAGCGAATGAGGACTGCGATGATAAGGCTCACTGTTCCCGTAATACCTGCGGCGACAACACCGGCATTACGGGAGACCCA
>Ga0316204_10007899_pt1 | contig 15204 bp, 9 predicted proteins | sample 6monrhotite_MG_2_FD_205661 | JGI IMG/M metagenome (GOLD analysis project Ga0316204, IMG submission 205661) | Microbial mat bacterial communities from mineral coupon in-situ incubated in ocean water Damariscotta River, Maine, United States -... | ecosystem: Environmental > Aquatic > Marine >...
GTTGGAAATGGAATTTAAGTAGCGGGTGAACTTATTGAGGAATACCGGATTTTGAACACCGAAACTTGAGTTAGCATAATGATGTTTGTCCGCAGTTTAGCCTAATCAACTTCTCTCGCGCCTGTCAACTTTAAACCTAGATTAATCAGTTGAACACCGATTGTCAGTCAATCTCAGCGTCCAGTGCAAGGAGTGTTCCGCAGGCAATGGCCTAAGTCCTTGGCAAGGGGCACAACACCGCAATGGGCGCTGAGATTGGGTGAGAATCGGTGTAGCATTTTTGGACTCACCCAATGAGTGAGTGCGAGATAACAAGTTTTCATTATTACTTCAAACTTTTACGTAACGTTTAAGCGATCAACTGATTAATCTAGGTTAAATGACTGTTGTGATAATAGAATATAAAATGGTCATCTCAGTAAACATTAACAAACGTGAGTCAGATTTAATTCCGTAGCAGCGAAGCAGAATTACCACTAAAAAGTTGAGTTATACTCAATTTTTTTTCTTTATCAATTCCCTCTAAATAAAAATACGCTAATCCGATCACTGTTTTGACATCAAAACCTCAAAAAATAATGAGCAAATTATTACAATGAAGCAATACTGTAACAAGGCACACAATATAAGTGTGCAATATTCACCTTGTGTTTTTAAAACAGATTACTAGACTGATACTCATGCTGGGCAATTAACCCCAAACACCTATGATAGGCTTTTATACCGGGTCCATATTGAAGAGGTCCATGCATGTCTGATGGAAAATGGCCCTTATTTTTTGCTTTGCAACGAGGACATTCTTTAATTTTTGCATCAACATGGCAAACGACTTTTTCAAAGATGATATCAATTCTTGTCCGTCTTTCAGGTTTTTGACTTATTGTGTTTCTAAGGTCTTCCCCGCAATGCTGCGCATGCAGAAACCTTTGCAACTTTGGTCGATTCTTTTGTGTGGGTATTATCAAAAAGTTCGCCGTTTTGCTTTTTTCCCTTAGATTTGTAGCCTGTAATCGTTGAGGTTTCATCTTTTTCAGTCTGTGATGAGGGTATACTTGAATTCTTGTTGTCTTTTCCATAAAGACAACAAGCATGACATCAAAAAGCATCAGCATGGCTTTAAATAGAACCCGGCTTTCTTTCGTGATCTTATTTTCAGTCGAAAGCTTCTCAAATTCTGATTTTAAATCCTCAAACTCTTCTCGAAGCGATTTTTTGTTGACGTAGGGCATGGGGCCCTTTATACACTTCGGTATTGTTTTTTAAATGTTTTTATTTATTGGTGGCGATTTAGGGGGTGAGTAGTTACCGCCAAAGTTAATACATGTACGCTTGGTTTAATAATATTAATCAAGGCCGATGACAAATTTTATTGTCACGAATTTACTTATCTGTAATTCCCTTGTAATTGAACGCAAATATAATTGCGCTCAATGATTATTTGAAAATAGAAAATGATTTTGCAGCTGCCTTATAATAAATAATAAACTTAAGGAGGGGAGTCGATGTTATCTTTAAATAAAATCGAGCGGAGAGCTTTTCCTCGCGAAAAATCTGAGCAATGTTGTTCGTTGATCTTGAATTCTAAAACTAAAAAATTAGCACGTTTGATAGATTACTCTTCTAATGGTGCGCTGATAGAAACGGATGCAACTTGTGATTTATCATTAAATGACAAAAAAATTAAATTAGTTTTTGGTAACGTTTCTTTTAATTCAGACGTGGATTTTACTGTCTCTCGCTTCGATCAGAGTGAAATGGCTATAAAATTTAAATCAGAAAAATCTCTGGCGTTTAGGCAACGATTGGCTAGAGCATCTAATGATGCGAACTCCAACAAAACATTTAGTCAAAACGTAAGTTGTACCTTTAACATGGGTGAGATAATCGCGTTAGTTGGAACTAGTGGGGGAGGTAAGTCAACTTTTTTACGCATGGTGGCTGTTACTATATTGCTTCTTGTGCAGACTGCAGTAAGTCCCATTTTATATGCAGATTCACAACACGATTATGATGACCATCATGACGATGATCTTGGTGAAATACATTTAGCGATCAAGTCTCCGCAGCAGGCCCGAAAACAAGGTTTGGAGTCACTGCGCCTGGCTGTTAGTGAAGACGGTAGTGTACCTTTACCGGATCAACTCGACGAATTTGTCAGAGACCGCAACGCGGCGATTCAGTTGGGAAAAGCGTTGTTTTGGGATATGCAGGTAGGCAGTGACAGCGTGCAAGCATGCGCGAGCTGTCATTTTCACGCAGGCGCAGATAATCGAGCAACCAACCAAATAAACCCGAATTTGCTTACGTTTATCGATCAACGCAATGGTGATGTGGAAGGTTATTATCAGGCGCCAAAAAATTCCGATACTACATTTCACACCAAAGAACCAAATCATAGACTCACGCGTAACGATTTCCCTTTTGTGAAATCCATTCAAGATTTTGTCATCCTCGATAATGGGGACATCGGACCAGCCTCCGGCAATAGCAATGACATCGCTTCTTCCATGGGTATTTTACTGTCACAGTTTAATGGTGTGCAGGCTGGCGTTGCATTAGAAATGAGTGTGCCGGTGCTGGATACAGTATGGAACATCGACGGTGAAACCTCGGTGCGCCGTGTTGAACCGCGTAACACGCCTTCGGTCATCAATGCGGTGTTTAACTTCAGTAATTTTTGGGATGGCCGTGCCAATCCGAATTTTAACGGGCAAAGTGCATTCGGTGACGAGGATCCTTTTAGTTTTATCGTTATCAATGAGCCACAGACAGGATTAGCAATTAGACAAATTTCATTAAACAACGCCAGTTTGGCCTCCCAAGCGGTAGCGCCGTTAACCAGCATCTCTGAGATGTCTTTTGGCAATCCACCCCAGAATAATCCACGGAGTTTGTTCGAGATTGGCTACAAGTTGCTGCGACGATCACCCGCCAACGATCAGCCGTTGGCACCACTGGGTTTACAGCATGTGCATCCGACCGATTCGGTGCTGGGTGAATTAGCCAACAAACCGCAGCACACAAGTTATCGACACCGTGGTGTGAATACTCGTTACCGGGGATTAAACACCACGTACCAGGCCATGATCAAAAAAGCCTTTGCAGATGTATATTGGAGTTCCCCGGTTTTAATCCCCGGACCGAACAACCTAACATTTAGCCAAATGGAAGCAAATTTTGGTTTGTTTTTTGGTCTATCAGTTATGCTTTATCAAGCCACTTTGGTTTCTGACCAAAGCTCTTTCGATCGCTGGATGGAAACCGGCCGTTTCAACAAAGGTTTTGCCAATAAAGAACTGGCTGGACTGAATTTGTTTATTGGTCAAGGTCAATGTATCCAATGCCACAGTGGCCCTGAATTCACCAATGCTTCGGTGAGGAAAAATGACAGCGGTACGCAAGCCATTCGCGCCATGGACATGGCCGAAGGTAGCGCTTTCTATGATAACGGTTTCTACAATATTTCTGTCACCCTGACCACAGACGATATTGGTCGCGGTGGCAATAATCCATTTGGGCAACCGTTGGCTTATAGTCGCCAGGCGCTTTTTGATCGTTTGGGTATTAACACAATTCCCTTTCCAATTTTTGGTGATACAAACCTGCCGGCAAGTAATGAAGACACCGGCGAGGCCGTCTGCGGCGACGTCAACCACAACGATATCTGCGACCTTGATGAATCTATTCACCCGGAAAGTCAGCGTGTGGCGGTTGATGGTGCTTTCAAAACACCGGGGCTTCGTAACAGTGAACTAACAGGCCCCTACTTTCATAATGGCGGCATGGCTACCCTTCGGCAAGTGGTTCAGTTCTACAACCGTGGCGGTAATTTCTGCCGATTCAATATCAAGGACCTCGACCCAGCCATCCAACCGTTAGGCTTGTCTCGAAAACAAGAAAAACAGCTGGTCGCCTTTTTAGTGTCACTGACCGACCGACGGGTTAAGTATCGACAAGCACCATTCGACCATCCGGAACTTCGCCTACCAAAAAATGGACTGGAAGGCCGCAAGTTACGCACCATCAAAGCGGTCGGCGCAAGGGGCGCACGCCGGGCACTTAAAACGTTTTTGCGCTTAAAGCCTGCACACGCCGGTTTTACTCCTGAAGGCACTTGCCTGAAAGACTAACGCGCATCGAAAACTTTAAGACAGAGGAGTTTGTCATGAAAGTAATGAAGTGTTTGGTTCAAGGGGCAATGCCCAAACCTGACGATGAATTGGCTCTACCTTTTTTTCGCAAACGCGTGATCTGTCAGTATATCAATGAAGAATCTGGCATGGATCAGATGCATCTATTCTACGGTCAGAGAGAATTACTGTTTGATGATCAGGCATTGTCTGGCTTTGGTGAGTTTCCGGCCAGACAACGGAAAAGGAGTTTGTTATGAGTGAAATGTGTCCAGTTCAAGAATCAATGCTCAAACCCGACGATGAATTGGTGCTACCTTTGCACAAACGCGTGATCTGTCAATATATCAAAGACGATTCCGGCATGAATCAATTACATCTATTTTACGACGAAAAGGAAATACTGTTTGATGATCCGGCATTGTTTGGATTTGGTGAGGCTCTAGCCAAACAACAGCGTTTTACGGCTGGCGAAGCATCTGAATGGGGGAATGGCTATGAATGGGAACAGGTGCAACCCCTTTTACGACACCTCGTGCAGGAGGGTGTACTTCTTACGCCCACCGACGTTGACATAAAACAACAGAACAATGTGTTACCGCAGCAAGTCGAACATGCCAATCCCCTTACTCCTGCGTCCATCAAGGATCCAGCTACCTGGTTTGAATGCGAAACTGTCACGCAAGCTTTGATCGGACGCCCTGTGGAAATGGGCCACCTGGAACTCATTGTGCCGATATTTCGTATCGTGCACATGAATTTGGATGCTGAAGGACGCCAGGTGGGTGAAGCCAATGTGTTTCCACCCGCAATGCGACTTGATATTCCAACCCGCTGGCGAACCTGCACACAGCCAGGCAGTCGCTTCCAAAGCGATCGCCCGATGAACGTCACCGCCCTCAAAAGCATGCGTCAATATTGGAAGCCCATTATGCGTTGCTTGTTAACCATAAGGCAGGCCTATTGTGATCGCTATCCTGAAGTACACCGGGGCTGGACGGTCGGCCATATGGAACGTTTGTCCACACTTGTATTAGCGCTGCCAGCTTACCTGATGATGCGTAAACACGACCGGGTGCCAAACGGTGAACTGCATCCGGTATTCTCCTGCATGTTCAGGGTAACCGATGGTTTACGTTTGACGCTGCATCACATGCTGTTTTTACCTGTCATAGAAAAAACCCTGGATGCGGATACGCCCATGACAGCGGTGCAGCTGTTTGACTATGCCGAACGTAATTATTCTTTTTTCTCCCCGCACGCTGTGTGTGCCGGACCTAAAACCATGATCAAAGAGTTTCTCGATGTCATGTTTGACGGCACATCGGAAGCTGATGTGGCATCGGCAGCATGGGAGCCTGCTGTTGAACAAGGCATGGCACAACTGGATGATGCATTTAAATATGGATTATACGGATTGCAGGCCCACGCAGTGGTATTTTCAATGTGGCCGATGATGACTCGGTACTATGAAACGTTGTGGCACATAGTTACAGACTGGGAACTTTCGGCGCCGCAGTTTTTGGCTTTTAAAAAGCTTCTTAAATCAACTCTGATCCACCAGCGAGGCAAAAGTTTGCTGGCCGATAAAACGCAACGCCATAAACGCGATCTTGCGTTTCAAGACATGTATGAACAAAGCAGTGCCGGCTTGAATTCATCGACAACTAACACGTCAACTCACGTGTCATTACAGGAACGCATAGCGGCCAAACATTTACCTCAACATGACCAAGCTAAAAATAAGCTTACCGTCGTTATCAAACAACGATTTGATATTAGCAGTGAGGATCCCGTGCTGGTAACGTTTGTGGACAGCCTGATGGATTATTTTCGCGAAGAGCAAAGCATTGTTCGAGTCGCCAGTGATATTCAAACTAACATAAATTATCACCTGCAGCGACCACAACCTAAAAATCCGTTTACCGCTGCGGATACCGACGTATATAACCAATTGCTCGGCGAGTTCGAACGTATACCCTATTTAAGCGCAGAATTGGAACAGCTGCTGGGCATCTCCATTGTGGTTAGCAAAGATCAAATTGACATCCAAAGCGATAAAGCTTGAAACTCAAAGAATTCGGCTAACGTGGGGTTAGCCAATCTACGTGCGATGGGCACGGATCTCGATAAGGAGAAACACATGAAAGTACAATCAAACGTTCGTGCTGGTATTACGCTTTTTGGACCACAATTATCTATTGGTGGCCGATGCGGCGGTATTACACTGCTGCAGCGGAACTAAGCCGTGTACTAAAGGCGAGGGGTGCGTCTGCACCCCTTTCCATAAAACTGGATTGAAAAACCATGAGCACACCTTTTACACATACAGTGCGATCCCTCAAGCACGACAGTTCGACCCATGCTTTGCTAATTATAGCATTGGTTCTACTCATGCTTGGGGCCTGGTTGGCGTGGTTTTTGGTGACACCGGTCAGCGTATACGAAGTTTCCCAAGCAGCAAGGTTGCAGGTGGAGCATGCGTCGCACCCGGTAAGTAACGCCGTTGAAGGCACGATCGTATCGAACAGATTACGCTTAGGCGCAAAGGTTAAACAAGGAGATATCTTGCTGGAACTGGCGGCGACTCGTGAACGTCTGCGCTTACAGGAAGAACAAACCCGACTTGAGGGTATCGCTCCGCAAATTCGTGCCCTGGAAAAGCAAATACTGGATTATCAAAAGGCTGAAGAAAACGCTACGACGGCTGCCGGTGAAGCGGTCGAACAAGTCAGAGAGAGATACAACGAAGCACTGGCTGCAGCAAGTTTCGCCGAGGAGAATTGGCGTCGTCTAGTCAATCTCAATTCATCAGGACAGATAGCCCGCATTGAAATTTCACGTGCACGCCGCGAAACGGATAAAGACTTCTCACGGGTTGCTGAACTTGCCACTGAGATTAAACGGCTGCACGCCGGTGGATCCAAAGAAAAACTTCACAGACATGCCGACATCCAAGCGTTGCATCAAGAAATCGAGGCACTGCGAGCACAAATGGCGACAGCAAAGGCGACCATTAAAAGACAACGGCAGGGTATAGAAGGGCATATCATACGCGCGGCTGTTGCCGGGGAGATTGGTGAAGTCTCGGCGATTGGCCGTGGGGCCTTTATCCAAAAAGGAACGGTATTAGGCCGAATCGTACCTAAGGGTAAACTAAAAGTGATCGCGGACTTTGTTCCAACTCGAGTATTGGGTCGTGTACAAGCAGGCCAGCGTGGTCATATGCGATTGCATGGTTTTCCCTGGGCCCAATTCGGAACCATTTCCGTGCGCGTGGAGCAAGTTGCGTCGGAGATTCGTAACGGCCGGCTTCGCGTTGAAATGCAGCCAATCGCCGCGCGATCACAAATTCTACGACATGGTTTATCGGGTGCGGTGGAAGTGGAAGTAGAGAAAACGACCCCCGCCGTACTCCTATGGAGAACCGCGGGGCAAATGCTTTCTCAAGCAGCAAGACCAGCGGTAACGGCAATTCAAATCGAGGATGCGAACGATAATAATCAAGACATTAACAAACGCGTTGCTGCCACAGGTCTATGAAAACCCACAATGCTAACAGAACACGCCGTTGGATGGTACCTGAAGTAATACAAACATCCGCGATGGATTGTGGCCCGGCCACCTTAAAATGTTTACTCAATGGCTACCATATAAACGCTAGTTACGGACGGCTGCGGGAAGCTTGTCAGACTTCGGTCGATGGCACTTCCATTGATGTCATTGAAAATGTCGCTAGACAAATGGGTCTTGATGCTGAGCAGGTAATGTTACCATCAGACTACCTGTGGCAACTTGCCGAACTGCCCATCATGATAGTGGTACGATGCCCCGATGAAGGCGTTCACTTTGTGGTGGTTTGGCAGCGTGTCGGCCGCTGGCTGCAAATTATGGATCCGGCAGTCGGTAGGCGTTGGGTCACCAAAAAACAATTCGAACATGATATTTACCTTCAGCAGTTACAGGTGCCTACCCAAAACTGGTACTCATGGGCTACTAGTGCTGAGCCCCTATCGTTTATCAGCGGACGTTTACGTTTATTGGGCGCCAGCCAGCAGCAATCCGACGCCATTGTGCAGCACGCGACCAGGCAATCCCAATGGTATGATATTGCCACGCTCGATGCAGCCATTCGTATGGTCCACCACTTTTATGAAGCTGGAGCATTGCGCCGTGGAATACAATGCATTGGTTTACTTCAGAGCCTAATCGCTAAGTCCTCTCAAGAAACGCCCGGGAAGTGTAATACCATACCTTCTTATTACTGGAGTGTTGGATCGGAATTAAGTGATGGCCAGGGAAAATTATTACCGGTACAAGGTGCGATACTGCTCAAAATATGCGGTCGTTTAGCCACGGCACAATCGGATTGCTCAGACCGTGAAAATGCGGTTGATGAATCACAAAATACAGAACATTTGACTCCGGAGCTGAACGCCGCGCTACATGAACCGCCGATTCGCCCCGCTGTCGAATTATGGAAGTTAGTTCGCATCGGTGGATTGTTAACACCATTGGCGTTGATTGGCGCAGCCGGTCTTGCTATGGGTGCGATCATGGTGGAAGCATTGCTGTTTCGCGGCATTTTCGAAATTGCCGCCGAGCTTAACCTGGTCAGCCAACGCATCACAGCCTTTGCTGCGCTGCTTCTATTTGTCTTTTTTTTGTGGATAGTGGAACTGCCGATCATCGGTGAATCGCTTCGCTTGGGCAGGCATTTAGAAATCCGTTTGCGGTTGTTACTGATGGAAAAATTAGCCAAATTGGATGACCGTTATCTACATAGCCGCCCGGTATCAGACATGGCCGAGCGCAGTCATAGTATCTATTTACTTCGCCATCTACCCGGATTAGTCATTCAGTTTATACGATCCAGTTGGGAGTTGTTGTTTACGCTCGCGGGCATTGCTGTTATTGCCTTGGAGAGTCTACCGCTGGCTATGCTCATTGCCGGATTCGCTTTGGGTCTGTCTTTTATTATTCATCCGCTGATGAGTGAGAGGGACTTGCGCTTACGCAGTCACGCAGGCGCCTTGCAGCGGTTTTATTTGGATGCACTGCTCGGCATTGTTCCTATCCGAACCCATTCGGCGCAACGGTCGGTACGCCGGGAACATGAAAAGTTATTGAGTGAATGGGCCCGCTCGGCGTTAAGCCCGGTGCGTCTGGCCTTGCTTTTTGAAGCAATCCGGCATTTGACATGTACAACTCTGGCGGGTCTTCTTATATATATCCATATCAGTACCTATGGTATTAGCGGTAGTCTTCTATTGCTGGTCTATTGGGTATTAAAACTACCCGCTCTTGGTAAACAGCTTGCAGATTTGTTACTCCAATACCCGGCCCAAAACAGTATCGCCTTACGTTTGCTGGAACCAATTAAGACTCTTGAGGGTGTTGATAATAAACAAACAGTGAACTCTAGTGATACGGTAAACACTGCAAAAACACCAATGCAATTATGTTCCGGCGTTAACATCCGCATGCAACAAGCCGCAGTCGTGGCGGCCGGTCATACTCTATTGCATGACATCTGTCTTGAAATTGACGCCGGTGAACACATTGCTATTGTGGGTCCCAGCGGAGCGGGTAAATCAAGCCTTTTGGGATTGTTGCTTGGCTGGCATCAATCCATACATGGCCAACTATGGGTAGACGGTTATGTTTTGAACAAACAACGCATCCAGAAATTACGCACCGAAACAGTATGGTTAGATCCTGCTGTTCAACTATGGAACCGATCCTTATTGGAGAACCTGCGTTATAACCCTAAGCCGGGTTCTTATACTGAGCTTGGACATATCGTACAACAAGCGGATCTGGCCCAGGTACTGGCACGAGCGCCGGATGGTTTGCAGACGTCGCTGGGTGAAGGCGGTGCAAACCTGTCCGGCGGGGAAGGGCAACGGGTACGTTTGGCAAGAACGCTTTGGCAAAAGGATGCCCGGTTGGTGCTGTTGGACGAAGCTTTCCGCGGTTTGGACCGCCAGCAAAGATCACATCAACTAAACCAGACGAGGCAGCATTGGCGAAACGCCACTTTGTTGTGTGTCAGCCATGATATTCAGGAAACGCAAACATTTCCCCGGGTTATTGTCATTGAAAACGGCCGAATCGTCGAAGATGGGCATCCCAAACAACTAGCCATAAGCAATAGCCGTTACCGCACTCTACTGCAGGCGGAAGAAACGCTGCAACAAACGGTTTGGAACAGCCCAGTTTGGAAGCGGCTGCAATTGGATTCTTCCCGTAATCATCAACTACCCTGCCGACAGACTGAATGAATTCGATATTAACCTTAGCTTGGCCAGCAGCACGTTTGGGAGAAGCCATTCATGTGCTGGCATCAAACGCTGGCATGACATCGCGTTCAAAAAACCAATCAGTCTTGTCAAACCCTGAATCCCACATTGATCTAAGTAATAAAAACGAACTTGGTCAATGGTTGAATTGGGCCACCAGTAAATTACAAATTGAAATGGAACCGGTAAAAACCAATGGTGCCCAGTTTAATCACTTTCTAAGATGTGCGGCCCCGGTTCTGATACGCTATTGCCACCAAGGCAATCCGGTGTTTCTATTGCTACTTAATGCCAATAGGCGCCACGCTGTCTTGATTAGTCCGCAACTAAAACGAATCAAGTGTACATTGCCGTCATTACGCGCACTACTTTGGTCCGATTTTACACAAACTTCGCTAATGCAAATCCAATCGCTTATTGAGCAGACCGATATACCGCAACGGCAATGGTCGCGGGTCAAAAATGTGTTGTTAAATCGGCGTATAAATCTGCAATACTTTGACGATTGCTGGCTGTTAAGAGTACCGCCCTCAACATCCTTCCCATCACAACTTGCTCACGCCGGTATACCACGCCGCTTGTTTGCCATGCTTGCGACATTCAGTTGTGTATATATTTTGGAATTGATTGGCTGGGCATTGATCGGATGGGGAGCATTGGCCGGTCGATTTGATCCGGGCTGGTTGCTGGCATGGGCGCTGTTGTTACTAAGTATGGTGCCGTTTCATCTTTGGGGAAGCTGGCTGCAAGGTAGTGTATCGGTTCAAGTAGGCACATTGTTAAAAAAACGCTTGTTAGCAGGGGCACTTGCCATGGATATGGATTCGGTGCGTCGGCAAGGTGTCGGACAACTGCTTGGACGTGTTATCGAGTCCCAGGCTATCGACTCGCTGGTATTAAGCGGCGGATTTACCGCGTTGGTAGCGATCATTGAATTGGTGCTGGCTTCTGCTATTTTGATAATAGGGGCCGGTGGTCTGGCACACGCTTTTTTATTATGGGGATGGTTGCTGGTAGCTACCTTCATCGCCAAATATTATTATGTTCAACTGCGACGTTGGACCCAAACACGTATTAAACTTAGTCATGACCTGATTGAGCGAATGGTTGGCCACCGAACCCGATTGGCACAGGAACCATCCGCTAACCGCCATCAAGATGAGGATCTCCTTATCGATGAATTTCTTCAGCAATCCAAGGTGTTTGACCGTTCATCTATACCCTTAATCGGTGGTTTGCCACGAGGATGGTTATTGATTGGGCTGGCCGGGCTGGCACCAAACTTTATATTCGGCAGTGCAGATGTGCTTGGTTTGATTATAGGACTTGGTGGGGTGTTGTTGGCGTACCGTGCCTTGAGCTCGGTGGCTTCCGGCGTGGCTGGCTTGGCCCGAGCCATGGTGGCGTGGGAACAAATACACGAACTTTTCCATGCCGCTGCTCAACAGGAGAACACCAGTATCTTGCAACCCGACACTCGGGCGGTAATAACTGATGCGCAAGACAAAACAGCCCCTGCATTGTTGCAAGCAAACCAATTAGCATTTACCCATGCCCGACAACAGCTACCGGTGTTGTCTCAATTTGATTTAAGTATTTATCCCGGTGATCGTGTATTGCTCGAGGGACCTTCAGGTTGCGGGAAATCCACACTTGCCGCACTTCTGGTAGGCTTGCGCCAGGCCGACTCCGGTTTGTTATTATTGAAAGGTTTGGACCGTGCAACCTGGGGAAGTGAGTGGCGACATATGACTACGGCGGCGCCGCAGTTCCATGAAAATCATGTTCTATCAGGCACCTTGGCTTTTAATCTATTAATGGGTCGTAACTGGCCACCGAGCGAAGACGACATGGCAGAAGCCAAACAACTTTGTATGGAATTAGGATTGGGCGAGCTGATAGACCGTATGCCAGGCGGACTGAGGCAAATGGTCGGGGAAACCGGCTGGCAACTCTCCCATGGTGAACGTAGCCGTATGTATTTGGCGCGGGCGCTATTGCAGAAATCGGATTTTGTAGTACTCGATGAAAGCTTTGCCGCATTGGATCCAGGCACGCTAAAACAATGTCTTACCACTGCCATGGTGTGGGCGCCCACGTTATTGGTCATTGCCCATCGTTAAAATTCACCAGCGCGATGTGTCATTAAAAGGATTGCCCTGTCGGAGTCTAGATAGACTAAACAGACATGTTATTACTAGTCTCTTTAAATGGCTAAATCGTAGAAGCCAACGACACAGTTATAATTGGTTAGGGTTGAAAGCGCTACTATTACAGTTTGCGATTAACCCCATGCGAGTTTGGAAACGTCCACATGTTATTGTTGATTAGTACTAGTAGGGCTAGGGGTGTAGATCAGCCACTGACAAAAATAGAAAGGATAGTTTGCACCTCTGCTGCCGAATGATAAAACGGTAGGGTGCGTTTTACGCACCACAGGTGCCCACTATTCAGTCAAAAAGCGAAAGGCATCAGTGACCGAACCGTTATTGGCACGCGAACACCCGTGATCAATGATGGTTTATATCGTACAAAGCGAAAATTTTCTTGCTGGGGTCCAGGGGGTTAATATACATCCATTACAGATTGATGAATGGCATGTTTTCGGTGCGTAAAACGGACCCTACAGCCTTGGTTATCTGCGCTGTTTTTGGCAGTGGCTGATCCACACCACCTTTCCGTTCGTAAAAGACAAAAAACAAGACCCCTTTTTTTTCTTCGTCCCAATATAAGGGGCTGAATAGACTTATAGTATTGAAACCGTAAGTTTCTATTCAAATGCCCCCGCTGGACCTATTAAGAAGGCCTTGGCCAGTATTTTGAAGATCTGTGATGAAGAGCATCCGTAGGTAGAGGTAATATACGGGACAATTCGGGAGTCACGTGGTGGATTAAAGACGAGTATGATAAGGCGATTGCTTATTCTAAAAAGGCCTATGAGGTCTTCGAATCGGAACTAGGTGATACGAATTCCGATACGCAAACGGTTAAAATAACGTTAAAAAAAACAAAACGCGTATTGGCTGAAAGCCAGAACTGATGATTTGAGTCCTAGTTTCACAGAATATTGGCTATTTAACATAATGTTTTTTATCCGCAACTAACTAAGTTTTAGATTATTAAGTGTTATGGGATTGTGCCTGCTTGATCCCATAATATCGATTTACGAAACGAATTACTATCCGGGTTCCAAACAGTAAGTTTTCGTCCCGATGCCCCGTTGGTTCTTATAGTCAGCAGTCTCGGTTTTTTGTCCATGATAACGGGGTGAAAAATCTATAAAATGATAACGAGACCATATGGGTCTCGGTCATCTAACTGTTATACGGAAAACGTAAATGGAAAACATTAAAGTAATAAGAGGTAATTACGTTCAAGGTTCCTATCAACATTTACGCGAAGCTCTTGATCGTGTACGAGGCGCACTTCACTTCGCAGATCTATGTGAAACATATGCAAATGAAGATAAGGTTAATCTTTCTCGTTGGTGCTATAGAGCAAGCCTATCTGACTTCAAATCAATATTTGACGTTTTACCAACTGATTTTCGTAAAATGAAGTTAGATAAAATATGGGATAGGAGTCCTTATAAAACACAGTTAGAAGATATGCCATTGGTGAAGGTGCTTAGTAAAGCTCGTGATTTGGCGATTCATAACACTAAACTACCGGGAGATCATAAAGAAGTTTTACTACATTATACTGATGAGAACGGCCAGAATCAGAAATCGGTCAATTATATGTATATAAATCAAATAGAAGAAAACTTTGCAGTTAAGGGTATGGGGAATATATCAAGCGATGATTTGGAATGGTTTAATAGGCAGTCAAATACATGGCCTGCTAATCTCTTGGTAGTGGAGGCTATTTACCAGTCAAGCAAACCTATATCTGGATTTTTATCGATAAATTTAAAACATTCCGCTTAGTAGTGAATGTGAATTTCAATATAGACTAGTATTGTTGTACTTGCTTATTGAGTTCGGCTCGTATAACAAAAAAATTAACACGGACATATTTTTCAGCGTTATGTTTCGAGGAAAGCTCTGTGACCGCACTCCAAATTGAGAAAAATGTACGGGGCGCTTTTAATCAGCTCGGGGGCACTAAAGCGAAGAAGGTGACTCTCCGTTTTGGAAAAGACGCACCATCACATGAGTTCGATATTTACGAAGAGAAAAAAGTTATTGGTGGCATTAGCACATCACCTTGGTTCAACAAACCAAAAGGTAGCAAACGACCAACAAATAATACTTCAGGGCAGGATCGGGCGGCAACAGAATTGTTATGGTTGGCTCTTTGGCAAGGGCCAGAACGGCGAGTGCATATCCTCACAGATAAAGAAATGTCTGATCGGTTGTTTAAAAAGTTCTCGGGCGCACGTTTTCCGAGAAGCGTAGAAATTCACCATTTTGATGTAACGAGCAAAACATTTCGTCACGTTGAAACCCTATGAAACATAGAAACATAACAATTGCTTCCAGCGGACGCTCCTTACGTCGAGCCGCTTAATAAAAACGATAGGAAAATGTATCACTAAGATTATTGATGTCTCTGAGAAAGAAGAAAGCAGAAATAAGGCGACTAAGGGGTTTGAAGCCCAATCGACCCAAATCGTACGCTAAGCGCCATTTGATCGTTGAGCCGAGTGTTTAATAGGTTATCGGGTTACAATTCGTGATGAACGATAATATTTTGACGTATAAATAGTTTAAGTATATCTGATAGTTGCGGCTTAACGTACAAAACCGTACCGCTGGGCTTCAAACCCC